>Ga0210056_1000464_pt1 | contig 33380 bp, 30 predicted proteins | sample CryGeyCG2014_080_2_FD_183965 | JGI IMG/M metagenome (GOLD analysis project Ga0210056, IMG submission 183965) | Groundwater microbial communities from aquifer - Crystal Geyser CG07_land_8/20/14_0.80 (SPAdes) (version 2) | ecosystem: Environmental > Aquatic > Deep subsurface > Groundwater | place...
GCCCGCGGTTTGTCTCTATGACAACGTGCACATCCCTTCCGGCACAAAAACCGGGGCCCAGGCCGATAACCAAGGGGGCATCACTGAGGGCCGTGCCGGTATTTCTCTTGGCCAGGATCGCATCGATCAATACATCAGACGACAGAATTTTCCGGATGGCGCACCCCGGGTCGATGAGGACCGGCGCCTCCCCGTTCTCCCAGCAGCGCTGGATTTCTTCTTTGCCGGAGACCCGCCTCCCGACCAACCCCTCGACCTCGGTTCGCCCTGCGAAAACGGCTTCGCAGAAGGAGACTCCCCGGCGTACAGCCAGCGGTTCAGGGATTTCCGTGATGCAGACCCGGAAGCCCGAGCGGACCAACCGCAGAACAACGCCCGAGGCCATTTCGCCTCCGCCTTTGATCAGGATGATGAGATCCTTCAACCGCTTCTCTATCAAGGATCAGCCGCCTTTCCCGAACGGGCAAACCGGGTATCGACAGACCGGGCACCGTAAGCAGAGGCCGCCGTGGCCTAAAAGCGCAATATCTTCGGCGGAAACCGGATCATCGGCCAGAACCCGGGGCAGAAAAACATCGAGAGCCGTAACCGGGTCATGGACCACGCAGGCCGGCGCCCCGAGAATCACCGTTTCCCCCAGGCGGGCATAGGCGAACATGGCGCCCGGCAGCACAGGGGTTCCATAGAAGACAACCTCTGCTCCGGACTGGCGGATTCCCGCAAGGGTCACATCATCGGGGTCCACCGAGAGACCGCCGGTCGTCACGATCACCTGGCAGCCGGCCTTCTTCATTCTGCCGATCTCTGCCGCAATCATGGAAGGGTCATCGGCGACGACCGCCGTCCTTGTCACCTTCGACCCCAGAGCTTCTGCCTTGCCCTTGACGATGTCGGCAGATCGGTCCTGGATTCGCCCTTCAAGGATCTCGCTGCCCGTAACGAGGACGCCCATCCTCTTGGCGCGGATGGGAAGGAGCTCGATGACCGGCCCCATGCGGCGGCCGATCTCCTCCACCCTGGCGATTTTGGTCTCCCGGATCAGAAGGGGGATGATCCGTGTGCCGGCGACGACGTCGCCAGTGCGCACGATGGAGTGGTTATGGCGTGTGGAGAGAATGGCGCCTCCAACCTTGTTGATCTTTCTCAGGGCGCCAACCTTGATCTTCAGCAGGCCGAAGGTTTTGGCGATGAAGTCCACCTTTCCTTCGTGCGGTGCGGACAGCTTCAGGTTTCTGCCGGCAACGGCCCGGGCCATGCGCCTCGCCGCATCCTCCTCATGCACCTCCCCGGGGCGGAGGGTAAGCACATAAACCTCTTTCTTGCCCATATCCAGCAACTTGGGGAGATCGCTCTTGCGGACGGCGTGCCCGCGCCTGAATCCGACCCCTTTGAATTTCCCGGGGATGATCTGGGTGTGGTCATGGGCCAGTTTCAGCCCCACCGCGTTTTCCACCTTGATCTTTTTCAGCATGACCTTCTTCTGCGTGGAAAGCGGCTTAAATCCCTGCCTACCCACACCGTGTCGCGGGCCGGTCCCGCTTACTCGAGGAAGCACTCGCAGGCCATCGGATCCCAGATGTCTTCGCCGTTGGCCTTGCGCTTCTCGCGCAGGGCGGCCCACACTTTCTCTGGCGTGAGCGGCAAGCTGTTGACCGAGATTCCCATGGCGTCGAAGATGGCGTTGCGGAAGCAGCCCATCGTGGGGAGGGTCGCGCCCTCGCCCACTTCCTTCACGCCCCAGGGGCCGGCGATCTCGTAGCTCGGCACAAGTGACGAGTGTATCCGGGGCATGTCGAGAGCGGTGGGCAGACGATACTCGCCCAGGGTCGGGTTCTGGATCTTGCCTTTGGCGTCGAAACGGACTTCTTCCCAGATGGATTCGCCCATCCCCATGTACAGGGCCCCATGCACCTGGGCATGCAGCAGGGCGGGGTTGATCACCTGGCCGCAGTCGTGAACATCCCACACGTCGAGCACGGCGACCTCGCCCGTCTCCTCGTCGATCTCCACCTCGGAGACCTGGGCCGCGAAGCTATACGCCGGCGACGTTCCCACCGGTGCGCCCTTGTGCTTGCCGCCAAGCTTGGGCGGCGCATACGAGCCCCGACCCATCAGAGGGCCCTTCTGCACGAAGAACGTGCGGGCCGCCTCTTCAAAGGTGAGAGTGATCTCCGGGTTGTCTTTCGCGGAGATCCTGCCCAAGCGCACGCTGAGCCGTTCAGGTGGAAGATCGACCATCTCGCCTGCCATCTCGAGGAGCTGCTTCCTGACTTCGTCTCCGGCCTCTTTCACGGCTGCCCCCGACATGAGGGTCTGCCGGCTCGCGTAGGCGCCGAAGTCGTGGGGAGTGGTCTCGGTGTCAGCGGCCACGATCTTCATCTGCTCATAGGTATAGCCCATGGCTTCGGCGGCCATCTGGCAGAGCACGGTGTCGGAGCCCTGGCCGATATCCGTGGCCCCCGTGTAGAGGGTGGCGGCGGTGCCGTCTTCAGCTACTTTGATCATGGCGGCGGCATGAGGCAGGTCGGTGCGGTAGATGGGGTAGCCGGCGCCGGACACGAAACTCCCGGTGGCAACGCCGATGCCGCGGCCGGCGGGCAGCTTGCCTTTCTTGTCCGCCCAGCCCGAGATATCCCGAGCCTGTTCGAGGCAGGCCACCATCTCGCACGAGTTCACGACAAACTCGTTCGGGGTGATGGTGTTGGGTTTGCGCGCGTTGCGCAGGCGGATCTCCAGCGGATCGATGTCGAGGTCTTTCGCGATGTTGTCCAGGTGGGCTTCGAAGGCGTACCGAGGTTGCGGCGCGCCGTGCCCTCGCTGGGCCCCGCAGGCCGGCAGGTTGGTATAGACCCGGTTCATGTCAAAACGGTAGTTCTCGAAGTCGTAGGTGAGGGTGAGCATGGCCCCGGCGTAGTAGGCAGTGGCGATGCCCAGACTGGTGTAGGCGCCGCCGTCCATGATGAAGTCGGCGTGCACGCCCAGGATGCGGCCGTCGGCGTTGACGCCGGTGGTGAGCTTCATGTATTGTCGGTGCCGGCCTCGGTTGTGGGCGAACATCTCGGCCCGGTCGTAGAACATCTTGACGGGGCGCCCGGTCAGGCGGGCAAGCACCGCCCCGGCAAACTCGAGACCGGTGGGCTCCAACTTGCCGCCGAAACCGCCGCCCACATACGTTTTGATGACGCGCACGTCGCCCATGGGCAGCCCAAACTCGCGGGCGATGTAATACTGAAAGTAATGGGGCGATTGGGTGCTCGAGTAAACGGTGAGCTTGCCGCCCTGCCAGATGGAGGTAGCGGTGTGCGGCTCCATGGGCGCCTGATAGGTGCGGTTGCCCACGAACATGTCGGTGCGGACGTAGTCGGCTTGGCGAAACGCCTCGTCCACGTCGCCGAAGTTCTGGTGGATCTCGGTGTTCTTGTTCAGCGGATACTCGGGGTGGATCTGGGGTGCGTCTTCGTCCATGGCGTGCAGCGGGTCAAGGACGGCAGGCAGCACCTCGTACTCCACCTTGATCGCCTTGAGGGCTTTGTAGCAGGTCTCCTCGTCGATGCAGGCGACCGCGGCCACTTTGTCGCCCACGAACTTGACCGTTTCGATGCAGAAGATGTTCTCGTCCCAGCGTGCCGGAGAGATGCCGTACTTGAGGGTGGGCACATCTTTATGGGTAATCACCGCTTTCACCCCGGGGATTTTCTCGGCTTCGGACGTGTCGATGGAGAGGATGCGCGCGTGGGCGTGCGGGCTGGTGAGGATCTTGCCATAGAGCATGTTGGGGAACTTCAGATCGGCCGTGTAGCGGGCCTGGCCGGTCACCTTCTCCCGGGCATCGATCTTGGGTTTGCTCTTGCCGATGACGGCGTAGTCCTTATCGGCCGGCTCCGGCAGTCCGGGGTGCGTGTAGGTTCGTGCGCTCGACTTCAGGCCTGCTGGAGTTGGCTGGCTCATGCCGTCACCTCCGCCGCGTCGAGGACGGCCTTCACGATATTCACGTAGCCCGTGCACCGGCAGAGGTTGCCGGCGATGGCCGCTCGCACTTCAGGCTCGGTGGGGTGAGGGTTTCGGGCAAGGAGCGCCTTGGCGGAGAGGATCATCCCAGGCGTGCAATAGCCGCACTGGATGGCGGCGTTGTCGATGAATGAGCGCTGCAGCCGATCGAGCTCTCCGTGCTGGGCTACGCCTTCGATGGTGATGATCTCGCAGCCGTCGGCCTCCAGGGCCAGCACCAGACAGGCATCGACAGGTTTGCCGTCCATAAGCACGGTGCACGAGCCGCAGTCGCCCAGCTCGCAACCCTTCTTGGTGCCGGTGAGGTCGAGTCCGTCGCGCAGCAGGTTCACGAGAAGCGTGTTCCCTTTGATCACGGGCGAGTATTCGTCGCCGTTCACGGTGAGGCTGATGATGTAGCGTTTGACGCCTTGTTTGTCTGCGATAGCTTGCACTGCGGCCTCCTATACGTGCCCCTGGGTGATTGCGCGCTTCAATGCCCTGCGGGTAAAGATCCGCACCAGGTCGCGCCGGTATTCGGCCGACCCCCGGATGTCGGAAATCGGCAGGCAGCATCCGACCGCTGTGCGGCCGGCCTGTTCGAGAAGATCGTTGGTCCAGGTCTTGCCGATAAGCACCTGTTCGGCCTGGATGGCCCGCGTCGGCACCTTATAGACGGCGCCCAGACAGATGCGGACGTCCCGCACCACGTTGCCGTCCATGGTGACCGCCGCCGCCACGCCCACGACCGCCAGCGCGCCTGACCGCCGCAGACCGAATTTGATGTAAGTGCTGCCCGTTGTCTTCTGTGGGGGGATCACCACCTCGGTCAGAATCTCGCGTTCCGGCTCGAGTGCGCAACGCGAAACTCCCGTGAAGAAACTCTCCACCGGCACGGTGCGGCTGCTGTTGGGGCCCGCCAGCGTGACATATGCCCCGAGAGCAATCAGGATCGGGGGCAGATCTGCCGACGGGATCGCGTTGACGAGGTTCCCGCCGATGGTCCCCCGGTTGCGGATCTGGTTGTTGGCCAGCTTATGCGCAGCCTCCGAGAGCGACAGGAAGCGCTCCTGCACCACCGCGGAGTTGCAGATCTCGTTGTGCGTGGCCAAGGCGCCGATGGCCAATCCCCGGTCAGCGTCCCAGCGGATCCGGCGAAGTTCGTGCAGGTTCTTCAGCGACACCAGGGCGGAGGGCGCCAGAAGTCCGCTTTTCATCTTCACCAGGATATCCGTGCCGCCGGCAAGAACCCTGGCGGACGTCCCGAGCTGCATGAGGAGGCCGGTTGCCTCCGTCAGGCTCTCGGGAGCGTAGTAGTCGAAATCGGGCAGATACATCGGCCCCCCTTGTCTGAAATACCCTGCGGCATGAGCGGAATTCCCCGGCGGCCGCTTGCAGCGGACCCCCGACGCCGATCCGGCCGCGGAATGAAATGGATAAAACAGTGCTTTTGCATGATGGGAATATATGAAGAAGGATCTTGTCTGTCAAGAGGATTTTTACCCACTTGTGAATTCGTCCCTCACCCTATCCATCCGCCCGACGCCCCTCCTCGTCCCGGACCTCGCGCCGCATTCGCAGGGGTAGTCATAATGGCCCAGGGCCGATGGTACCCCAGGCACGCTCAATAAGTTCGCTCCGGACGGGAGCAGCATTGGCAATCAGAGGAGCGAGTCGCTCGGTAATGTCCCGGTCGGTCATGCTCGCAACAAGACGCTCACGGGTATAAGTTGACAACGGATGTTCAAGAATGGAGGAAAGGGCGATGAACCATCGTCTAAGCTGTAACGTCCGAAGCATTTCGAACGCCGGTTGCGGATCGTATGAGTTCCTCCAGGCCGCCAGCCAAAGACGGTCGGTTAAATCCCTCGACCAGTGTTCGCTCGGGACCGGTCACCTCCAGCAGCATTCCCTGACGCTCGACCCGGCGCGTCCCGACCTGTTTGCCGGAGTCGGTCTGCATGGGAAGAGGAGAATCCAGAAAGCGAACGGCAAACCCATCCAGAAGAAGGGGACGGCGGCGCCTGGCAACATAAAGAGTGCACTGGTTCCACACAGAATAAGCCGCTCCAAGAAGCTCTAGGGCGCTGTGATGGGAAAAGACGCCATTAGGATGCATCGCCTTCGCTACCAGAAAAGGATCCGGACGGAAATTTTCAGCCGGAAGCGCCGGCGGGACGACGGCGTATACCTCCCGGGTCACGCGTTTCAACCGGCCTGTCTTGAGATGGTATTTGAGCCGATCCACGACACCCAGACGCCCCCCATCCGCTGCCAGTGCCGTGACGGCCTCATCAAGAGAAAATACCGGATGGCCGGCAAAAAAGTCTGCGCCCCTCAGTTGCTGTTTGGTGTTCATATGGGTAAATTTATCTCCTGTACAGCAGCAAAACGTCAACAGAGCAGAGGTAGATTAAGTTGACGTCTTGAGTCGCTATGGGTAGCAATTTTACCTGTTCATGCACGAAATGTAAACAATTAATTCCCCTGCTTGACAAAACAATCTCTGCTTCGCTGCAGATGCCGGCAACCATGCAGTGGTCCGGCCCAGCCTGTTTTCTTCCTTCTTCTGCCGGCGATGATCGCCCTGCCCCTTTCCGTCGTGCCCATGAAAGCTACCACCGGCACCTTTTTTTCTTTCATCGAGGCTTCGGATCCGGCCATCACAAATGATCCAGCGTGACGCCATCGCGGCAACATCATGGGCATCAGAATGTTCTTTGACTCACGGATCTACCTTGCTCAGGGCTTTGACTGCCTTCATATACGCATCGAACCCTCTCATGAAGATGTCGTTATGATTTGCACCCGGGATTTTGAGAAGCGTTTTACGTGGCGATGGACAGGCACTGTAGAGCGCCTGCGCTTCCGAAAAGGGGAAAAAATGGTCAAATTCTGCATGGATAATCAGGGTGGTCTTGTCCCAGGCCCGGATCTTTTCAAGGTTTCTGAAACCTTTTCCCTCACTGAAATCAATCTCCAAGGCGTTTACGCCAAGGAACTCCAGCAGCGTGCCGGTATTTGCAAAACTGCTCTCCAGAACCAGTCCGTTTATCCGGTTTTTGTGGCGGCTTATCAGTTCCAGCGCCGCGGCGCTGCCCAATGACCGGCCCATCACGATAAAAGCCCCTCCGTATCCGTTCTCTCCCAGCCATCCTTTTGTGAACTCAAAGATGACATGGCAGTCCCTCATCATGGCTGTGACCGTGGGCCTACCGGACGATCTGCCATAGCCCCTGTAATCCACCACCAGGAAATTCATGCCCATGCGATTGTAAACAGGCCCAAATTCATCATAGTCACTGGCGATTTCACCATTTCCGTGAAAGAAAAGGATATTCGGGGCCGATTTCTCTGTCATATGGAAACGCCCGCCCACCAGAATATTGCTCTCCACCGGGATCGACACGTCGATTGTGTTCGCAGCTCCTGCAATCGACCCATATTCGGGCCTTGGATGGAAAAGCCCCATGAGGATTTCAGGACGGTCCAGGTGGGAATAGTCGATATCAGATCTCTCTATCATTTTGACAAGTCCCTTTTATTGTAGTCAACAATCGAGGCTGATGCTTCTTTGTAGCAGATTACATATTTTGATCTCGCAAACCCTGGCCAAACAAGACCATTCTCGTCAACGTACAGAAACTCCTGCTCGCGAAGTAATCTCACAATGGCGTTTACCCGATCGTGGAGGCGATTAATGCTGGCCAGCATCCCTTCGAGATGAAGATCGATTCTCAGCCTTCCTCGATTTCTTTTTTCCCGAAGATGACGGCAGAGATAAATGCATCATGGGCGAGGTTGATCTCAAAGATGATATCATCAATCTCGGAAGCGATCGACGAGCCCCCTCACCCTATCCATCCGCCCGACGCCCCTCCTCGTCCCGGACCTCGCGCCGCAGCAGCTTACCCACTTTGGATTTGGGCAGCATGTCCCGGAACTCAATATACTGCGGAATCTTGTATGAGACAAGGGTCTGCCGGCACCACTTGATCAGATCGTAACCTGTGATGCCCTTGATATCCTCCTTCAAAACCACATAGGCCTTGATGCGTTCGCCCGCCAGTTTGTCCGGGATCCCGATGACGCACGCGCCGATGACGGCCGGATGTTCCTGGAGCACGGCTTCGATTTCGGAGGCGGACACACGATAGCCCTTGTGTTTGATGGTGTCCACGGTCCGATCCACAAAGAAGAAGTTGCCCGCCTCATCCATGGACATCACGTCGGCGGTGCGGTACCATGTAAGGCCGTCCATCTCAATGAATGCTTCGGCGGTTTCCTCCGGTTTGTTCAAATAACTTGTCACCATATGAGCGGAATGGACGATCAGCTCTCCGGGCTGGCCGGGTTCGACCGGCTTCAGCGTTGCCGGATCGATGATTCTCACTTTTTTACTGGCAACGGGACGACCCGCGCTCCGCGCAGGGTTGTCGTTTGTCACCGGGCACATCGTCACTCCGCCGCAGGTCTCGGTGGCCCCATAACCCTGATAGATGCAGCGTCCGAATTTCTCCCGCCACCGCTTGCTTACTTCGACCGGCAAAACGTCCCCGCCGCTGAACCAGAACAGTACCGAACTCAAATCATACTGCGCCAGGCGAACATGTTCCAAAATCATCCGGTACAGCATCGGCACGCCGATCATGCTTTTTACCTTGAAGCGTTGGATGGCGTCTAAGGCCGCATCCATGTTGATGCGCGGCAGAAGGATCAGTGTCCCGCCTACCAGGAGGGTGGCCAGGCCGGTTGTCTGGCCAAGGATATGGAAAAGCGGGGCATTGCCCAGGATCACATTTTCCTCCGCCGGGACAAGGGGTTCGCTCATCCGTATCTGTTCGTCCGCTGAAATCAGGAAAAGGTCATGATTGATGGGCACCCCTTTGGGGTATTTCGTCGTACCGCCGGTATAGAGGATCTCGGCCGTGCGTTCCAGGCATGGGTCAACCGCCGGCATGGCATCGACGGCGTGGCGATAACGGTGCAGCAGTTGCCGCAGGCCGAACGTGTTTTCATCCAAAACGATTTTGCCTTTGGGGATCACATCGAACAGATAACCGAACCACCGTTTCCAGGCAGGCAGCAGATCGGCCATCCGGGTGACGATCACCTTTCGGATCCCGGTTTCGGGCCACGCCTTTTTGACGTACCCGAAGTTGGTATCCGCGCACAAGATGGCTGCGGCCTCGCAGTCGTTGGCGATATATTGAACATCATGGGCGGGATAAATGGGCGTGATGGGAACGCAAACCCCGCCCATGCGCTGAATGCCGAGCCAGGCCGCCACCCACTGGATGCCGTTGGGGATATAGAGCATCACCTTCTGCCCGGGTCGGATGCCCAGATCGGTCAGCGCCGCGGCAAAAATTCGGGTCATCTCCTCCAGGCGGCGGTATGAATAACGGGTTCCAAGATAGATGACCGCCGTGGCATCGGCGCGCCGTCCGGTGGTTTGCATAAAGAGATCAATGATGCGGTTAGGGCTGCTGTTTGGCTGCTGTTCCTGCATGGGTCATATTCCAAAGTAGGCGGCTTTGATTTCCGGATTGTCCATCAGTTCGGCGCCGGTGCCGCTCAGGGTCAACATCCCGTTTTCAAGAACGTAACCGCGGTCGATGATGGGCAGGACGGGGCGGGCGAACTGCTCGCTCAAGACAACGGTGATGCCCGATTCCTTGTTCAAACTTACGATGGCATTCACCAGCGCCTTTTGCATCATCGGGCTTAAACCCAACAACGGTTCATCTAACAGAAGCAGCCGCGGTCTCACAACCAGCGCCATGCCGATGGCCAGCATCTGCTGCTCGCCGCCGCTTAAAAAACCGGCCTTTTTCGCACGTAACGGAACCAGGGCCGGAAAAAGCGTAAAGACATACGCCATGACTTCCCGCACTTCGGCTTTTTTACGCAGGTAACCGGCAATCTTCAGGTTTTCCGCGACGCTGCTTTCCGGAAAGACAGGGTGTCGCTCGCGTGAAAGCACAATTCCTTTTTTTACCCGCGCGCCGGGAGATAACTCCGTAATATCGACGCCTTCATAAACGATGCTGCCGTAAACCGTGATCCGTTCGCCGCCCTTGCGCTTTTCCTTGATGCGCATATCGATGATCAGACCCGAAAGGGCGTTCATCAGCGTGGTTTTGCCGGCGCTGTTGGAGCCGATCACCCCGATAATTTCGCCTTCGCGCACCTGCATGCTGAAATCGTTCAACGCCAGCGCGTTTTCGAAAAAAACCATCAGATTGTTCACATCAAGCATGACCACCTCGCGGCTGGCAAAAAAATCGCGGCTTGCGCCCCAGTATTCGTGCTCTCCCTCATTTCCCTGTCACTCTTCAGAACCGAGATACGCCTTCTTGACATCCTCGCTCGCCATGACCTCGGCCGCGGCCCCTTCGGCGATTTTCTGGCCAAAGTTCAAAACCATGATCCGGTCGGCGATGCGAAACAGCTCCTTTAAACGGTGTTCGATCATGATGATGGTTTTGCCAGCCAGCCTCAGTTTTTCGATAACAGGGACGATGCTTGCCACCTCGGCCAGGCTCAAGCCGGAAAACAGTTCATCAAGAATCAGCAGATCCGGCGACAGGGCAATGGCCTTGGCCAGTTCCAACCGCTTCAGATATCCCTGGGGAAGCGTCCCTGCCGGTTTGTAGGCAACATGGGCGTCCCGTTCAAAGCCCACCTCTTCGAGGAGATCCAGGGCCACTGCATTGCGATCTCCATATTGGCCTCCTGCCAGTTGCCGGACCCGGGGGGAATAGAGCGGGATGATCATGTTTTTATAGGCCGGTAACCGGTAAAAGGGGCGGACCATCTGAAAAGTGCGAGAGATCCCCATACAGACAATCTTATGGGGAGCGGTGCGGGTGATGTCCTGGCCGTTGTATAGGATTCGCCCGGAAGTTGGCTTCACAAAACCGGAGATGAGATTGACCAGGGTGGTCTTGCCGGAACCGTTGGGCCCGATGATCCCGATCAGTTCTCCGCTGCGCACCTCGCAGCTCAAATGGTCGACCGCTGCGACTCTCCCGAAGATTTTACATAGGTTCTCTACCCGCAGGGCGGTCGGCAAGCTCATTGGTCTATCTCGACCCATCTTTCCATTTGATGGTATTTACGCTGAATATAGTCAAACAGCCCCTCCGGAATGGCCACAATGAAAACCACCAGAAACAATCCGTACAGAACAATGCGCAGCCCGCCGATGCCCCGTAACGCTTCCGACAGCGGCACCAGGATCACCGCCCCCAGGGTGGCCCCAGCCAGCGTTCCGCCTCCCCCCACCACAGCAGCGGCGATGGGCAGGATGGAATAATCGAGCGCAAACACCGGCATACCCACAAACATGTAAACATGGGTCATGAAGGCGCCCGCGAAGGCGCCGATGGTACTGGAGATGAAAAGCGCCTGGGTTTTGAACCAGTAGATGTTGATGCCGGCATTCGTAACCGAGCGGTCATTGTCACGGATGCCCTTGAGCACCAGGCCGTAATCGGTCTCCATCAGCCTCCTTAATCCGAACAACACCCCCAGAAGCACCCCCGTCGCCAGATAGATCTCCGTCAGAGTGGACGGCAGGGGCGTCATGCCGCTTAACCCCTCGGTGCCGCCGAATATTTTGGTGGCTTCGATAATCCGCACCAGCATCAGGGGTACGATCAACGTGACCATGGAAAAGTAAATTCCCCGCAGGCGCAGAACCGGCAGCAGAATGAGGGTGCAGAGTGCGCCGCCCAATACCGTCGCTATGGGAATAGCGATCCATGGAGGCGCTCCGAAGTAAAAATTAAGGATGCCCGATACATAGGCGCCCATGCCGAAAAAAAGGGCCTGCCCCAGGGAAATCATGCCGGTCTGGGCCAGCAGGTCCCAACTCATGGCCAATAGCGCAAACACGGCTACTGAAATCATCACCTTCTGCCAATAGACGCCTAAAAAAAGCGGCAACAGCAGAAAAGCGGCCGCCGGCAGCAGCCGTGGGCCGGCCAGATAGAGCATTTCACGCCAGGAACAGAGGGCGTAAACATCCTCAGAACGGGCTTTGATCCCCCGATCGATCCGTTCCCTCCGTTTTTTCAAGTCTCTAAATCCTCTCTTCCAACTCTTTTTGCCGGCCGAACAGGCCGGAGGGCTTGATCGCCAGCACCAGCAGGATGGCCGCCAGGCTGACGATCATGGTCCAGTGGGAACCGATATAGGTATCGGTGAAACGTTCCGCAAAACCGACGATGAAGCCGGCCACGATCACTCCGCCGGTCGAACCCAGGCCGCCGATGATGCATATGGCCAGGGCCTTGATCAGCACATCGTATCCCTCGTCCGGGGCAATGCTTCCCAAAGGAATGATAATGGTGGCGGCGATGGCGGCCAATCCGGCCCCGAAAGAGACGCTTAAAGTGGCCGCCCAGTCGGAATCGATGCCGAAAGTCAAAGCGGTGCGTTCATCCTGGGCGATCGCCCGAAACGCGAGGCCGGTCGCGGTGAAATGGGTAAAAAGCCACAAGCCCAGCACCAGCAGCAGCCCGATCAGCACGATGGCGATCCGCTGTATATCCACATAAGCGCCGGCGATCATAAAGCTTTCGTTCGAGAAGACCGGCAGGGTATATTCGAACCCCACAAGCCCCAGGTAGCGAAATAACTCCAGGATGGCCAGGCCGATGCCAAAGGTTGCGATGACTTCGGAAAGGGCCTGGCCGCGAACCCGCAGCAAAACGAAACGGTACATCAAGGCGCCCGATATCATGGTGAAGCCGATAGAGAGGACCGCCGATGCCCAAAAGGGCAGATGCAACAGGTTCAGCATCGTCCAACTCATGTAGGCCGACATGATATACAGCGCGCCGTACGCGAAATTAGCCACCCCGCTGATGCCGAAGGTCAAATTGAATCCGATGGCCATCAGAATGAGTATAAAACTGTTGATCAGGGCGAAAACAATAGTGCCTGCAAACATTCGCCATCCCCCAAACGGGAAAGGGTATTATCGCACTACTTTGCGGATTTCAGCCCTGTGGGCAGTTGGATCGCATTTTCGGCCAGAGAATCCGGAAATACGACGATGCGTTTGCCGCTGTCGGTCCACTGGGATACCAGCGACACGCCTGTTTCTGCCGGGTCAAAACCATAAACCGCCTGGTGGCCGGCGTCATAGCGTATGCGGCCCATCACCCCCTGTCGGTCGGTTTTTTCCAGCCCGGCTACGATCGCATCCGGATCGAGGCTGCCGGTCCGCTCGATGGCCTCTTTCAGGATATACACCGATTCATAGGACGGCGCGGGGCCATGACCGGCCTGGATCTCCTGACCGTATTTCTTTTGATATTTCTGCATAAAGTTGGTGGAAGCCGGAAGCTTGCTGGCGGCCATCGCGCTGCCCAATTCAAAAGTTGTGTTCAGCACGCCGCCGATTTTGCCGTCAAATATCTTCCAGGCTTCGGAGCCGGCCAAGGGTGAAATGAAGCCGGCCATGATGGCGGGCACCTTCATGGTGTTCCACTGTTTTACCAAGGTGCCGCTTTGGGGCATGTCGAAGACAGGCATGATCACCTGGGCGCCCTGGGCGCGGGCTTTCATCAGGGCCGAAGAGAAATCGGAGGTGCCGGTGGGATAGCTCTCCATGCCCAACACGGTCCAGCCGCTTTTGTCAAAATAGAGTTTCTTCACCAGATCGGCGGTCGCGCGCGCCCAGGCCACATCCTGGGTCATGACGTAAACTTTGTTAAACCCGAACTGCTTGTTGATCGCCCCCATGGTTCCCGAGAGGAACTTGACCAAGTGCACGGCGTTTAAGCACGTCCGAAAGACATACTTGTACTTTTGCGGCTCTTCCTTGATTTTCTTCTCCGAACCCGGCGCCATCGCAATCGTCCCCAGGAGCGGGACTTTGTACTTGGCGATAATATCCATTCCGGCGATCAAGGCCTCGGAACGAAACGGGCCGACCATCAGGGCGGTGGGTTTTTTCTCTAAAATGATCTTTTCCAGCCCCAACAGCGCTTCCGGTACCGGCACGCCGGGCGCCGCATCCCGCAGATCGATGGATTCGACTTTAAACGGCCTTGTCCCCGCGCCCACTTTCACGCCGCCGGCGGCGTTGATCTCATCCACCGCCATTTGAACCGCTTTGATGGATTCCTTGCCTTCAAGAAAACCCAGGGATGTCGCCACCCCGATCACAATGGGTTCGGCTGCGCGTACATTCGGCGCTGCCACGGACCACGCGCACATCACTGCCAACATCACACCAATGATCAACCGTTTTCTTTTCATGCCCCCCTCCTTATTTTGTGTGCCTGAACGTTGAAGACTCTTCGCCGGCTAAAGGATTTTGTAACTTTTCTACGAGTTCGCCGCCGTTGACGATGGGACAGTTCCCTTACGTTTGAGAACCGATGCTGACCAGTTTCCCGGCGAGCCGAGTATTGAGGAAGTGGCGATTGAATGTCAAGAAATTTATTTGCATGGAATTCATTCTCTCTTGACACACGGGCAAACCCTCTTTATACTCCCTCACCAAAACAACCTGTTCTCTTTCGACCCGGGTAAATCCTGGAAAACCAGGAGGGGGCATCCGCTTTGGAAAAATCAAAATTTCACTACGCATGGATTGTTGTCGGCGCCGGGACGATCGGGGTCATGGGGGCGCTGGGACTGGGACGTTTCGGCTATACGGTCATTCTGCCGGCCATGAGGGATGGTTTGGGCCTTACCTATGGCCAGTTGGGGCTTCTGGGCACCGGGAACCTGATCGGCTATCTCTTCTTTTCCCTGGTGGGAGGCTTTTGGGCGTCCCGGTACGGTACAAAAATTGTGACGGTTCTCTCTTTGACCCTGATGACGGTTTCCCTCATGCTGACCGGGCTGGCAGGGGGATTTTACGGAATCCTGGCAGCGAGAATTTTTACCGGTGTCGGCAGTGCGGGCGCCAACGTGCCCATCATGGGGCTTGCGTCGGCCTGGTTCTCAGCGCGTCGCCGGGGGCTCGCCGCCGGAATCATGGTCTCCGGTTCCGGTCTGGGGGTTTTGGTTACCGGCATCTTTCTGCCTGGTGTGATCAAGGCTTACGGAGCCGATGGCTGGCGATGGGCCTGGTATGTTCTGGCGGCCCTCTCGCTGGTCATTACGCTGATTTGCATGTGGCTGTTGAAAGATACGCCGGCTGAAAAAAATCTCTCTCCGTGCGGAGCGGAAGTGACAGCCCCTCGGCCTTCACCTGCGAAAGAACAGGGCGGTAGAGCGGCTGCCGCTCCTTTGGACTGGGGCAAGGTATATAAAAATCCGGCCCTGTGGCAATTAGGGCTCGTTTACTTTGCCTTTGGATTTTCTTATATTATCTATGCCACTTTTTTCTCCGCCCATGTGATCAAAGCGGGAAATCTTACCCCGGCCGAAGCCGGCCGAATCTGGTCGCTGGTAGGATTTGTGAGCCTGGCAAGCGGCCTTATCTGGGGGGGCGTCTCCGACTGGATCGGTCGCCGTGCAGCGCTTGTTATCGTTTTTTGTCTGCACACCCTCTCTTTTGCCATTTTCGCCTTCGCCACGACGGTAGTCGGTTTTTATATTTCGGCATTGGCCTTCGGCATCTCCGCCTGGAGCATTCCCTCCATCGTGGCCGCATTTTCCGGTGACATTGCAGGGGCTCGCCTGGCGCCCGCAGCCCTGGGAATGGTCACCGTCATCTTCGGCATCGGTCAGGCCCTGGCGCCTTATGTGGCCGGGAAACTGGCTGATGCGTCGGGCACTTTTTCATATCCTTTTATGCTTGCGGCATTCATCGCTTTGGCGGGCGCCATCGGTTCCCTGTTGTTAAATAAAAGTGAAAAAAACATGTAACAGGAACATAACATCGGAGAGTGAACCATAAGAAAGGGATCAGGGGGGGCGGGTAAATAAGGCAATGCCCGGCCCTTTATATTCATCATGAAGTTCCAAAGGAGGGGGATATGAAACATTGGAGCAAGGAAGAATCACTCAGCAGGAAAGGGATGAAGAAACTCCAGGGAGAGCGGTTGGCCAAAGTCTGTGAGCGCGCATATGCCTCGGTTCCGTTTTATAAGAAGGTGTTTGACAAGGCAAAAATCAGACCGGCGCAGATTAAGTCGATTGACGACATTGTCCGACTGCCCTTCACAACGAAGCTCGACCTGCGGGACAATTATCCGTTCGGAATGTTTGCGGTTCCCATGAAGGATATCGTCAGAATCCACGCATCGTCGGGGACCACCGGCCAGCCCACCGCCGTCGGCTACACGCGGTATGATCTTGAAATATGGGCTGAGGCGATGGCAAGGACGATGACGGCCGCGGGGACCACGGCAAATGACATTGTTCAGAATGCTTACGGCTACGGACTGTTCACGGGCGGCCTCGGCGCCCATTACGGCGCTGAAAAAATCGGCGCCGCGGTGATCCCGATTTCCGGAGGCAACACGCAAAAGCAGATCATGCTGATGAAGGACTTCGGGACCACAGTGCTTTGCTCGACACCCTCGTTCTGCCTCTATATTTACGACGTGATGAAACAGGAGAAGATCAATCCCCAATCCCTCAAGCTGAAAATCGGGATCTTCGGCGCCGAACCCTGGACGGACGCCATGAGGAAGGAAATTGAGAAGCGGATGCATATCAAGGCCATTGACATCTTCGGCCTGAGCGAGATCACGGGGCCGGGCGTCTCCTTTGAATGCGCCGAGGCCCAAAACGGCCTCCATGTGAACGAGGATTTCTTCTATCCGGAGATTATCGATCCGGATACAGCAGAAGTTCTGCCCTTCGGGGAAGAGGGCGAGCTCGTCCTTACAACGCTTCTTAAAGAAGGCATTCCGTTGATCCGTTACCGGGTAAAGGATATCACCAGTCTGAATCCCGAGAAGTGCATCTGCGGCCGGACGCTGGTCCGGATGTCGCGCGTCCGCGGCCGGTCCGATGACATGCTGATCATCCGGGGCGTGAATGTCTTCCCATCGCAGGTAGAATCTGTATTGCTCAAATCCAAGGCGGTGGCCCCGCACTATATGATTTTTGTGGACAGGAAAGGGCGGATGGATGAGATGGCCGTTCATGTAGAGGTGACGACTGCTTTTATCAAATCCTTCACACAAAAGGTATTGTCGGACGACCTGACCAATTTCATCGGTGAGTTTGAGGAGATGAAAAAGTTGAAGAAAGAGATCAAGGAGAGAATCAAGGATGTGATCGGCGTCACGACCGATATCAAACTTGTGCCGCCAAACACCATCGCAAGGAGTGAGGGCAAGGCAAAGCGGGTCACGGATAACAGACCCCGATAGCCGCAGCAGGAGAGACGGATGAAGGGAGAATCGAGATGGGGGGAGAGACAATTTCCAGTCCGCCTTACGATGTCGTGATCATCGGCGGGGGGCCGGCGGGGCTCACCGCGGGGATGTACGCCGCACGGGCGGACCTCCGGACGCTGGCGATCGGGGGCGGCTCGACGGTGAGCCAGATCACCGCGACCGACGTCATCGAAAACTATCCGGGGATTCCCGGCGGGGCGAACGGCCTTGAGCTTGTCGAACGTTTCAAGGCGCAGGCCGTCGGATTCGGGCTGGAGACCGCCTCCGGCGATGTCACGGCGATAACCCGAAAGACATTCGGCGACCGGGAAGGCTGGGAGATTGTCGCCGGAGAGCGGTGCTACATGGCGCTTGCCGTCATCATCGCGACCGGAGCCGCCTGGCGGCATCTCGGCGTGCCGGGCGAGGAGCGGTTCATCGGCCGCGGCGTCTCCTTCTGCGCGACCTGTGACGCCCCCCTGTTCCGAAACCGGGAGGTGGCGGTCGTCGGGGGCGGCAATACGGCGATCCAGGAGGCGCTCTACCTCACCCGCTTCGCGAAAAAGGTTACGGTGATCCATCGGCGGGACCGCCTGCGGGCGACGGCGATCCTCCAGAAGAGGGCCTTTGCCAACGAAAAGATCGCCTTCGCGTGGAATTCCGTGGTCGAATCGATCGACGGCCTCGACCTGATCCAGTGGGTCCGCCTCCGGGACGTCAAGACGGGCGAAAAGAAAGAACTTTCCGTGAGCGGCGTTTTCATCTTCGTCGGCCTTACCCCAAACACGGCCCCCTTCCGGGAGCTCGTTGCTGCGGACCAGGGCGGCTACATCACGGTCGATGCGAACATGCAGACGTCGCTCACCGGGATCTTCGCCTGCGGGGATTGCACTGCGAAAAGGTTGCGGCAGGTCGTCACGGCCTGCGGCGACGGGGCGACGGCGGCCTTTTCCGCCCAGCTCTACGTTGAGGAACTGAAGGGAGTGGCATACTAAAGATGGAGAACTGGATCGCCTCCTGGCGTCACATCCCCGCGCATCTGAGCCCGTACCTCTTCGAGATCGGCTCCTTTCAACTGCGCTGGTACAGTCTGATGTACCTCGCGGCCTTTGCCTGCATCTACCTCCTCGTCATGCGCCGGATCCGGCGGGAGAATTTCCCATATACGGCGGAGACGATCCAGGACTACTTCGTCTGGGCGATCCTCGGGGTGATCCTCGGTGGCCGCTTCGGCTATGTCTTCTTCTACAACCTCGGCTACTACCTGCAACACCCCCTGGAGATCATCTTCCCCTTCGAATTCAACGGCGGGCTTCATTTCGTCGGGATCAGCGGGATGTCCTACCACGGGGGCGCCATCGCCGTCCTGATCGCGTCCGTGATCTTCTGCCGGAAGCGCGGGATCGACTTCTGGCGGTTCGCCGACCTCTTCAGCTCGGCGGTTCCGCTCGGCTATACCTTCGGGAGGATCGGCAACTTCATCAACGGCGAGCTCTACGGCCGGGCAACGGACGTCCCCTGGGGGATGGTCTTCCCCCTCGACCCGCTGCACCTGCTGCGCCACCCCTCCCAGCTCTACGAGGCCTTCTTCGAGGGGATCGTCCTGTTTGCCGTCCTCTGGGCGGTCCGGAAGAGGTTTTCCACCACCGGCGCGCTCTTTGCCTTTTACATCATGGGCTACGGCCTCGTCCGTTTCTTCATCGAATTCTTCCGCGAGCCGGACGTCCAACTCGGCTTCGTCCTCGGCCCCTTCAGCATGGGGCAACTCCTCTGTCTGCTGATGATCCTGGCCGGCGCAGCGATCTACGCCCTCCGTGCGAAATAGGAAAGGAATCCAATATGGGAAAGAGAGTTGTGATTATCGGGGCCGGGGCCGGAGGCGCCTCCGTGGCGGCCGAGGCGCGGCGGGGCGATTCATCGCTGGAAATGATCTTGATCGAGCAACGCGGGCAGGTTTCCGTCGCCGCCTGACCGATGCCCTATTACATCGGCGATGTAATCAAGGAAGAAAAAAAGCTGATCGCGCGGACGCCGGAGAAGTTCCGGGAGACCGGGGTAGAAGTCCGGATCGACACCCGTGTCGAAGAGGTGGACGGCAAGGCGGGCGAGGTCCGCCTTGCCGACGGAACGAGGCTCCCCTACGATATCCTCGTCCTCGGGACGGGAACAACGCCGCTCTTGCCGGGGATTCCCGGGGAGGACCGGGAAGGGGTCTTCACGCTGAAGACGTTCACGGACGCCTTGCGGATCAAGGCGTGGCTCCGGGAGGTCCCCTGCCGGAAGGCGATCATCATCGGGGCCGGTTTCATCGGGATGGAGATGAGCGAGGCGATCCGGAACCTCGGCATCGAGACGCAGGTCTTCCATCGCGGGACGCTTCCCGTGAACCGCTGGGACCCCGAATTTTCCCAGGTTGTCCTCGACGAGCTCCGGAGACACCAGGTGGACTTCGTGACGGATGCGGAGACGAAGGCAATCGAGGCCGGGAAGGACCATCGCCTCCGCTTAGTCACGAATCACGGCGAGGCGGAGGCGGACATGATCCTGATGGCCGTCGGGATCAGGCCCGAGGTCACGCTGGCGAAGCAGATGGGGCTTCCGCTGGGAGAGACGGGGGCGATCCGGGTCAATTTTTCGCAGATGACCCCCCGGGAAGGAGTCTATGCGGTGGGCGACTGCTGCGAATCCTTTCACCGGGTCAGCGGCCACTGGGTGAACATCCCGCTGGGCGACATCGCCAACAAGCAGGGGCGCGTCGCCGGCCGGAACATCGGCGGCGGGGCCATGATCTTTCCGGGGATCGTCGGGGCGCAGTCCTTCCAGGTCTTCGACCTGGAGGTGGCGGCGACGGGTCTCGACGAACGTGCGGCGGCGGCGGTCGGCTTCCATCCGGTGAGCATGCTGAGCTGGGGGAACGCAATTGCCGGGCCCATGCCGGGAAATACAAAATTGGGTCTCAAACTGATCGCCGACCGGGCGACGGGGAGGCTACTCGGCGCGCAGGCGGTCGGCGAGGCGGGGGCGGTGAGCCGGATCAATACGCTCTCTTGCGCCCTCTGGGCGGGACTGACCCTTGACGACGTCGGGTATCTGGATCTGGCCTACGCCCCGCCGTTCAGCGGTTCCTGGGACCTGATCCACATCGCCGCCCAGGCGCTCCGGCGGCAGATATAGCGGAAGCAAAGAGGCGCCGCCGGAGAACCGGGGCGCCTCTTTTTTTGCGATGTCAACCAGTGGACGTTAGATCTTGATGTCCAGCTCCTTGATCAGGTCGCCGTAGTCCTTATACTCCCGCTGCAGGAAGGCGGTCCAGTCCTTTGTGTTGAGGTAATCGATCGGCTGGTAGATCGAGGCCATGGCCTTTTTGTATGCCGGGTCTTCGCTGATCTTCTTCAGGGTCGAGGCGATGTATTCGATGATCTCGGGCGGCGTGCCGTTCGGGACGGCGACACCCTTCACCGAGCCCCAGGTGGCGACATCGATCCCCTGTTCCTTCAGGGTCGGGACCTTCGGAATGACGGGATCGCGCTTGTCGAGGGCCACGCCGATGGCCTTGAAGCGGCCGGCCTTGAGGTGCGGCATCACCTCGGAGGGGTGGCCGCCGCCGATCGTGAGGTGACCGCCCGCCAGGGCGGTGGTTGATTCGGCCCCGCCGGCGAAGGGCACCGTCGTGATCGGGATGTTGGCCCGCTTGGAGATGGCCCTCATGACGAGGTCCACAGAGCCGGCGGCGGTGGAGACCGCCGCGGTAATCTTGTTTCCCTTGTTCGCGTACGCGATCAGGTCCTTCATCGAGTTGATCGGGGATTTACCGCTCACACAGATCACGATCGAGTGGATCGAGAGCCTCGCGACCGGGGTGATGTCCTTCAAGGGGTTGAAGGGCATCTTCTGCAGGTGCGGCATGACCACATCATGGCCGGAGCCCTGTCCGACATAGATGGTGTATCCGTCCGGCTTGGAGCGGACGACGTACTCCTCTCCCAGGACGCCGCCGGCGCCGGCTTGTTGACGATCAGCATCGGCTGGGGGCTGTACTTTGTCCAGAACTTTTCCACGGTGCGGGCCGTAAGATCGCTGGAGCCGCCGGCTGCAAAGGGGACAATGACCTGGATCGGTTTGGTCGGGTATTTGTCGGCGCCGAAGCACAGGCCGCCGACCACCAGCATGGCGACCAGTGCCAGGGTCAGAAACAGGGTGACTTTACGCATGTGAGTCATAGAATACCTCCTTCTTAAATGGGTTAATGGAACTCTTTCTGTAAATTTATCCGTTTCCAATTTTTAAAATGGTCCTTCCGTTTCGGCGTGCGGGGATTGGGCGCCAGCCCTCCTTTATGTCGCCGGTGGTTTCTTCCCTCCCATTTTCCGTTTGATAAAAAAGGCCGTCTGCCCCACGATCAGGAGGACGAAGACGGCGATCAGGGTTCCCGAGATCGGGCGGGTGACGAAGATGGTGAGGTCGCCGCCCGAGATCAAAAGGGACTGCCGGAGCGACCGCTCGACCATCGGACCCAGAACGAAGGCGAGCGGCAGCGGGGCCGGGTCGAAGTTCAGTTTCCGCATCCCGTAGCCGAGGGCGGCGAAGAAGAGCATCGAATAGATGTCGAAGACCTGGTTCTGGACACTGTAAACGCCGATCGTCGTGAAGAGGACGATGATGGGGGCGAGGATGCCGTAGGGAACGCGGAGCATCTGCACCCAGAGCCCCACCATCGGGAGATTCAACACAAGAAGCATCGCGTTTCCAATGTACATCGAAGCAATGACCCCCCAGAAGACGTCCGGGTGCTCCGCGACCAGAAAGGGCCCCGGCGTGATTCCCTGGATCATCAGGGCCGCAAAGATCATCGCGATCGCGGCGTTTCCCGGGATCCCCAGCGTGAGGAGCGGTATGAAGGAGGAACTCGACGCCGCATTGTTCGCCGACTCCGGTCCGGCCACCCCCTGAATGGCTCCGTGTCCGAACTCCTCCGGATGCTTCGAGTATTTCTTTTCGATGGCATAGGAGGCCAGCGACGAGATGACGGCGGCGCCGCCGGGGATGATCCCGATAAAGAATCCGATGACCGATCCCCGGAAGATCGCCCACTTGGAATCCGCCCAATCCTTGAGGGTCGGGAAAACCTTTCCGAGCTTCGTCGTGACGATTTCCGTCTTCAGCGTGGATTCAAGATTATAGAGGATTTCGCCGAGACCGAAGACCCCCATCGCCAAGGTCACGAAGTCGAAACCGCCCTGAAGGACAATACTCCCGAAGGTAAAGCGGATCTTGCCGGAGATCGGGTCGAGCCCCACCATGGCCAGCAGGAGGCCGACGAAGAGGATGATCAGCCCCTTGATGATCGAGCCGCCGGAGAGGGTCACGGCGAGGAGGAGCCCCAGCGTCGTAAGGGCGAAATATTCGGGGGGGCCAAAATCAAGGGCGAATTCGGCGAGCGGCGGCGCGAAGAAGGTCAGGCCGACAACCGCGACCGTGCCGGCGATAAACGATCCAATCGCGGCGATCCCCAGGGCCGCCCCCGCGCGCCCCTTCCTGGCCATCTGATAGCCGTCGATGCAGGTGACGACGGAGGCCGCCTCGCCGGGGAGGTTCAGCAGGATGGAGGTGGTCGATCCTCCGTACATCGCGCCGTAGTAGATGCCCGCCATCATGATGATCGCCGTTACCGGGGAGCCGATCACATAGGTCAAAGGCAGCAGAAGGGCGATCGTGGCCGCAGGCCCCAGGCCGGGAAGGACGCCGATGGCCGTGCCGATGACCGCCCCGAGGAAACAGAACAGGATGTTTGTTCCCGTAAGCGCGATGGAGAAACCATTGATCAGGCCGGCAAAGATATCCATGCGAGCAACTCCTTCTATCTGGCAAAAAATTCCGGGGGTATGGGCACCTTCAGGAGGTAAACGAAAAGGGCGTACATCGCGAACGTTCCCAGAAGTGAAATGATCATCGTTTTCAACCACTTTTCGCGTTCGATGACCTTTTGCCAGGCGATCACGAAGAGGAGCGTCGAGGTGATATAGCCGACGGATTCCATCGCCCAGCCATAGATTACCATCAGGATCAGCGATATGACCGGCCGGTACCAGATGCGTTTCTCTTCAACACCTTTGTCTTCCCCTTTTGTCTGCTGGAGGACCAGGAGCCAGACGATGCCGAGGATGGCCAGGCCCACCCCGCACAGAAACGGCAGAAGACCGGCGTCGGGTATATGGATCGAGCCGAGTTTCAGCGTGCGCCAGGCGTAAACCATGATCCACACGCCCCCCAGGGACGTGATGATCGCCGTGATGCGTTCATATTTTTTCACCGGTTTTCTCCTCTTTTGCATCAAAACGAATAGGGGGAGGGCTTGAGCCCCTATTTTCCCATGGAATGGTTTACCGCTTGAAGACCTCCGGGTTGACGACAAACTGGGGTCGCCGGCCGGAGAGAACATCCACGACGCCCTCTGCCGCGCCGGTCGCCATGCGGATCACGCACTCCTGCGTCAGCGCCGCGCTGTGCGGCGACAGGAGGATGTTCTCCAGCGCGAAGAGCGGATTGTCCTTCTGCGGGGGCTCAGGATCGTAGACGTCGATCGCCGCCCCGGCGATGACGCCGGTCTTCAGCGCCTCGCAGAGGGCCGTCTCGTTGACAACCTCTCCCCGGGAAAAGTTCAGCAGGAACGCGGTGGGCTTCATCAGGCGGAGTTTCGCTGCGTTCACGAACCCTCTCGTTTCCGGGGTTAGCGGCGTATGCAGCGAGACCACGTCCGCCTGACCAAAGACGTCATCCATCCGCGCGCAGAGGGTGAGGCCGAGCTCTCCGGCCGCCTCCGGCTTCACGTAAGGATCGAAGGCTATTACCTTCATGTTGTAAGCCGCAGCCGCCCGCCGGGCGACCATCGAACCGATTCTTCCGATTCCGACGAGGCCCAGGGTCTTGCCGTCGAGATCTACGGACCCGTAGCTGTTGCGGAGTTCCCAGCGATCCTCGCGGATGGCGCGGTCGTAAACGACCACGCGTTTGGCAAGGGCGCCGATGGCCGTCAGGGTGTGCTCGGCGACGGAGGTCGCATTCGCGTTCGGCGTGTTCACGACCACGATCCCTTTTTCCGTCGCCGCCTGGAGGTCAATATTGTCCACGCCGACCCCATGCCGGCCGATCACCTTGAGTGCGTCCGCCGCCTCGATGATCTCCCGCGTAAAGGGGGCCATCCGGACAATGACGCCCGCAACCCCCCGGATCTCTTTGATGACCGTCGCCACGGACGGATCGGAGGCCACGCGGACCTCGAACCGGTCGTCGAACACCTGGACGCCACGTTCGTGAATCGCCTGGACGATCAGAATCTTCTGTTTCATCACTTCTCCCTTTCCTTAAATCGCTTCGGGTTGTATTCCCCGCAGTTTGCTGCGCATCGGACCCCAAAACCCTCAGATTAATACCCCGCTGCTTGCGGCGGAGATGGTTTATTCTCCCTATTTCCGTAGAGCCTCTTATTTCAGCATCCCCATATCCGCCAGTACCTTGCGCAGCTTTCCCCGGTTCTCCGGCGTCATCGGTCCGACCGGGCGGATCGCCGGCCCGGCCTCAATCCCGATCATGTTGAGCGCCTCCTTGACCACGACCGGGAAGGTGCCGAGACCGAAGGCGACCCGGAGCGGCGCCAGCCGGTACTGGGCTTCGAGCGCCCGCTTGTGGTCGCCCGCGATGAAGGCCTCGTAGATCTCCACCGGCACCCTGGGGTCAACGTTCGCCGTCGCGCAGATCGAACCGGCGGCCCCGTAGCAGAGGGCGGCATAGATCAATGTGTCGCGTCCCATCAGGACATGGAAATTCATCCCGCGGGTGAGGCGGATGTATTCGCCGGTGAGCGACATGTCGCCGCTGGAGTCCTTGATCCCCACGATGTTGTCCACCGCGGCCAGTTCCAGGACCGTGGAGGTCGGAAAGGGCACCTGGGTCCGGTCCGGGTTCGAGTAGAGGAGGATCGGCAGGTTCGGGCAGGCGTTCGCAATCGCCGTGTAATGCGCGATCAGCTCCTTCTGGCTGGGGACGAGGAAATAGGGGGTGATGACGGAGACCGCACTGACGCCGAGATCCTGCGCCATCTTCGTCGTTTCGATCGCCTCGCTGGTGGTCACGGCGCCGGTGCCCGCATAGATGGGGACGCGTCCACGGGTCTCGTTGACGACAATCCGGATGGCCTCCTTTTTCTGTTCGAAGGTGAGGGAGAAAAATTCCCCCTGGCTCCCGACGGGAAACAGACCGTGGACGCCGCCGTCGATCAGATGGTTGACGAGCTTCCGGAGCGCGCCTTCGTGGATCCGTCCGTCTGCTGTGATCGGGGTGATCATCGCGGGGATGATCCCTTTGGGTACGAATGGTTTCATGAGTTCCTCCTTATCGGCAAATGCCGGTCGTTATTTCTTCAGTTTGGCCAGGCCCGCCTTGGCGGCGTTCATCATCATGGTCACGTCGTTGACCCAGAATCTGAGGGTCATCCCCTTTTTGATCCAGGGTTCCAGCGCGTCGACGGACATCAATCTGGATGCCCGAAAACTTGTTTGCCTTCGTTACGGCGGCAATGACCCGGTCTATGTACTTGAGAACGACCTCCCGTTTGACCTCCGGGATTCGGATCATCGGAGGAATGCCGGCCTCCCTGCCCACGGCGAACATCTTTGCGACGTCACTGTGGTCAAAGTTTCCATGTTCACAATCCACAATGAAAAAATCGAAGCCACAGACCTTGAGGATTTTGGCGATTTCGGGATTTTCGAGGACGGTGACCATCGTTCCCAGAATGGATTGTCCTGCCTTCAATCTTTCTTCAAGATACTTGATGATTCTCCCTTTGATCTATTCCCGATCGGGGCTATGGGCCGCGAGAAAACAGCCCCCCCGGCGGCCCTTTTGCGCCGGGGGGGCTTCCAGCCATCCGGTGTGACCAGACCGGAGATCGTGAGGTGTTTTGGGAATGCCTCGCGCAGGGGTTGAAGGGACGCTGAAACTACCACCACTCCAACACGGTCGTTAGACCATAGGAAAAAGAAGGATCGCTGTCAAGTGTAAAAAAATGAATAAAAAAAATCTTGACGTCAATATTCATCTGTGATAGCGAATCGCACATAGTGTTTCAGATTTCAGATTTCACCGAGAAACAATTTCGAGGCGATTCGATGCAAGAGAACTTGACAACACCCTCCATTATCGATGTAACCAATATCAACGAAAAAGTATACGATTACATCAAGAAAAACATCACCACCTTTTGTTTTCCCTCCGGGTACAAGCTCAACATCAAGCAACTCAGCGAAACCTTTGGTGTCAGTCATACACCGATCAAGGACGCCCTCTTCCGGCTCGCGGGAGAAGGATTGATCGACATTACGTCGCGGACTGGCACCTATGTCAAAAGCATCACGGAAGCTGATATTCATGAAATCCTGCAGACACGATTGATCCTCGAAACCGCCGTGATCGAAGAGATCACCGAAAAAATCACCGACGGACAGTTACAAGCCCTCAAAGACCTGTATCGGAAAGGCGTCTCCCTTACCGTGAATCCGAACGACAGTGAGAGCTACAGGACCTTTATGGAATTCGACAGTCAGTTCCACCTCTCCTTCTTCAACATCATGGGAAACAAGCGCCTGCTCCATATATACAAGAATCTGAACGCCCACATGCAAATGGTCCGTTTCCGTCTGATGAACCATGCCTTGGGAAAGCTGCCGACAACAGACGAGGAACACCGAATGATACTGGAGGCGCTTTGCGAGCGCAACGTCGCAAAGGCAAAACAGGCCATTGCGAACCATCTTCACAGATTGGGTGCGGTCTGTGCGACGGTTCAGCGGGATCAAGGGAATTGGTGGAAGGAATGTAGATTGGACCATCTGAAGAAACCGGTCTGATCAACTCAATTCAATAGGGGGTGACTATGCAGCCGGAAGTCCAGACGATCGAAGCCTGCAGCCTGCGCGAACGAGAATGGAAAAAGAAGGAGGTCCACCGCCTGCTGGAAGACCTCTACCGGATGGAACCCAATACGGTCGGCAAGATCATCGACACCTTTTTCGAACATGATTTCCTGCCAAATTGGTATTTCCACTCGAACCGCGCCGAGGACGTGGCGAGCGACCTGTTCATCGTCAGCCAGCTCCTCTCCGCCAAGGACGAGTATCTCACGCACACCAGCTTCGACGGCAAAAAGATCACCTATTTCCTGAACGTGGGCCGCGATTTTCCCGGCAAGCTCAAGACCATTCTGGGCCAGAACAGCACGCTCGACATCGTCTCCTACGATTCGATGAAGACGCGTTCGGGCCTCAGGCTCATCACCATCGAAAAGGCCGGTGCAAAGGGGATGCCCATGAGCCGGGACGAAGAGGCCGCCGCCGTGCGGATCCTGGCCGAGCTTCGCCAGCGGGCCGCCGGCCTGGGCCACCATCACACCGAGGCGTTCATCGCCGGTCTGCCGGTGAACTACCTCAATGAGGAGGTCAACAGCTTCACCGTGCCCCCCCGCATTTTCCGGCACGAACTCATTTTCGAGCAGGTCCGCGCCGGCGGAGGATTTTTTATCGGTCGGGAGAGCACCGAGGGCGAACACGGCGAGCCGAGCGAGCGGCTCTCCGCGCGCGAGACCCGTTTCCACCTCGGCGTCGAGGAGCCCGACATCGCCTTCATCCTGGAGGTGCTCGAGGCGCTGCGCGGCCTGGACATCAACATGAATCGCTCCTATTACGACCGCTTTACGCACCCCGCCGGCGGCGGTGCGGCCATAGGCATCATGACCTTTTACCTCAACCCCTCCGTGGACACCGCCGGTCTGGAAAAGGCCCTATCTGGGCTGGGGAAAAGAGCGCGCAGCGGCCAGGCGGAGGGCGGCAGACTGCTGGTCGATCTCGAATCGATCCTGCGCGGTCTGAGCCGGCGCGGCCTGTCTCCGGAGGAGGCGGCCGGCCTGCTCGCGCGCCTGCGGGCCTATGCCGAAGTCAATGCGGACACCTCGAGCGAGGCGGAATTCGGGAACTTCCTGCTGAACTCCTTGAGCGATTTCCTGGAGGCGGCCGATTCGCTCGGCGTGTCGGACAACCCGCGCATTATGCAGCGCCTGCTCGGTTTCGACGCGTTCGAGGAATTCTGGGTGGACACCAAGCGCGGCCAGACCATCGCGGTCACCGAGGGCTTTCGCACGAGACACAATTCCGCCCGCGGGACGGCCAAAGGCGGCCTGCGCATCGACCCGATCGTCGAGTTCTCCGAGGTGGCGGCCCTCGCCTTCATGATGACCTGGAAATGCGCCCACTCGAAGATCCTGTTCGGCGGCAGCAAGGGCGGCCTCAAGCTCAACCCGCGCGACTTCAGCCAGGCCCGGCTGGATTACTCTTACACCCTCACCAACTTCGGCCGCTCGCTCTTCCTGGTCACCGGGCCGATCTGCGACGTGCCGGCCGGCGACGTGGGCTGCGGTCCGCAGGAGATCGGACTGCTCTTCGAGGGCTTCAAGTCGGCCCTGCACGACCTGGCCATGATCGCCTATGGGCTGAAGAAGAGCGTGGCCTTTCTCGGCAACAAGGTTCTCACCCTCGACGACGCCCGAACCATTCTGAGCGGACACTTCGATGTGGACTGGCACGACGAGCGCATCCTGCGGGAGCTGGTCATGAACGAAAACTATCTTGAACACGTGGTTGCCCCCCAGATTACGGGCAAGCCGCGCATGGGCATCCAGACCCGAACCGGCGCGACCGGCCGCGGTATGCGTTACGCCCTGCTTGCCGTCGTGACCCGGATGTATCTGGACGGCCGCTGGAAGCCGGTCGAGGAACCGACGACCGGGGAGCGGCGTCTTCTGGAAAAACTGGCCGGGGTGAACGAGACCGCCCTGCTGGCCGCGGCGGACCGTGAAGACGGCGCCGGTCCGATTGCGGACGAAACCTGGCAGGAGCTTGAAGAGCGCGTGTTCCCGAAGCTGCTCAAAGACAAGCGCATCGTGGTGCAGGGGTCCGGCAAGGTCGGCGGATCCTTTATCGAGGAGATGGCGCGTTTTCCCGTAATTTTCGCGGCCGTGACCGGTCGCGCCGGCGCCCTGATCGGCCGTCTCGATCCGGACGAGCTTCTCCAGGCGCACAGGAGCGCCGGATCCGTGTTCGGCTGCGAGAAAGGCGTCGAGCAGAGGATCCCCGGGGCCGAGGGGGGCAAGGCCGCGCTCGAACTCGATTGCGACATCCTGGTGCCGACGGCCCTCGAGAACGCCATCCACGCTGCCAACGCCGGGAAGGTCAAGGCGGCGTTGGTGGTGTGCGGCGCGAACGGCCCCAATACCACCAAGGCCGAAATACTGCTCCATCGGCGCGGCGTGACCGTGCTGTACGACTTTCTCGCCAACGGCGGAGGGGTGGTCGCCTCCTACTTCGAGTGGCTCCGGAACCTGGCGGAACGGAACCGTTTCGAATCCGAGGTCATCCGGGGCGAACGGTTCCGGGTGGAGGATCTGGCCCGTTTCGTGATGCCCGAATTCCGTCCCCGGATCCTCGCCATTCTGCAGAAACCCGAATCCCCGGAAGTCACGGCGGCGTGGAACAGCGTGCTGCGCGACATCATGATTGCCGCCGTGAACGAGGATTACGAAGAGGCCGCCCGGGGCGGCGTTTCGCTCAAAACGGCCGGTTACGCCAGCGCCATTCTGCGCGTGCTGGCCGCGGAGCTGCTGAGAGCGCCGCTATCCGCTCGCCCGGGCTTCATCGCCGGTCTGAAGCAGGAGACCCGCCGCCGTCTCGCCCGGTGCCTGCGCCATCCCGAGGCGGCCCTGATCGACCCCGGCGCCGCGGCGCTGGCGGACCGGGTCGAGGCAGGACTGTAGATTCGACACCATGTCTTAATGCAGTTAAAAATAATATCCCGAGTGAGGGCAATATCAGGGAATCGATCCGGTATGCGAAGATGATCACGGGACTTGCGAGCAGTTTCATTCGGAGATCAGGTTGGATATGGATCTGGAAAGACTGCCGAGCGAGCATTTTTCCACCAATTCCGACATCATGGTCCTGGCCCTGATGGCCTACAATCTGTATGCGGCTTTGCGGACAGGAGAGTCTCCGGGAGGGGAACGGCAATCTGGGGAACAGGGTGCCCCAGCGGAAGAAGGAGCAGCGGCGACGCCTGTGCACGGTAATGCGGGATCTGATGTACATAGCTTCCCGGATTTCGTTTCATGCAAGACGACTGCATCTGTTTTTCGGTCGTTACAATCCGAGGGCCGTTGTGTGGCAAAATCTTCATCGGAGGTTCATGATCCCCGTTACGTAGGCGGTTATTGCCTGGAGATGTGCCATATGGGCATCTTCGCAACCTCCGACAGTTTCAACGCGAGCGGCTACAAACCGTCCGTCGTCACGAGTTCGGACCGTTGCGTGGGGTGCCTGAAATGCCTTTATGCCTGTCCGGATTTTGCAATCACGATCAAAGAGGGCCGACCGGAACAATGTCCGGCTTAAATCCGCCGGTCAATAGCTTATTCAAAGGAGATTTGTTATGGATTTTGGATTATCGGAAGAGTTGGTGATGTTGCAGAACATGGTCAGGGCGTTTGCGGCGGGGAAGATCGCGCCGTTTGCCGATGAGTGGGATGCGAAGCATTATTTCCCGTATGAGGAAGCGGTCAAGCCGATGGGGGAGCTGGGTCTGTTCGGGACGGTGATTCCGGAGGAGTACGGCGGGAACGGGATGGGCTGGCTTGCGGCGATGATCATCACGGAGGAGATCGCCCGCGCGTCGAGTTCGCTCCGTGTCCAGATCAACATGCAGGAGCTGGGATGCGCCTATACGATTTACCGGTATGGGTCGGAGGAGCTCAAAAAGAGATACATCCCCAGACTCGTCAGCGCCGAAATCCTCGGGGCGTTTGCGATCACGGAGCCCCAGGCGGGATCGGATGTGATGGCGATCAAGTCCACAGCGGAGGACAAGGGGGATCACTGGCTGCTCAACGGGACCAAGACCTGGATCTCGAATGCGACGGTCGGCGGGATCAATATCTATTATGCCTACACGAACCGGAGCCAGGGGGCAAGAGGGCTGTCCGCCTTTGTACTGGAGCTGGACGACAAATCCAATGGCATCACGGTGACGGATCTGGACAAAATGGGTTCCCGCTCCTCGCCGACCGGAGAGATCATCCTGGAGAACACGAAAGTCCCCAAGGAAAACATCCTGGGGAAACCGGGCGACGGCGCCAAGATTGTTTTCGGTTCGCTGGCCCAGTCCCGTCTTTCCGCGGCGGCGGGCGGCGTCGGTCTGGCCCAGGCCTGTCTGGATGCGGTGACGAAGTACGCCATGGAGCGGGAGCAGTTCGGCCAGGCCATCGGATATTTTCAGATGAATCAGGATCTGATCGCCCAGATGGTGACCGATATCGAATCCGCACGGCTGATGGTGTACAAGGCGGCCTGGCAGAAGGACCAGGGGAATCTGAACAACAATCTGGAGGTGGCCCAGGCGAAATATCTGGCCGGCGAGCTTGCCTATAAATGTTCGCAGTACGCCATGCGGATCCTCGGCGCTTACGGGTATTCGACGGAATATCCGGTAGCGCGCTACTTCCGGGATGCGCCGACCTACGCGATGGTGGAGGGTTCCGCCAACATCTGCAAGTTCATCATCGCCCAGGATCAACTGGGGATTCGCAAGGCGAACTGGTAACCGGCCGGATAGCAACTTGAATTTCTGCCCCTTTTGAAATGCGGAGGCGTGGTGTCTCCCGCATGGCGGAGTGTTGAGGGAGGAAGAGGAGAGATGAAACCTTATTTTGCAAAGATGGACGATATCGGGAAGCCGCTGCGGCCCGCGCAGTTGGAGCGGATGAAGGCCAACGTGGCCCAGGCCGAGTCGGTCATGAAGGAGATCGATGCGGAAGTCGAACGGATCAAGAACTTCGGCATTCCGGCGGAGAAGGTTCACGAACGGGGTGAGATGACGGTCTGGGACCGGATCGAATACATCGTCGATCCGGGGACCTTCTGCCCGCTCCATACCATTTTTGACCCGGAGAACGAGGAATCGGGCAGTACGGGGGTGGTGGACGGCCTGGCGCGGATCGCCGGGAAGTGGTGCGTGCTGATCGGTTTCAACAACAAGTGGATTGCCGGGGCGTGGATCGCCGGGCAGGCGGAGAACAATCTGCGGGTGACCGATCTGGCCAAAATCATGAACCTGCCGCTGGTGTGGCTGGTGAACTGTTCGGGCGTGAAGCTGCCGGAGCAGGAGAAGGTCTATGCCAACCGCCGCGGCCAGGGGACCTGCTTTTTCCGGCACGCGGAACTGGAGCAGATGGGGATTCCGGTTCTGGCGGGGATCTACGGGACGAATCCGGCGGGCGGCGGCTATCAGGGGATCAGCCCGACGATCCTTTTGGCCCACAAGAAGGCCAACATCGCGGTGGGCGGCGGCGGCATCGTCAGCGGCATGAGCCCCAAGGGGTACTTTGATGAGGAGAGCGCCGAGGAGCTGATTGCGGCGACGCGCCACTTCAAGGCCGTTCCGCCCGGAAGTGTGAAGATCCATTATGATTCGACGGGATTTTTCACCGCCGTTTTTGAAAAGGAGACCCAGGTTCTCGATGCCCTGAAGGGGTACATGGCGGAGATGCCCGCCTACAATCCGCGATTTTTCAGGGTGGCGCCGCCTGCAGAGCCGAAATATTCTCCGATGGAGATCGCCTCGATCATCCCGGTCAATCCGAAGGCGGGCTACGATTTCGACAACGTGCTGGCGCGGCTGGTGGACAATTCGGAGCACATGGAGTTCCGTCCGGGGTACGGTCCGGAGGTCTATACGGGGCTGGTGAAGGTGGACGGATTTCTGCTGGGGGTGATCGGGAACCGGCATGGACTGCTGCCGAACTATCCCGAGTACACCAACGAGTACATCGGGGTGGGCGGCAAGCTCTACCGGCAGGGGCTCATCAAGATGAACGAGTTCGTGACGCAGTGCGGCCGGGACCGCGTCCCGATCCTCTGGTTCCAGGATACATCGGGGATCGATGTCGGGGATACGGCGGAGAAGGCGGAGCTGCTGGGATTGGGACAGTCGCTG
>Ga0210056_1000465_pt1 | contig 33367 bp, 28 predicted proteins | sample CryGeyCG2014_080_2_FD_183965 | JGI IMG/M metagenome (GOLD analysis project Ga0210056, IMG submission 183965) | Groundwater microbial communities from aquifer - Crystal Geyser CG07_land_8/20/14_0.80 (SPAdes) (version 2) | ecosystem: Environmental > Aquatic > Deep subsurface > Groundwater | place...
ATGACCTTTCTAAATTATATCCGGGATTTGCCCCGGCTAAACCTAACCATCGCACCTCTGTCCCCTTGTCCTGCGCCACTTTCGGAACTTCAGTTTGCTAAATATTCGCTTCTATATCTTCCAAATGCTGTAGCATCGACTTCCGGGCGGCTTCACCATCACCCTTTTTGACGGCGGCAAGAACCCGCTGATGGCCTTCCAGTGATCTTACGGCCCGCTTGTCATTTTCCTCTTCCATAAGATATTTTTCGCGCGACTGTTTTAATAGATCGATCAGGGCGATGATCAGGCGTTCCATGACCCGATTCTTCGTCGCCTTGACCATCAGATTGTGAAAAGCGGAATCGGTTTCGATAATGTTTCCTCCGCGTCCGATACACCCTTCCTGCTCCCGCAGTATCCTTTCCAACTCTTCGATTTCCTGCGGCGTGGCGTTTTCCGCCGCCAGCGCGGCGACATGGGGTTCGATAATTTTCCGGATGTAGAAGATGTCGAGAATATCATCCTTCTCATTAAAAAGGGCAGCCGCCAACGGCTGGATCAGAGCCTCTTCGCTCGAAGCCACGACATAGGTGCCGTTCCCCTGGCGGCTCTGGAGGAACTTCATGGATTCGAGGGTGCGGATGGCTTCCCGAACGGTGGTGCGGGATACCCGAAAGGTTTCGCTCAGCTCCCGTTCGGAGGGGAGATGATCGTTCCGCTTCAATTTCCCCTCTTCAATGAGCGTCCGGATCTGTTGCACGATGTCCTCATACGCCTTCTTTTTCTCGACCGGTTTCAGCATGGCCTGGCCTCATCGCTTTTTCGGAGTTCTTCGATCGCCGTTTTAAAGTGCGCGGCGGAGACGGAAAGCCTTTCGTGATTCTTGCCCTGCTCTTCACGAATCAGGTCCGCAATGGCGAGCATCGTCGCCCGCTTGCACAGAAAGGCGATGTGGGACCCGACCAGCCCTTCCGTAATGCTCGCCAGCACGCCAAGATTCACATCGCCGCTAAGCGGCCTCCCCTGGGTGTGGATGCGGAAGATTTCGAGCCGCTCCCTCTCATCCGGGGCGTAAAAATTGAGAATATAATCGAGACGGCCGGGTCGTACCAGGGCCGGGTCAAGCAGGTCTTCCCGATTGGTCGCCCCGATTACGATCACCTGCGAGAGATCGCTCAACCCATCCAACTCGTTGAAAAACTGGCTGGCCACGCGTTCGATGGCGCCTGATCCCGTATCTTCACCGCGTTTTGGCGCCAGGGCGTCGATTTCATCGAAAAAGAGAATGGTCGGAGCGGATTGCTTGGCTTTTTTAAATATCCCGTGCAGCGCCTTTTCCGACTCCCCCAGCCACTTTGAAAAAAGGATCGAACTGCTGATCGGGATAAAATTGATGCCGGTTTCTCCGGCCAGAGCCCTTACCATTGTGGTCTTCCCGGTGCCGGAAGGACCGGAGAGCAGGATGCCGCGTGACGAAACCTTGCCCGAAGCGAAGAGGTCGGGATATTTCAGCGGCCAATCGACGATCGAGAGGAGCGTCTCCTTGATTTGGGCCAGACCGCCGATGTCGCTGAGCTTCAAGGTTGACCTTTCGTTGAAGAATTCACGGGTTGCCGTAGGCTCAACCTCCCGCAGGGCCGTCAGAAAATCTTCGCGGGAAATCCGCATGCTTTCCGGAGTGACGGGGAGACGGTCGGAGTTGCCCAAAGCGCCCACCGGCAGATATCGCCGCACGGCGGCCATGCCCGCCTCTTTGCAAAGCGCTTCCAGATCGGCCCCCACAAAACCGTGGGTAATCTGCGCAATCTGATCAAGATCGACATCGGTTGCAAGGGGCATACGACGGCTGTGAATCTTCAGGATGGCCCGGCGTCCGTCCGCGTGGGGCGCCGAGAGGCCGATTTCCCGATCGAACCGGCCCGGTCTGCGCAGCGCCGGGTCTATCATTTCCGGAACATTGGTCGCGCCGATCACGAGAACATGACCGCGGGGAACCGTGCCGTCCATGAGGGCCAGAAGCTGCGCCACCACCCTCTTTTCCACATCCCCAACAACCTCGGCGCGCTTCGGGGCAATGGCGTCGATCTCATCAATGAAGATGACGCTCGGCGCTTTGCGGGTCGCCTCTTCAAAGATCTCACGCAATCGGGCCTCGCTGTCGCCGTAATATTTCTGGATAATTTCCGGCCCGTCGATTTTGATAAAGTGGAGCTTCGCCTCCCCCGCAATGGCGCGGGCGATGAGGGTTTTCCCGGTTCCCGGCGCTCCGTAGAGAAGCAGCCCTTTCGGCGCCTCGACGCCCAGTCGGTCAAAAATTTCCCCGTAACGGAGCGGAATTTCCACCATCTCCCGAATGGATCGGAGCTCCCGCTCCAATCCGCCGATATCTTCATAAGAAATGCGAGAGTCCGCCGTCTCGGCATAGTCGGGTTTATTGACCTTGAATTTGGTGTGCTGGTTGATGATAACCGCGCCGGAGGGTGAAGCGCCTTCCACGGAAAAAAAACGGTCCTTGCCTCCAAAAAGCGGAATATTCACTTTGTCGCCGGCAATGACCGCCAACCCCTGCAGGACCTTGCCGATATATCCGACCTCGTTTTCGTCCGGCCACCAGTTTCCGGAATCGATCGGGGTGAGCACGATCATGGTTGCGGTTTTCCGGGGCGCCTTTTTAATCTTCACCGTGCCGCCGATCTGAACCCTGGCGTTCTCACGGGTGTACCCGTCAATCTGGACAATTTTTTTGCCAACATATTCGGGGAAAATCCCGGAGATTCTGGCGACGGTAATTTTTTCTCCAATAATTTCAACAATGTCTCCAAGAGAAGCGCCCAGGGCCTTGACGTCGTCCGGGTCAAAGCGCGCCAACCCCTTGCCAACGTCTTCGATGAAAACCTCTGCCACCTTTAATTCGACTTCAGAGACCAGAGACTCATCAAACATAAAAACCCCTGTTCCGGTTTAGGTTATTATTGGACTGCTGGTTGGACCAACAGATGGCTTTGCCTATTACGCCTTGTGTTGTTTGTCAAGAAATATTTTTCGGGAATATCCCTCTTTACAATCCCCCGTCCTTTTGTTAAGGAATGCAAAAATCCTTGCCGATCAGAAGCGCGAGGTGCGGAGTGGTCTCGGAGCTGCCCGATTTTTGGGGGAAGCAAGATCAACGGTTGAACCGGTCACGGAATCATGAACAGAAATGCCATCGTAAAAATATTGCTCCTGCTGGCGCTGCTCCTTTTCGGCGTTTTCGTTTTCTTCCATTACGACCTCTACAGACTCTTCCTCAGCCGGAGGAAGCTCACCTATTTCGTAAACTCCTTCGGCCCCCTCTCCGTAGTGATTTTCATCGGTCTCCAGATCCTCCAGGTCCTGATCGCGCCGATTCCCGGAGAGATCAGCGGTTTCATCGGCGGATATCTCTACGGACCCGTCCTGGGGACGCTCTATTCCACAATCGGTCTTGCCGTCGGCTCCTGGCTTGCCTTTCTGCTGGCCCGCTGGCTCGGCCTGCCGTTCGTGGAGAAGATCATCACCCCCGAGATCATCCAAAAATACGATTACTTCATGGAGCACCGGGGCATCCCGGTCACCTTCGTCCTGTTTCTGATCCCCGGCTTCCCGAAGGACGCCCTCTCCTACATCGTCGGCCTCAGCCGCATGAGGGCGACAACCTTTCTCATCCTCTGCACCGCCGGACGGCTCTTGGGCACGATCATGCTCTCCGCGAGCGGAAATTACGCCCGCAACGGCCATAATACCGCCATGGTGGCCATCCTCGGAATCAGCATTCTGGTCACGCTTCTGGCCTGGTATTACCACGAAGCGCTGCTCAACATGTTGAGAAAAAAGAAGTCCTCTCAAGGAGGGAGAGAACCTTGGAACCGATCTTGAATGAATTTGTGATCATTTTTCTTCTGATTTTGGTGAACGGTTTTTTCGCCGGCGCCGAGCTTGCCGTCCTTTCCGCACGCAAGAGCCGGATCGCCAGCCTCGCCTCGGCCGGCAACCGCCAAGCCGGGCTCGTCGAGCAGATCCAGAAGGACCCCCACCGATTTCTGGCAACCGTCCAGATTGGCGTCACGGTCGTCGGCTCGCTCGCCTCAGCCATCGGCGGTTCAGCGGCGGTCCAATATCTAAAACCCCTGCTCCAGGCCGTACCCGTCCCGTTCATCCAACATGCGGCGGAGCCCCTTTCCCTCGCCATCGTTGTGCTGGGGATCTCTTACCTCTTCCTCGTCCTCGGCGAACTGGCGCCCAAGACCATCGGGCTGCAGTACGCGGACCGGATCGCCTTGAACGTCGCCCGGCCGATTCATCTGCTGTCGATCGTCGCGGCGATTGTCGTCCGGTTTCTGACCTTCTCCAATCGGGCCGTCCTTGCGCTCCTGGGCATCACGCCGAAAGGGGGACAGGCCTTCGTCACCCGCGAAGAGGTGCAGCATTTCCTCGCTGAGGGAAGCGAAGCGGGCGCGCTGACCGAGACCGAACACCGCTACATCGAGAAGGTCTTCGAATTCTCGCACACCTTTGTCCGCGAGGTCATGGTGCCGAGGGCGCGGATTGTCGCGATCAACCTGGAGCTGCCGCAGCAGGAGATCCTCCAGATCGTCCGGGAGAACATGTACTCGCGCTATCCGGTCATCCGGGGTGACATGGACCATGTGGTCGGCTTCGTCCATACGAAGGACATCCTGATCGGAAACCTGTGTACGGAAAAAGCGTTCGACATCGCCGGGATCGTACGCGCCCCGCTGTTCGTCCCGGAGGGGAAGAAGGTCAGCAGCCTCCTCCGGGAGATGCAGCGTAAACGTGTCCAGATGGCGCTTGTGGTAGACGAGTACGGCATTCTGAGCGGCCTCGCCACAACGGAGGATCTGCTGGAAGAGCTCGTGGGAGAGATCGAGGATGAGCATGACATCGGCGAGGCTCGTAGAGTGCAGAAGCTCCCGGACGGGAGCCTGCTGGTGGACGCGCTCCTGCCCGTCAATGAAATGGAGGAACATCTCGGCATCACGCCCGGCGAGGGACTCCCCTACGACACGCTGGCCGGTCTGATTCTCGACCGTCTCGGGAAGTTCCCGGAAAAAGGGGAAAAAATCGAATGGCGGGAGTATCTGCTCACCTGTGAAGAGGTCACGAAGACGGCCATCCTCAAGGTCCGGATCGTCAAGCGAGAGGGATTGGCCGCCGGCGCGGCGTCTCCGGAAAACGGCGGGGCCATCCGCTAAAAACGATCCGGGAGCTTTAAACCTTTGGTAACTACTCAGGAGTCAGAATCCAGAATAGAAGCAGTGTGCGCCCTCGGCAACTTTATATGAAACTCTCATGACGGCACGCCGTCACAAAGAACAATGAAAATCTCCCCTAACCCCTCTTTGCCAAAGAAGGGAATCATTCTATCCCCTCTAAAAAAGGGGGATAGAGGGGGATTTGAGGTGCATTTTCATCCTTCTTTGTGCCCGTGACGGGCATGGGGGTTATTGCGCTATTGAGGGAGCCCATCTATTCCGGCTCCTGTCTCCTGTCGCCTGCCGCTTCAGCGTCGCAGCCTGGGGTCGAGGGCGTCCCGGATCCCCTCCCCCAGCAGGTTATAGCCGAGGACGGTGACCAGGATGGCGAGCCCCGGATAGAGGGAGAGCCACCAGGCGATGTCGATGTTGTCCTTTCCCGCCGTGAGGATGTTCCCCCAGCTCGGCGTGGGCGGTTGAACCCCGATGCCGAGAAAGCTTAACGCGGACTCCGTGAGGATTGCGCCCGCCACGCCGAGCGTCGCCGTGACCAGGACCGACGCCATCGCGTTCGGAAGGATATGGAGAAAGATGATCCGGAGATCCCCGGCGCCGATCACCCGCGCGGCCTGAACGAAGTCCCGCTCCTTGAGCGAGATGAAATCCGCCCGGACGAGCCGGGTCACCCCCATCCAGCCGGTTAAGCCGATCACGATCATGATGTTCCAGATGGATGGCTCCAAGAGCGCGATCACGGCCAAAATGAGGAAGAAGGACGGAAAGCAGAGCATGATGTCCACGAACCGCATGATCACCGCGTCCACCCACCGGCCATAGTAGCCGGCCACCGCCCCGAGCATCGTCCCGATGAGGATGGCGATCCCGGTCGCCACGAAACCCACTTTCAGAGAAATCCCCGCCCCCCAAATCATCCGAGAGAGGACATCCCGCCCGAGCGGATCGGTGCCAAAGGGGCGCCCCCCCGAGGGCGGCGCAAGGATGTTCTTCAGGTCGATGGCGTTCGGATCGTAAGGGGCAAGCCAGGGCGCAAGCAGGGAGACGATGAACAGCAGGACAACGATGACGCTTCCCGCGACCGCCATCCGGTTCTTCCAGAATCGTTTCCGGAAATCCTTTCCCATCGTCATTCCCTCATGAGACCCGTATTCGCGGATCGGCCAGCGCATAGGAGACGTCGGCGAGCAGATTCCCCAGCAGTGTGAGCACTGCGCCGATGAAGAGGATCCCCATGACCACCGGATAGTCCCGCGCCATAACCGCCATGTAGAAGAGCTGCCCCATGCCGGGGATGGCGAAGATCGTTTCGAAGATGACGCTCCCCCCGATGAGTCCGGGCACCGACAGGCCGAGGATGGTGATCACCGGGAGGAGGGCGTTTCGCAGCGCGTGCCGGTAGATGACGGTTCGCTCGGATAGTCCCTTGGCTCTCGCCGTCAGGATGTAATCCTGGCGGATCACCTCTAACATGTTCGCCCGCATGTACCGCGAGAGCCCGGCAAGCCCCCCGAACGCGGCAAGCAGGACCGGCAGGATGAGATGCCGGATCAGATCCCAGAAGGCCATTCCCGGCGGCAGGTACTCGGCGTTCAGCGAGCGGATCCCGGAGATGGGAAACCACCCCAGGTGGACGCCGAAGAGGATCATCAGCAGGAGGGCAAGCCAGAAGGTCGGCACGGCAAAGCCGATAAAGACGACCACGCCCGCGACCCGGTCGAAGAGGGAATCCTGACGGACGGCGGAGAGCACCCCCAGCGGAATCGCAACGACGAGGATCAGGATCAGGGAAAGCGCGTTCAACAGGATCGTGATCGGCAGCCGCTCCAGGATCTTGTCCGCCACCGGCCGGCGGTCCGTCGAGAAAGAGATTCCGAGATCGAGGACGGCCAGCCTGCCGACCCAGCGGAGGTATTGCTCGTGGAGAGGCCGGTCCAGGTCGTACATGGCCCGGAGCCGCTCCTTCATCTCCACCGAAGCGCGCGGGTTCATCTGCGTCTGGAGGTCGGTCGGAGAACCGGGCGCGAGGTGCATCACGGTAAAGCAGATGACCGTGATCCCAAAGAGGAGCGGAACCATGAAGAGCGCTCTTTTGGCGATATAGCGAAGCATCGTTTAGAGCCTCACCACCCTTCCAACAGTTCCATGGCGCGGATGTTTTCCAGCATCAGCCGAAGACCTTGTTCCGAATGGGATTCGACGGTGAGGATCGGCCGCAGGTTCTTCTGCCGGAGGATCGAGAACAGTTCCGAAAACGGGATGTTCCCCTCCCCCACCGGCAGGTGCTCATCGGCCAAGCCGTGGTTGTCGTGGATGTGGATCTCACCCAGAAAATCGCCCAGCGCATCCATCCAGATGCCAATCGGCGCGCCGCCGAAGGCGTTGGCATGCCCGGCGTCAAAACAGAAGCGAACCTGCGGCGAAGCGAGCGCGTCCAAGAGGAGTTTCATCTGCCCGGGATCCCGCTCATAGACGTTCTCCAGCGCGATGATCGTCTCCATGCCGCAAATGCCCCCGAGCAGCGTCCGCCAGGTGTCAAGGCTGTTATCGAGCCACTGCGCCTCGGTGGAGATGTAGTATCGCTCGTCGAAGGAGGGGTGGCAGACCACGGAACGGGGCCGGAACCAGGGAATCAAATCAAAGACCTGGCGGAGACGATCGACGGTGATTTGACGGATCCGGGGATCGAGCGCCCCCGGTCTCAGGTCCATGAAGGGGGCGTGAAAGGTCACCGAAAGTTCCGTATCCGCCAGACGGTCGGCAATATCCCGAAAATCTTCCATCTGAAAACGATCGAGGTCGTGGTGGTTGAAACCGATCTCCGGATTGATTCCATCCCGGATCACGCGCGGCAGCAGTTTTTCCCGGAGGAGATGGAAAGGCACATGGACTTGGATTTTTTGAAGAATCTCCCGCATGGGGATCGTACCTCCGTTCGCATGTGCGCCTCGTTTACCACAAGCGGTTCCTTTTCACAACCGCCAATTCGGACCGGTCGGACCGGATGGTCATTGACACAACCCCCCTTGTTCTGCTAATTAAAAGAATCTATCCCGCAAACATTGGGAAGATGTGGGGAAACGGCCGCCGGAACCGGTTTCCCGGCAACAAGAGAGCTGGAGGACGATTGGCCAAAAAAAAAGAACCCGATTCGCGCGCGCGGGCGCTCCTGTGCATCAACGCCTCGCTGGAAAAAAAGGCGAAGGAGCTCGTCATCCTCAATGTCAGCGGGATCTCCTCCTTTGCCGACTACTTCATCCTCTGCAGCGGGACGTCCGATCGCCAGGTCCGAGCGATCGCCGCCGCGATCCAGGAGAATGTGAAAAAGGCCGGGATGCTGCCGCTGGGCGTCGAGGGAGAGGCCGGAGGAAAGTGGATCCTTCTGGATTACGACGACGTGATCATCCACATCTTTCTCGAATCGGTCCGGACCTTCTATGACCTGGAACGGCTCTGGTCGGAGACGCCCCGGATGGCCGTACCCGACCAAACGGTTTCCCTGAAGGCGCTGGCGGAGGGGATGTAGCCTTGAAAGAGATCCTGACCGGGATCGCCGACATCATCTTTCCGCCCCGCTGCATCGCCTGTGGAGAACTTCTGGAGCGGCACGATCCCCTCCCCTTCTGCCCACCCTGCATGGCGGGCATCCATTTCATCGGCTCCCCCCTCTGCCCCCGCTGCGGAACCCCCTTTCCCGCCGCGGAAGGGGAAGACCACCTTTGCGGGGGGTGTCTCATCACGGAAAGACCCTATGCGGTCGCGCGATCGGTCGGACGATACGAGGAAACGCTGCTGACGGCCATCCATCGGTTCAAGTACCGGGGGAAGACCGGGATCGGCGATCTGCTGAGCAGAATTATGGCCGATTTTGCAGACAAAACATGGGACATGACGGTCTTCGAGCGGATCCTGCCGGTTCCGCTGCACCGGAGACGGCTGCGGGAACGGGGCTTTAACCAAGCGGTGATCCTGGCGCGCGGGCTCTCCAAGCGGTTCAACATACCGCTCGATTTCACAGCGCTCCGGAGGGATCTCTTCACACCGCCGCAGGTCGGCCTGGACCGAAAACAGCGGTTGGCAAATGTTCGCGGCGCATTTACCGTAGCTCATCCGGAACGGATCGTCGGCCGGCGGCTCCTCCTCGTGGATGACGTTTACACCACCGGAAGCACGCTGACCGAATGCGCCCGCGTTCTCATCCGGGCGAAGGCGGAGGCCGTGGCTATTTTAACGCTGGCCCGGGCGGTTTACGATCACGATCGGCCGCCCGAGCCGGCGCCGACTTCCCTCGAATAGCCCCCATGCCTAAGCGCGGGCACAACGAAGGATGAAAATCATCTCCACCTCTCCCTCCCCCATCTGAGAGGGAGGGATACAGGGAAGAGGGGCATTTTCATATTTCATATAAACGCGCCGCTAAAAAAAGATTTGTGAAACGGAAGGAACGAGACGGATGGAGAAGATTCTAAGCTGGGACGCATTGAAGATCGAGGTGGAACGCCGCCGGCGCCAAGGGGAGAAGATTGCCTTCACGAACGGCTGCTTCGACATTCTGCACGTGGGGCACGTCCGGTATCTGCGGGAGGCGCGGAAGAGGGGGGATCTGCTGATCCTTGCCCTCAACAGCGACGTTTCCGTCCGGGCGATCAAGGGAGAAAGGCGGCCGCTGCTCCCCGAGGCGGAGCGGGCCGAGGTCGTCGCATCGCTGGAGGCGGTTGATTATGTGACCCTCTTTAACGAAACAACACCGCTCCGGCTCATCGAATACCTGCGGCCGGATGTTCTTGTCAAAGGAGGGGACTGGAAGGAGGAGGCCGTTGTGGGACGGGACGCCGTCCGGTCTTGGGGCGGAGAGGTGGTCCTCGTTCCCGTGGTCGAAGGGGCATCGACTACGAACATTGTGGAGAAGGTCCTCCGTCTCTATGGGCGGCCATGAAACACCCCCCTTATTTTTTTCTTTACAAATTCCCCGCGATCATGTATGAGCTACATCCCAATTCAGTCATCAGGAGATAGAGAAGCAACGTGCTGAAAACGACCATGAAACCTGAAAAGGTGGAGTTCTTCCGCCACATGTTGAACCGGAGGATCAACGACCTTCTGGATGAGGCGGGGAAGACCGTCTCGGAGATGACATACGGTGAGAAGGAGAACTACCCCGACCCCAACGACCGCGCCTCGCTCGAATCGGACCGGAATTTTGAGCTCCGGATCCGGGACCGGGAGAGAAAGTTGATTATCAAGATGCAGGAGGCCCTCAAGCGAATGGATGACGGCGTTTTCGGGATCTGCGAGGTCTGCGCCGGCCTGATTTCCGAAAAAAGGCTGATGGCAAGGCCGGTGACCACCCTCTGCATCGACTGCAAGATGAAGCAGGAGAAGATGGAAAAGCTCAAGGGGGAATAACCTTCCGTCCCCCAAGGCAACCCCGCGCGGCCACGCGGCCGCTTTCCGATCCCCCCTCGTTCCCCCTGTGTCAAGGGCGGGACGGATGGGGATTTTTTTTGGCATCGGCCCGGCATCGGGTCGGCATCTTTTTTCAGGACCAGCAAAGATGACGACCTCGCAAAATGTTGTCATTCCCGCGAAAGCGGGTATCCAGGGAGTATCTAACCACAAAAAATGCTAGTTTCCCGCTTTCGCGGGAATGATAAAAAAAGGGCGATTTTCGACTTTTACCGAGAGCACCAAAGATGTTTGTCCGAGTTGCCATTCCGATCCCCTCTGCGAAGAGCTTCACCTATGCCGTCCCCGAGACGTTCGTCCCCGCCGCTGCCGTGGGAAAGCGGGTCATTGTCCCTTTCGGGAGGAAGCGCATGACCGGCTGGATCATCGAGATTCCGGCCGAGGCGGCCTGCGATCAGACCGTCAAGGAGATCCTCGACCTTCCCGACCCCGAACCCCTCTTCGGTTCGGAGGATCTTGCCTTTTACGAGTGGATCTCCCGCTATTACCTTCACCCGCTGGGGAAGGTTCTGGCGGAGATTCTCCCCGGAGGAATCGCAGCTCGGCCGAAGCGAGAGAAATGGATCGGCATCCAAGCCAAGATCCCCGTCGGGATCAAACTCACCCCAAAGCAGTCGGCCCTCGTCGCCCTCCTCCGGGAGAAGGGCGACCTGCCGTTCTCCGGCCTTGAAAACCGCTTCCGGGGGGCCGCTTTTCTCCGGACCCTGGAGGAAAAGGGCATCGTCCGCCTTTGCGAGAGGGAGCTCTTCCGGGGAGCGGGTCCCGCGCCGGAGATCGGGAAGAACGGAAATGATATCATTCTGAACGGGGCGCAGGCCGAAGCGCTCGACGAAATCCGGACGCTGCTCGCCTCGGAACGCTTCTCGCCCTCTCTGCTCCACGGCGTGACGGGAAGCGGCAAGACCGAGGTCTATCTGCGGGCCGTCGATCTGGTCCTCCGGAGCGGCGGCGGCGCGATCTACCTCGTTCCGGAGATCGCCCTCACGGCGCAACTTCTCTCCCGCGTTCAAAGCCGGTTTCCGGAGCGGGAGATCGCCGTTATCCACAGCGGCATCGCCCGGAGCGCGCGGTACGATCAGTGGAAGCGGATCCGCAGCGGAGAGATCAACCTGGTCGTCGGCGCCCGGTCGGCCCTCTTCGCGCCGGTCCGGAACCTCCGGTTGATCGTTGTTGACGAGGAGCACGACCCCTCCTACAAGCAGGACGACCGGCTGCGTTACAACGCCCGGGATCTGGCCCTGGTCCGCGGAAAGGCCGCAACGGCTTTGGTGATCCTCGGCTCCGCGACGCCGGGCATTCAGACCTTTTTCCGGACGAAGGGAGGCGCTTACCGACTATTGAAGCTTCCATTCCGGGTGGACGACCGGCCCCTCCCCTGTGTCGAAGTCGTTGACATGAAAACGGAAAGGGACGAACATGGCCGGACGCCGCTCCTCTCCCGTGCGTTGGTCGCGGCGCTCGGGGAGACCTTGGCCCAGCGGAAGCAGACGCTCCTGTTCCTCAACCGGCGCGGGTTCCACACCTTCCTCTTCTGCCCGGACTGCGGCCACGTCTTCACCTGCCCCTCCTGCGACCTGTCGCTGACGCACCATGCCGCCCTGGGGGTCCTGAAATGTCATCATTGTGATTTCACCTCAAAACCACCGACGATTTGTCCCGCCTGTCGGGGAAGCCATGTCCGCAGCCAGGGGGCGGGAACCGAACGGGTCGAGGACGAGGTCCGAAAATTCTTCCCGGAGGCGCGGATCGCCCGGATGGACAGCGACACCACCTCCCGGAAGGGGGAGACGGAAAGGATCCTCTGGGCTCTCGACCGGCGGGAAATCGATATCCTCGTCGGCACACAGATGATCACCAAGGGGCACGATTTCCCGGAGATCACGCTGGTAGGCGTCCTCGCCGCCGACGCCTCCATGAACATCCCGGATTTCCGTGCCGGCGAGCGGACCTTCCAACTCCTGACCCAGGTGTCCGGCCGGGGCGGCCGGGGCGATCAGCCGGGACGGGTCGTCGTCCAGACCTTCAACCCCAACCATTATGCGATCCGCCGGGCACAGCAACACGACTATGCCGGTTTTTACGAAGATGAGTTGCCGCTGCGCCGGGAGCTCGGCTACCCGCCCTTCTCCCGCCTCATCGGCCTCCATTTTTCCAGCCTGAAAAAGGAGGAAGGGAAAAAGGCCGTCGCGGAGATCGGGAAGAGGGCCCGGGAGATGGCCGGGACCATCGCCAGCGGAAAGGCGGATGTAATCGGACCCGCGGAATCTCCGCTCGCCCGGCTCCGGGGACGGTACCGCTGGCAGATGCTGCTCCGGGGAAAAGAGAGTCGTCCCCTCCATCTTCTGGCGGAGAAGCTCATGGAGGGCGCAAAACGAAACGGCCTGGAGATCCGGGTGGATGTGGATCCGGTCCATTTCATGTAGGAGGTGATCACGATGTCGAAACCGCGCATCCTCTTCATGGGAACGCCCGCTTTCGCCGTTCCGGCGCTTCAGGGTCTGGTAAGATGCGAATACCCCGTCATCGGCGTCGTAACGCAGCCCGACCGGCCGCAGGGGCGGGGCCGCGCAACGGCGCCGCCCCCTATCAAGATTCTCGCCGAAAACCTGAACCTTCCACTCCTTCAGCCGGAGAAGGTCCGGGAACCGCTTTTTCTCGATACCTTCCGGAGACTCGCGCCGGATCTCGTCATCGTCGCCGCCTTCGGCCCGATTCTCCCCGGGGAGATCCTTCACGCCCCGCAGGAGGGGTGCATCAACATCCACCCCTCGCTGCTCCCGAAGTACCGGGGGGCGGCGCCGATCAACTGGGCCCTCATCCGCGGCGAACCGACGACCGGCGTTACGATCATGCGGATGGACGAGGGGGTGGACTCCGGCGCGATTCTGCTCCAGGAAGAGACGCCGATCGGACCGGAGGAGACCTTCGGGGAACTCCACGACCGTCTGGCCATCCTGGGCGCGGAAATGCTCATCAAAACCCTCGAAATGGCGGCGGCCGGAACGGTCCGACCCAGGCCGCAGAACCATAAACTGGCCACCCTTGCCCCCCGTCTGGACCGGGAGGCCGGTCTGATCCGCTGGGACAACGATTGCCGGACGATCGTCTCGCTCATCCGGGGGCTCTCTCCCGTCCCCTGCGCTTACACAGGACTGGATGGGAAAAAGCTCAAGGTTTTCACGGCCGCGGCGGAACCGGCCCCCATTGCGGAGGCGCCGGGAACCATCGCCGGGGAGACGCCCGGCGCGGTTCGCGTCGCCGCGGGGAATGGTTATGTTCTGCTGAAAGAGGTGCAATTAGAGGGAAAGAAGCGGATGGCCGTCCGCGACTTCCTCCGCGGCTGCCGCGTTGTCCCCGGGCAAACGCTGGGTTAGTGCGGCAGGAATGGAGCCGGACATGACGGAGGAGAGGAAAAAACAGAAGACGCCGCGGGGCGCCGCCGTCGAGATCCTGAACCGGATCGACCAGCAGGGCGCCCATGCGGAACCGCTCCTCGACGTGTTCCTCTCCGGAACGGAGATTCGGAATCCCCAGGACCGGGGGCTTCTCACCGAGCTCGTCTATGGAACGCTCCGGATGCGGGGCCGACTGGACTGGATCATCGCCCGGCATTACCGTGGCGATTTTTCCACCCTGGAGATACCGGTCCGGAACATCCTCCGGACAGGCATCTACCAGCTCTTTTTCACCGACCGGATCCCCTCCTTCGCCGCGGTGAATGAGGCCGTCGCCGTCGCGAAGAAGGGCTGCCCCGCCGCCGCGGGGCTGGTGAACGCCATCCTCCGAAACGTTCTCCGAAAGAAGGAGCAAATCGCCTGGCCGGAGATGGCAAAGGATCCAGGCAAAGCCATCGCCGTCCTCCACTCCCACCCCCGCTGGCTTGTGGATCGCTGGCTCGACCGGTACGGCATCGACGAAACGATCGCCGCCTGCCAGGTGAACAACACAATTCCGCCGCTCGCCGTCCGCGTGAATGGCTTGAAAACATCGAGAGAGAAGGCCGTCGCCGCGCTCGCCGCAGAGGGAATCACCGCCCAAACGGCCCGATTCTCCCAGGACGGCATCATCCTCACCACCCCCGCCGCCGGCCTCCGGGAGACGGCCGCCTTCCGGGACGGTCTGATCCGGGTCCAGGACGAGGCGTCTCAGCTCGTCGCCCGCCTCTGCGCGCCGCAACCCGGTGAGCGGGTTCTCGATCTCTGCGCCGGCGCGGGGGGGAAGACCCTCCATCTGGCCGCCCTGATGAAAAACCGGGGGGAGATCATCGCTATCGATCTCCACCTGGACAAACTCCGTCTGCTGGCGGCGGAGGCCGGCCGACTCGGCGTAACGATCGTGGAGACCCATCCGGGAAATGCAACCGGAACGCCCGCGGCCTTCCGCGGCGCCTTCGACCGGGTTCTCCTCGACGCCCCCTGTTCCGGCCTCGGTACGCTCCGCAGAAACCCGGAGATCCGCTGGCGTATCGCCCCAGCGGACCTCGAAAAATACTCGCAGATTCAGCGGCGACTCCTCCGGAGCGCGGCCCTCAGCGTGAAGCCCGGCGGCCGTCTCGCCTACACCACCTGCGCCGTCACACCGGAGGAGAACGAGAATGTCGTCGCCGATTTTCTCGCCGGCCATCCCGCGTTTACCCGCATTTCGCCAGAAGGGATTCCCCCGGAACTCATCGACGCCGACGGTTTCTTCCGGACCTTCCCCCACCGCCACGGCACGGACGGTTTCTTCGGAGCGCTCTTTATCCGCAACATTTGATTTCCGGAGAGACAACTCCCCTCTCCTCCCGGCGGCGGGGGCCGGGCCGGCGCAAATTGGATTGACTTCAGACGCGAAAAAATGATAGCGGTACCCCGGTAATCGGACACGCAATGCGAAAAGTATGGGGGCGGCGGGGCTTCACCGATACCCTGCAAACGGGGGAGGGATCATGTTCATCGAGCAGCGGCAGGTCGGACAGATGGCGGTTTTCGCTTACCTGGTGGGCGATGAGGAGAGCGGCGAGGCGCTCGTGATCGATCCGGCGGAGGAAACGGACGGCCTCATCAAGGCGGCAGAGAAAAAAAAGGTCCGAATCCGCTATATCGTCAACACCCACGGCCATGTCGATCACACCGGCGGCAACCTGGACATGAAAGAGAAGACGGGCGCCGCCATCATCATCCATGAGGATGACGCCGACATGCTTGTCTCCACGCCGGCAGCCCTGCTGCGGATGTTCGGCGCGAAGCAGTCTCCCCCGGCCGACCGGACGGTCCGGGACGGCGATCTCATCGATGTCGGGAGTATCCGTCTCCGGGTCATCCACACCCCTGGTCATTCCCCGGGGAGCATGGTTCTATTCATGGACGGCTACGCCTTCACCGGCGACACCCTCTTCGTGGAGGCGGTGGGGAGGAGCGACCTGCCCGGCGGTTCCGGAGAGGTCATGTTCGACTCCATCCAGCGGAAGATCTGCACCCTTCCGGACGAGACGGTGGTCCTTCCGGGCCACAACTACGGGAGCATGCCGACCTCGACGATCGGCCACGAAAAACAGTTCAACCCGTTTTTGCGCTGAGAAAGAGAGAAGGAGAGAGGCCATGAGCAACCCAGGGATCATGAAAACGGATTTTCAAGGAATGACGGTCGCCAGCACGGGGAAGGTTCGCGACATCTACGCCTTCGATTCCCACCTGCTGATCGTCGCAACCGACCGGATCTCCGCCTTCGACTTCATCATGCCGAACCCCGTCCCCGGAAAGGGGGAGGTGCTGACGCGCATGTCCGCCTTCTGGTTCGGAAAGATGGCCGATATCCTTCCGAACCACGTCGTTTCGACAAATCCGGATGAATATCCGGCCGCCTGCGCCCCCTACCGGGATCTGCTGCTTGGCCGGAGCATGCTCGTGAAGAAGGCGAAACCCCTGCCGGTCGAGTGCGTCGTGCGGGGTTACCTGAGCGGCTCCGGCTGGAAGGATTACCGCCAGGGGAAGCCCGTCTCCGGGATTGCGCTGCCGGCGGGGCTGAAGGAGTCGTCGCGGCTTCCGGAGACCCTCTTCACCCCCTCCACCAAGGCTGCGGACGGGGAACATGACCTGCCGATTAGTCGCAAGAAGATGGAAAACCTCCTCGGCGCGGAGCTGACCGAACAGGTGATCCGGGCAAGCCTTGCCATCTATGAACGGGCGGTCGCCATCGCCGACCTGGCGGGAATCATCATCGCCGATACGAAAATGGAATTCGGACTTCTGGACGGGAAGCTGATCCTCATCGATGAACTCCTCACCCCCGACTCGTCACGGTTCTGGCCGAAGGATGATTACAAGGCGGGGCGTCCGCAGAAGAGCTTCGACAAGCAGTTTCTGCGCGATTATCTGCTCGCGATCGGCTGGAATCAGAAACCCCCTGCGCCGGAGCTTCCCGCGGAGATCATCGCGAAGACCGGCGAAAAATACTACGAGGCGTTGAACCGGCTGGTCCGGTAAACGCCCGGTTGACAGGCGCAGAGGGGATGGTTATGTTATACAGAAAATCGCTGCGGAAGGAAGTCGAAAAGAGGAATGGCGTCAAAACGTTGTTACTACGAGATCCTGGGCGTCGAAAGAAGCGCCACGGAAGATGAGATCAAAAAGAGCTATCGCAGGCTCGCCATGCAGTGTCACCCGGATCGGAATCCGGGAAATCGGGAGGCGGAAGAAAATTTCAAGGAGGCGGCGGAGGCCTACGAGGTCCTGAGCGATCCCGAAAAAAGGGAGATCTACAACCGTTACGGCCATGAAGGCCTGAGCGGCGCCGGCTACCAGGGCTTCTCCGGTTTCGAGGATATCTTCTCCAGTTTTGGCGACATCTTCGGCGACGTCTTCGGCTTCAACACCGGACGCTCCCGCTCGCGAACCGCCGCCCGGGCTGGCGCCGACCTCCGGTACGATCTCCGGATCTCCTTCATGGATGCGGCTCTGGGAACGAGCACCGAAATCACGTTGGAAAAATACACCCTCTGCGGCGCCTGTCAGGGATCGGGTTGCGCACCGGGAACCTCCCCTCAGATCTGCGACCGCTGCAACGGACGGGGGCAGGTGACGCAGTCCAGCGGTTTTTTCAGCATCAGCTCAACCTGCCCGAAGTGCCGGGGACAAGGGGGCGTCATCGCGACCCCCTGCAAGACGTGCTCCGGCGGGGGAAAGGTCCGAATCGCGAAAACGGTCCAGATCAAGATCCCGGCCGGTGTGGAGACGGGTTCCCGCCTCCGGCTGCGGAGCGAAGGGGAGGAAGGTGAACAGGGCGGCCCGAACGGCGATCTCTATGTCTTCATCGAGGTGAAACCCCATGAGACCTTTGAGCGAAACGGGGACGACGTCTATTGCCGTGTTCCCGTCACCTTCGTCCAGGCCGCCCTTGGGGGGAGCGTAGAGGCGCCGACCCTGACCGGGACGGAGAAACTGAAGATTCCCCGGGGAACGCCGACGGGAAAGATCTTCCGTCTAAAAGGCAAGGGCGTCGCCCATCTGCGTGGATACGGACGGGGCGACCAGATCATCGAGACGGTGGTCACCATACCCTCGAACCTTACCAGAAAACAGGAGGAGCTGCTCCGGGAGTTCGACCGGTTGAGCAGCGAGGCGGCAACCCATTAACGAAATAACGAATAACGAAATTGAGGGATCATCCTTACAGAAAGGAAAAATCATGCGGACTGCAAAGGGATGGATCGTATTGATGGTCATGGGCGCTTTTCTGATCTCCGGCTGTGCAGCGCTGCTGCCCGTCGGTGCGGCGGTGGGCGCCGGTTCGGGAACTTACTTCTTCATCAACGGCGAGATGAAAACCGATTACTACCATTCCTTCGACGCGGCTTGGAACGCCTGCCAGAAAACCGTGGCGGACATGCGCGGTCTGGATGTGCTGCCGGAAAAGGAGATCGGGAAGGGAAAGATCTCGGCCATGATCGATGATGAAAAGGTCCAGATCTCCATCACCTACAAGGCGAAGAACGTGACCACGGTCTCCGTCCGCGTCGGCCTGATCGGAAACAAGCTCTCTTCCCAGCTCATCCACGATAAGATCGGTGACAACCTGGTCAGAAGGTAGCCCGGTGCGGGATGACGCCGGCCTTGGCGCCGCACTGCGAGACCTTTGAAAAATGCCCCTACTTTGTCATTCCCCGCAAGCGGGAATGACAAAGTAGACCATATGCGGAGAAATTCAAAGGTCTCATTGCCGGGAACGGAAGAGGGTTGATGAAGAAAAAGGTGATTGCGGGCCTGGCGCTCAGCGCCCTGCTGGTCTGGCTCTCTATCCGCGGGATTGAGTTCCGGGGGGTGATCGACGGCTTCCGGACGATCCGTTGCTGGTACCTCTTCCCCGCCGTTGCGGCCATGTTTCTGATGCAACTGTTGAGATCGATCCGCTGGGGGGTCATCCTGAGACCGATCGAAAAGGTCGATCAGCTCTCCCTCTTCTCGGTAACCAGCGTCGGATTTCTGGCCATCATCGCCATCCCGGCGCGCATGGGAGAGCTGGCCCGGCCCTATCTCATCACGAAAAAGAGCCGCATCCCCATGAGTTCGGCGCTCGGCACGATCTTCGTGGAACGGGTGCTCGACAGCCTCACGGTCCTCATCATCGCGGTGGTCGCCCTTTTTTTCACCGCGCTGCCGCCGTGGCTTGTCCGTTCCAGCGTCCTGTTCCTGCTTGTGACGCTCGGCCTGTTTGCGGTGATGGTTCGGATGATGGTCCGGCGCGAGGCGACGCTCCGCATCCTCGCCCCTCTCATTGGAAGGCTTCCGGCGCGCTATGCCGGGACCGTGAACCGGCTGATCGACCATTTCATCGAAGGGTTCCGGATCGTGGTCGATCCGGCGCTTCTCCTGTTGGTCTCCCTCCTGTCGATCGTCATCTGGTTCGTCGATGTGCTCGCAATCTATCTGCTCTTTTTGGCCTTCGGCCTCCACCTGCCGGTCGCGGCCGCCTTCGTTCTGATGATCATTCTGATCATCGGGATCGCCATCCCCACGGCGCCCGGCTTTATCGGAAACTGGCACTACTTCTGTATTCTCGGTCTCGGCCTTTTCGGAATTCCGAAGACGGACGCGCTGACTTTCGCGATCATCTATCACGCCCTCTCCATCGGAATCGTGATCCTTCTGGGGCTCATCTTCCTTCCGTTCAACCGCTTCTCCGTTTCCGATCTCCGGCGCCAAAAGGTGTGAGGCGTAAGGGGTGAGGCGTAAAACCCTCACCCCTCACCCCTCACCTTTTCAAAATGGCCCGCACCCTCGCCGGAGTCGTTTTTGACATCGAGACCGTAGCCCCGGATCTTCTTGTGAAGGTTGCTCCGCTCCAGGCCGATCGCCTCGGCGGTCCGGGAGATGTTGCCGTCAAACTCCCGAAGTTTGCGGATGATGTACTGGCGCTCGAAGTCCTGCTTCGCGGTGCGGAAGGAATCGGAAGAGATCCCCGGGTCAGGGGGAAGAACTTCCTTCCCCGCTTCCTCAAAAAGAGGAGAGATATCATACTTCGAGATCACCCCGGTCGGAGTCATGATCACCAGTCGCTCGATGATGTTCTTCAATTCCCGCACATTGCCCGGCCAGTTGTGGCCCATCAGGGACGCGATCACATCGTCGGTAACGCTTTTTTCCGCATCCCCCTCTTTCAGCGCAAAATCCTTGAGAAACCGATTGACCAGCAGCGGGATATCCTCCTTCCGGTCGCGCAGGGGTGGAATCCGGAGCGGGATGACGTTCAGGCGATAGTAGAGATCCTGGCGAAACCGTCCCTCTTCCATCTCCTTTTCAAGATCCTTGTTGGTCGCCGCCAGCACCCGGACATCGGTTGGAATCAGCCGGCTCCCCCCGACGCGTTCGAACGTCTTCTCCTGGAGGATCCGAAGCACTTTTGCCTGCGCCTTGAGGCTCATGTCGGCCACTTCGTCCAGAAAGATCGTCCCCTCGTTGGCCAGGTCGAACTTCCCCCTTTTCATGGCGGTCGCCCCGGTAAAGGCCCCTTTTTCATGGCCGAACAGCTCGCTCTCGATCAAATCTTCCGGTATCGCCGCACAGTTCACCTCGACGAAGGGTTTCTGCGCCCGCCGGCTCTGGCGGTGAACGGAGCGGGCCACGAGTTCCTTTCCCGTTCCGTTTTCTCCCATGATCAGGATCCAGGCGTTGGTCGGCGCAACAATGCCGATCATCTCTTTGAGGTCCTGGATCGGACTGCTGTTCCCCGTCAGTTCATATTCGTGACTGACCTTCTGCCGGAGGAGCAGATTTTCCTCTTCCAGACGGATGAGGTTCATGGCATGGTTGACCACCAGGATCACCTTCTCGAGCGAGAGAGGCTTCTCGATGAAATCGAAGGCCCCGAGTTTGGTTGCCTTCACCGCGGTTTCGATGGTGCCGTGACCCGACATCATGACGACCTGGAGATGGGGATGTGCAGCTTTGATCGTCTTGAGGGCCTCGATTCCATCCATGCCGGGAAGCCAGATGTCCAGGACGACCAGATTGGGAGGTTCCTCTTCCAGAATCCGCAGGGCCTCCTCGCCGCTGCCGGCAGTAACCACCTCGTACCCCTCGTCGGTCAGGATCCCCCCGAGGGTCTGACAGATGCTCTCTTCATCGTCCACAATCAGGATTGTCTTCTTCATCGTTCAACCTTCAGCATTGAGTATATACACATAAGATACCTTAAGTTTTATGTTTTAAGTTTTAAACCTTCAGCATTCCACCATCGTTCTTACGCCTTGTCGGGAACGGGCAACTCGAAGGTCACGATGGTCCCCCGGGGATGGTTGTCCGCAACGCTGACCTGGCCGTGATGATCGACAATGATGGAATTGACGATCGCCAGCCCCAGACCAGTCCCCGACCGTTTTGTGGAGAAATAGGGTTCGAACATCTTTATCTGATAACCGGGCGGGATGCCGCAACCGTTGTCGGCGACCTCCACCTTCGCCGTCCTCCCTTTCCTGTCGGAGAGGGTCCGGATCTCGATTCGGCCGTTTGCGCCGCCGAGAGCCGCCACGGCATTGTCGAGCAGGTTGACCATGACCCGCCGGATCTGCTCCGGATCGAGCATCAATTTCGGAATGTCGGCGCCCTGCAGAAAATCAAAAACAATTTCTTTGCGGGCATCCTGGAAGAGAATGACCGAATCGCGGATGACCCCGTTGAGGTCGTGGAGCGCCAGGCTCGTCACCGGCAATCGCGCATAACGGGAAAATTCGTTCACGAGGTTCTTCAGGACCTCAACCTGATCGATGATCGTCTTGGTGCATTCCCGAAAGACGCCGCCGTCCTCGCCCAGGCGGTCACCGTATTTTTTCTGGAGGCGCTGCGCGGAGAGCTGAACCGGCGTCAACGGGTTCTTGATCTCATGGGCCATCCTACGAGCCACCTCACGCCAGGCGGCCGCCCGCTCCGCCCGCTGCAGTTGGGTCAGATCCTCGAAGACCACCGCCATGCCCATCTCCTTCCCCTCGTCATCATGGATTGCGGTGATGGTCATGAGGATCGTCATCGCCCGATCCCGCAAGTTGACATCGATCTGCTTTTCGATAAATCCCTCGCCACGCTCCCGCATCTCCCGCAGAACCTCCCCGGCCAGCATGCGGTGGTCGGGGATGAGAACCTCCTCATAACGCCGGTTCAGAACCTTCTGCGTGCGGATGCCGAGCATCCTCTCCGCGGCCCGGTTGATCGTGGTGATGACGCCGTTTCCGTCGATGGAAATTACGCCGGCAGAGACGTTGCGGAGGATGGTCTCCGTATAGTTCCTCCGTTGTTCCAGGTCCAGGTTCGCCTGCTCCAGCCCCTGCTTGCTCCGTTTGAGATCCTTCGTCATCTGGTTGAAAGAGGCGACGAGGACGCCGATCTCATCGTCGGCGCTGATATCGATCTGGTGGTTCAGATCTCCCTGGGCGATCCTCCGGGTTGCCTCGGCCAGGTCCTGAATCGGCACGGTGATCCCCTTGGCAAGGTAGAGGCCGAACCAGGTTGCGGAAAAGATGATCAGCAGCATTACAATGAAAAGTGTAATGATATAACCGAATTTAATTGGCGTCTTCAGGAGCGTCAACTGCCGGTACTCCTCAGAGGTTTTTGAAATCACGTTGATCTTGTCCACCAGACCGGCCGGAAAATAATAGCTGGCCGTGACGAATCCGATCACCTCCTTCGGGCTGGCAGCGGAAAAAACAGGAACGACCCCGCGGATCAGATCGCCGCTTCCAACCTGTTCGGTGGTGGTCAACTCCCGGCCGGCAAATACATCCTCCATCCCCTTGGGGGAGAGAGGCTTCGGGACAATCTTCTCATATTCCCGATCCCGGACGACCACATTGTCCTTCTGGTTTTCGATATGGACCTCGACCATATTCAGCTTGTTGGTTCGGTGCCGCCTCTCGACCAAGGCCTTCAAGTAAAGAAATTTTTCTCCTTCATAGAGGCCATTTTTCGAGATATCGGCGCTGAGTTGACGCGCGTAGTACTTCGCCTGATCAGCCGATTGCTGATAATAAATCTGCGCGACTTCCAGCGTCCGGTTCAGGGCGTCTCCGATGCGGATGCTGAACCAGTTGTCGATGCTATAGGAGAGAAAGTTGATCGAAACGAGGAACAACAGGACGGTCGGGATGAGCGACAGACTGACAAAGGCGGCGACCAGACGGGTCCGGAGTTTCGAACCGACAATCCCGTGCCGCCGTTCATAGATCAGTTTGACGAGATTCCGGACGATCAGAAAGATCAGCAGGATAATCAGGATGATGTTGATGTTGATCAGGCCAAAAATCAGCGCGTTGCCGGAGACGGGGAGGAGGGCCGCTCCACCCCGGAAGATGCTGGTTTCGAGATAGGTCATCAGCGCGATGAGAAACACCGTCACGAGGATGATGATCCGCTCGCGCTTGCGCCTTCTCGCCTCCTGGATATCCAGTTTGACCGGTCTGCGGACCTTTTTCATCAGTAAGCAAACCCCTCCCGGTGCCAGTCGGTTTCAAAATCCCAGAGGGATGCGAAAAAAAAGAGATACTCCAGATGAAGCGGCAGACGAACCTTGTCCAGTTTCACCTTGCTCCGGACATAGTAATGCGCGTTTTTCTTCAACGCGTTCAACGGAACGAGGGGAACGCCGTTCAGATCGGCCATCGATCTCTTGGCGCTTTCAAAATCCGGGAAGGCGGTCGCCTCTTTTTCCCCATCGGCGGAGACCTGGAAGAGCTTCTTGACATTGTCGTACTTGATCGTATGCCGGAGCGTCGTCCGGATCAATTTTTTATCCAGCCATCCTGAACGCTCCTGAAAAAGCTCCAGGATGAAGGTAAAGGTGGTCGGCACGCCCGCCAGGATCGCGGCTTCGATCCCCTTCGTGAAGCAGTTCGTCACGCGCGCATAAACGAGGAGATGGCTCGCGTTGTTCGTCACCATAAGGTCGCGGACCATTGCGTTATCCGCTGAAGCCGTGTGTGGGAAAACAAGAAGAGCCCAAAAAATCAGCAAAATGGACCGATAGACTATCCTTTTCAACATGGCGATCCCTTATGCCCCTGAAGTCATCCACCGACCCACTGTCGGAAACCGGGTACACCGCAAAATAATTTAATTTTTTTGTTATATTGCGTGCTTGGAGGGTATAGTAAGAGAGTAGGGAGCAAAAAGCAAGACCTATTTGCTTGGCAGGCAACGGAAGACGGGGGGGAACTTCACTCACATGACCGGGGAGGAGGCCGGGATGGAGTCGAGGACATGGAACGAAGGTACGCGCAGAGAATGAAGTCCATTGAAGATTCCCTCTTTGCTGAAGCGACTCACCAGCGTCCAGCACTCCTTGCGGATCAACAGTTCTTTCAGGAGGAGGTTGTTCAGACGGTGACCCGATTTGCAGGCGACAAAATGGCCGATGATCGGAATGCCCAGCAGGGAGAGGTCTCCGATCGCGTCGAGGATCTTGTGTTTCACGAATTCGTCCGGAAACCGGAGACCGTCCTTGTTGATGATCCGATGCTCATCCAGAACGACGGCGTTCTTCAGGGATCCCCCGAGGGCCAACCCCTTCGCCTGGAGATATTCGACATCCCGAAGAAAACCAAAGGTTCTGGCCTCGCAGATCTCCTCTTCATAGGAAATATCCGAGAATTTCATCTGGTATGACTGGACGCCGATCGCGGGGTGGTTGAATTGGATCTTGTAGGTGATCCGGAATTCCGAAGAGGGCAGAAACATCGCCGTGCCCTCCCCTTCCGAGACGGCAATCTTCTGTTTGACCACCAGGAGCTTCTTCCCCTTACTCTGGACCCGCGTCCCAACGTCTTTCAGAAGATTCACAAAGGGGCGGGCGCTGCCATCCATGATCGGCACCTCCGGGGCGTCCACCTCGACCACCGCGTTGTCCACACCCATGCCGCTGAAGGCGGACATCAGATGCTCAACCGTGGAGACCGTCACGCCATTGAGGCCGAGGGTCGTCGCCAGCGTCGTGTCGCGAACGTTATGAACATCCGCCTTGATCCGATTGTTCCCCGGCAGATCCCCGCGAACAAAGACAATACCTTCATCGACGCCGGCCGGCCGGATGACCATGCCGACCTTTCTTCCAGAATGTAACCCTATGCTTCTGCAAGCAATTTCATGTTTAATGGTTCTTTGTAGAAACATATGCGCCCATTTTCAAACCACTTCCTTTTTTACCGTCCTTTCATCGGAACGACCGCTTACCAATTAGCAATATCCGTACCGTCTTCCGTGCAGTTTCCCCAATAAAAAAAAAAGACCTAACCTTTCAGAAACAGGGTGATTCGACTTAAAGCATCTGCGGCCACAGGGCCGATGGAAGAGAGGATGCCCTCTGAACTGTGTTGGAAGCGACACACCCGGCGCCGGGTCTCTCCCGGATGGAAGTTATCAGTCTCGATTGCGATCACGCGGACAAAGAGGCTTGACCCCACCGTCTTCCTTCCCGAGGTTGCGGCCGTATCGCTCCCTTTCACTGTATATGCAGCCGCAGTAAGGCTGCCGGTACATTCCGATCTCCTTCGAAACCCGGATCCCTTCGGACCAGCCTTCGCGGAAATCCCGATAGAGAAAGGGAATCCCGTACGTTCCGGCAACACCTTCGGCGATCTCCCGGATGAGATCGTGCTTCTGATAGCGGCTGTAGAGGAGGGTGGTCGTAAAGGCGTCGAACCGACCCTTTTTCGCGATCCCAGCCGCATAAGAAAGGCGAAGCTGATAGCAGTACCGGCACCGCTCTTCCTCCCGAAAGGCAACCTGCCGTAAAAATGCCTCAAGGGGATAGATCTCATCCCGGATGACGGTGAGCCCTTCCTGACCGGCGTAGGAGGTCAGCGTATCGAGACGCCTTCGATACTCCAGATAGGGATGGATGTTGGGGTTGTAGAAGAGCCCGCAGATTTCGTGCCCTTCTCCCCGGAGGATCCGCAGGGGATAGATCGTGCACGGTCCGCAACAGATATGCAGTAATATTTTCACCGTTGATTCACGAACCTCACACCTCCAGCCTAACCCTCCCCCGTCAAGAGGGAGGGTTAGGCTGGAGGCCATATTCATCCGAAAATGTTATTCAGCACACGGATATCATTGCGTACCCATTCCCGCCCCTTCAAGGGGAGGGAATGGGTGGGGATGGGGTCGGCCGGATTCAGAAGAGCTCCTTCTGAGCGCCTGCAACCCATTGACGGCTGAAATGTTCGTAGGCCCGCCTTGTCGCAATCCGTCCCCGCGCCGTTCGCTGGAGGTAGCCCTCCTGGATCAGGTAGGGTTCATAAACGTCTTCGATCGTCTCCCTCTCTTCGCCGATCGCCGAGGAGAGGTTGTCGATCCCGACGGGACCGCCATCGAACTTGTCGATCACCGTCAGCAGGATGGTCCGGTCCATCTGATCGAACCCCTTTTCATCCACCTCGAACATCGCGAGGGCGTCCACCGCCACCTCCCGGGTGATCCGTCCATCGGCCCTGACCTGGGCGAAATCCCGAACCCGGCGGAGCAGGCGGTTGGCGATCCGGGGCGTCCCCCGGGAACGGCAGGCCATCTCGGCCGCGCCGTCATCGACGATGTCCACGGAGAGGATTCTGGCCGACCGGCGGATGATCACGGCCAGTTCCGCCGGCGTATAAAATTCGAAACGGAAGCTCATGCCAAATCGGTCGCGCAGCGGCGAGGTCAGAAGCCCCGCCCGAGTCGTCGCCCCGATCAGCGTGAATTTGGGGATCTCCAGTTTCATCGACCGCGCCGACGGCCCTTGGCCGATCAGGATGTCAATATGAAAATCCTCCATCGCCGGGTAGAGAATCTCCTCCACGACATGGGAGAGGCGGTGGATCTCGTCGATGAACAGGACATCCTTCTCGTGCAGATTGGTCAGGATAGCGGCCAGGTCCCCCGGCCTTTCGATCACCGGACCGGAGGTCACCTTGACGTCCACCCCCATCTCCCGGGCCATGATATAAGCCAGGGTGGTCTTCCCGAGACCGGGAGGACCATAGAGGAGAACGTGATCCAGTGCCTCTTGCCGCTGTATTGCGGCCTCGATGAAGACGGAGAGGTTCTTCTTGATCTTCTCCTGACCGATATACTCGGAAAGACTTTTGGGGCGCAGGGAAACATCGTATCCTGCATCCTCGTCGAGCCCCTCCGGGATGGTCAGCGGATTCTTGGCTGAGATGCTCATGGAATCGGCTTTTTTCACGTCTTATCCAATCCTCGCTTGCCAGTTTGCGTGCCGGACCGAGGGAATCGAACCTTACCCGGCCAGAATGCGGAGCGCCTTTTTCAATATCCGGTCAAGGGAAAGGGGCTCCGGCGCTTCCTTCATGATTTGTTCCACGGCATCCCTGGCAGACGACCCCTTATAGCCGAGATTTACGAGCGCGGAAAGGGCATCGTCCTTCACCTGCTCACCCGTCCGGACTGACGTGATCCCGACCGGGACGGCCTCACTTCCGAGCTTCACCGCCTTGTCCTTCAGTTCAAGGATCATCCGCTCCGCGGTCTTCCGGCCCACACCGGGGATCCCGGTCAGACGCTTCAGATCTTCCGCCGCAACCGCCCGAAGCCACTCCCCTGCAGAGATACCGGAAAGGACATTGACGGCCAGCTTGGGCCCGATGCCGCTGACGGAGATCATCAGTTGAAAGACATTTCTTTCCTCCTCGGTATAGAATCCGTAGAGGCTGATCGCATCCTCCCGGACGTGGGTATGGATCTGAAGCGCAACGGATTGCTCGACCTCAGGCAATTCATAGAAGGTGCTCAGCGGTACGACGACACGGTAGCCCGTCCCGTGAACATCCACCACGCACTGGGTGACCGATTTCTGAATGAGAATGCCGCTCAGTCGTGCAATCATGTCAGGTGGGATCCGCCTTTCGAAAATGGATATGACAGATGGCGACGGCCAGCGCGTCGGCCGCATCGGGTGGCGGCAGTTCCGAAAGCTTCAGGATCGCCCGGACCATCATCTGGACCTGCCCCTTTTCCGCACGGCCGTAACCGACGACGGCCTTTTTGATCTCCAGTGGGCTGTATTCGTAAACCGGAACGCCGCTTTCCGCCCCGGCCAGGATCGCCACCCCCCGGACGTGGCCTTGCTTGATCAGACTCCGGATATTCTTCCCGTAAAAGATATTCTCGATGGCCAGCGCCTCCGGCGCCGCATAGCGGATCACCTCCCGAATTCCGCCGCAGATGGTCTGCAAACAGGATGAGAGAGCGGCGCCCTTTACGGGCTTGATCTCGCCATACTTGACGCAGCAAAGACCGTAACCGGCCTCCTCAACAACGCCATAACCCGTGACATGGCTTCCCGGATCGATGCCCAGGACCCTGAACGTCCCCGCCCCCTTCACGATAACGGGATCACCCTTTCCTGTTCCGCCTCCTACCCGCGCCTGGTCATTTTCCATCTATTAACTCAGCTTTTCCATGACGTCATCCGGGATATCGAAATTGGCATAGACGTTCTGGACGTCGTCGTTGTCCTCTAATTTGTCCATGAGTTTGAGCATCTGTTCCGCCTTTCCCGCTTCCAGCGTGACCGTGTTCTGGGGGATCTTGCCGACGTGCGCCTCCAAATATTTCCAGCCTTTGAGATCGATTGCCTTTTTAACCGCCTCAAAGGTCATCGGATCCGTGATCACCTCCCATTCGCTTTCCTGATCCCGGACATCCTCCGCTCCGGCATCGAGCGCAACTTCCATCAGCGCATCCTCTCCAACCGCCTTCTTGTCAAAAACGATGCTTCCTTTCTTGTCAAACATCCAGGCGACGCAGCCATTTTCACCCAAATTCCCGCCGTGCTTGGAGAAGCTATGCCGGATCTCAGCAACCGTCCGGTTCTTGTTGTCAGTCATCACATCAACAATCACCGCAACGCCCGCAGGACCGTACCCCTCGTATGTGATCTCTTCATACGCCGCGGCGCCGGCCTGGTCGCCGGTTCCCTTCTTTACAGCCCGGTCGATGTTGTCCCTGGGCATGTTCTCTTCCTTGGCCGCCATGATGGCCTGTCGCAGGCGGGAGTTTCCCTCAAGGTCGCCGCCACCCAGTCTGGCTGCGAGCGTGATTTCCTTGATCAATTTCGTGAAGATCTTGCCGCGTTTCGAATCGATGGCGCCCTTCTTTCGCTTGATCGTACTCCATTTGGAATGCCCTGACATGACCGTTCATCTCCTGTTCTTGATTTTTTTTAAAACCGGTGAGACTTCATAACACAAGCCCAAGTGAGATGTAAAATAAAAAAAGCCCCTTCCATCAAGGAAGGGGCTTTCAATTTAAATTCCGGCGGCACCTACTCTCCCACACAGTCACCCATGCAGTACCATCGGCGCTGGAGAGCTTAACTTCCGTGTTCGGAATGGGAACGGGTGGGTCCTCTCCGCTATAGCCACCGAAATATCTCGATAATGGCGGCAATTGCATATTGTGAAGGCGTAAAACTGAGTGCACCATGATTAAGCCATAAATATTATGGTCAAGCCTCACGACCGATTAGTATCAGTAAGCTCAGCACATTACTGTGCTTGCACACCTGACCTATCAACCTCGTGGTCTACGAGGGGTCTTCAGTCCTGATGTCTCCATCAGGAGGGATATCTTATCTTGAGGTGGGCTTCCCGCTTAGATGCTTTCAGCGGTTATCCCTTCCGAACTTAGCTACCCAGCGATGCCGTTGGCACGACAACTGGTACACCAGAGGTTCGTCCATCCCGGTCCTCTCGTACTAGGGACAGCTCCTCTCAAATATCCTGCGCCCACAACAGATAGGGACCGAACTGTCTCACGACGTTCTGAACCCAGCTCACGTACCGCTTTAATTGGCGAACAGCCAAACCCTTGGGACCTTATTCAGCCCCAGGATGCGATGAGCCGACATCGAGGTGCCAAACCACGCCGTCGATGTGAACTCTTGGGCGTGATAAGCCTGTTATCCCCAGAGTACCTTTTATCCGTTGAGCGATGGCCCTTCCATGCGGAACCACCGGATCACTAAGACCTGCTTTCGCACCTGCTCGACTTGTAGGTCTCGCAGTCAAGCTCCCTTATGCCTTTACACTCTGCGGCTGGTTTCCAATCAGCCTGAGGGAACCTTCGCGCGCCTCCGTTACACTTTAGGAGGCGACCGCCCCAGTCAAACTACCCACCAGACAATGTCCCTGGCCCGGATTACGGGTCGAGGTTAGAATTTCAGAATAATCAGGGTGGTATTTCAAGGTTGGCTCCATGGAAACTGGCGTCCCCACTTCAAAGCCTCCCACCTATCCTACACAAACCAGTCCGAAATTCATTGTCAAGTTATAGTAAAGGTTCATGGGGTCTTTCCGTCTAGTTGCGGGTAACCGGCGTCTTCACCGGTTGATCAAATTCGCTGAGCTTCTCGTCAAGACAGCGCCCAAATCGTTACGCCATTCGTGCAGGTCGGAACTTACCCGACAAGGAATTTCGCTACCTTAGGACCGTTATAGTTACGGCCGCCGTTTACTGGGGCTTCGGTTCAAAGCTTCGCCTTGCGGCTAACAAATCCCCTTAACCTTCCAGCACCGGGCAGGCGTCAGACCCTATACATCGTCTTACGACTTCGCAGAGTCCTGTGTTTTTGCTAAACAGTCGCTTGGGCCGTTTTATTGCAACCCCCTCGCGCTTCACGTGCGAATCGCTTCACGCTAACGGGGTACACCTTCTTCCGAAGTTACGGTGTCATTTTGCCGAGTTCCTTAACGAGAGGTCACTCAAGCGCCTTGGGATACTCTCCCTACCTACCTGTGTCGGTTTACGGTACGATCACCACAACAGCTCGCTACGAGGATTTTCTTGGTAGCATGGGATCAGCCAGTTTACGAGATAAATCTCTCCTCATCACCTCTCGGAGTTGAATGAGATTCCGGATTTTCCTAAAATCTCCTCCTACCGGCTTGAACCGGGACGTCCAACACCCGGATGGCCTACCCTTCTACGTCCCCCCTTCACTCAAACGCTGCTATGGTGGTACAGGAATATTAACCTGTTTCCCATCACCTACGCCTGTCGGCCTCGGCTTAGGGATCGACTAACCCTGAGAAGATTAGCTTTACTCAGGAAACCTTGGGTTTTCGGCGAGTCTGTTTCTCACAGACTTTATCGCTACTTATGTCAGCATAATCTCTTCCATTTCGTCCACCGGTCCTTACGATCCGGCTTCGACCTAACATGGAATGCTCCCCTACCACTCCCACCTTGCGGTGCAAGTCCGCAGTTTCGGTTACATGCTTGAGCCCCGTTGAATTTTCGGCGCAGACTCATTTGACCAGTGAGCTATTACGCTTTCTTTAAAGGATGGCTGCTTCTAAGCCAACCTCCTGGTTGTCTATACACTTCCACATCCTTTTCCACTTAGCATGTATTAGGGACCTTAACTGGCGGTCTGGGCTGTTTCCCTTTCGACCACGAAACTTATCTCCCGTAGTCTGACTCCTGCAATTGAAGTTACCGGCATTCGGAGTTTGATTGGGTTTGGTAATCTGGTAGGACCCCTAGCCCATTCAGTGCTCTACCTCCGGTACTTAAAGTTGCAAGGCTATACCTAAATATATTTCGGGGAGAACCAGCTATTTCCAAGTTTGATTGGCCTTTCACCCCTATCCACAGTTCATCCGAGCGGTTTTCAACCCACACCGGTTCGGGCCTTCACGCACTGTTACATGCGCTTCACCCTGACCATGGATAGATCACTTGGCTTCGGGTCTACTCCATGCAACTAAACGCCCTATTCAGACTCGCTTTCGCTACGGCTCCACCTGACGGCTTAACCTCGCTACATAGAGTAACTCGCTGACTCATTATACAAAAGGCACGCAGTCAGACTGGTTCATGGGTTGCCCCATAATCCATAGTCCTTCCACACCTTGTAGGCACATGGTTTCAGGTACTATTTCACTCTCCTCCCGGAGTACTTTTCACCTTTCCCTCACGGTACTAGTTCACTATCGGTTGCCAAGTAGTGTTTAGCCTTAGGAGATGGTCCCCCTAGATTCCGGCGGGATTTCACGTGTCCCGCAGTACTTGGGTACTCTGTTCAGAAAGATCTGTTCATTTCGCTTACGGGGCTATCACCCTCTATGACCCTGCTTTCCAGCAGATTCAGCTATGAACAGATTTTGTAACTTTCCGAGGGATCAGCAAATCCCTCCAACAAAGCCCCGCAACCCCGGCCATGCAACGCTTGCAGGCTTGACACATGACCGGTTTAGGCTGTTTCCCTTTCGCTCGCCGCTACTGAGGAAATCACTGTCGTTTTCTTTTCCTGAAGGTACTTAGATGTTTCAGTTCCCTTCGTTCGCCTCTATGACCTATGTATTCAGTCATAGATTATCCGTCATAACACGGATAGGGTTCCCCCATTCAGAAATCCCTGGATCAAAGCCTGTTTAGCGGCTCCCCAAGGCTTATCGCAGCTTACTACGTCTTTCATCGCCTCCTGGCACCAAGGCATCCACCATGCGCCCTTAGTAGCTTGACCATAAATATTTTCATTTTTATGCTCAGCTTTAATATAACCTATCACAATATGCAATTGTCAAAGAAATGTCACCGGACATAGCCGACGACTGATCGGTCATAACTTGCGCCATGGCCGATCGGCCATCCTCTATGCGATCTGGTGGAGGTGAACGGGTTCGAACCGATGACCTCCTGGTTGCAAACCAGGCGCTCTCCCAACTGAGCTACACCCCCGACTCGCACCTGCAAACCCAGAACCTACTTGAGCCCGAATAATATGGTGGGCCTAGGTAGATTTGAACTACCGACCTCACGCTTATCAGGCGTGCGCTCTAACCAACTGAGCTATAGGCCCTTGGATTATCTGACTAATCGGTAGAACAATCATGAATAGGGGATATTGATTTGCAGGTACTGACCTAGGCATGTAAGAGTGTTGACATCTAACGATATCTCACTTACTTACTCCTTAGAAAGGAGGTGATCCAGCCACAGGTTCCCCTACGGCTACCTTGTTACGACTTCACCCCGATTACTAACCACACCGTAGGCATCTGCCTCCACTATAAATAGCAGTTAGCTCAACGACTTCTGGTGCAATCAATTTTCCGGGTGTGACGGGCGGTGTGTACAAGGCCCGGGAACGTATTCACCGCGGCATGCTGATCCGCGATTACTAGCGATTCCAACTTCATGAAGTCG
>Ga0210056_1000473_pt1 | contig 33305 bp, 21 predicted proteins | sample CryGeyCG2014_080_2_FD_183965 | JGI IMG/M metagenome (GOLD analysis project Ga0210056, IMG submission 183965) | Groundwater microbial communities from aquifer - Crystal Geyser CG07_land_8/20/14_0.80 (SPAdes) (version 2) | ecosystem: Environmental > Aquatic > Deep subsurface > Groundwater | place...
ACGCCGCGCAACCTCTTCTTCAATCCCCCCGGACTTGTTCCGGGGGAAGGTTAGGTTCGCGCTACAACCCGGACAAGAGGGGCTTTCCACTCCTCCGGTTAGCGTGGTCCTAACCATCCCCCGAAACAAGTTCGGGGGGATTCTGTCTGTCGCCTCCCGCCGTTAGCGTGGTCCTAACCATCCCCCGAGACAAGTTCGGGGGGATTACCGAATCAATCGGGTATGTCCGTCTTCGTTTCAGCAGGGACAGTATTTTTGACGACCTACTTACCATCCTGGGTGCGACGGCTCCCGCTTTTGCGGACGTGGCGCCGGTCGTCTCTTGGGCCTCCGATCCGGTTCGACCCGGCGAAGTGGTTCTTGCGCAAGGCAGAGGGCGGGGACAGCAACCCGGTCCCCCGCTATAGGCAGTTAATTGATAACTGTAGTTTGGCAAATCTCGGTGGACGCCTCATGCCCACCAGAACTGCAAATTTTCCAAACTACAGTAAGGAGTCCTCCATGAATGAATGCAAGCAGACGGCAGCAGAGAGTCAGCGTCAACGGATGATCGTTTGGGAAGCGTCCCCCATGGCCGGTTTTCCCCGGCCGCTCGATGAGTTTCGACGATTCGCGGCCCGCGCCGCGTCGCTGGGCGCCACCCATGTGCCGCTCAACGAAATCCCCAGGAGCACGTGGCAGAGCGGCGACCCGCGCGACCCACACCCCGAATGGGAATACTGGACGGTCTGGAGCCGGGGAGCCATCGGACTGTTCAAGCTGATCTCGGTGCCGGAGTTGGCGCCCTGGATTCCGCCGGACGAAGTGGCGCGCAGCCTGACGCTATTGAAGAAGCAATGCGCGGTACTGCGGGAGTTGGGTCTGCGCGCCATTCTCGAGGGTCACGAGCCGATGTGGTGGCCTGAGGGAGTGTACGAGGCCCATCCACATTGGCGCGGGCCGGAGGTGCAACACCCTTCGATCTCGCGCGTCTCCTATCACAGCCCGTGCCTCGACCACCCCGAAGTGCTGGCGATGTACCGCCGGGCGATGGCGGAACTGTGCCGGCAGTTGCCTGAGGTGGACTATTACACGATGCTGACCAATGATTCCTCTGCCGGCATCTGTTGGGCCTATACGTATCCCGGCAAGAACGGCCCGCGCGCCTGTCGCGACGTGCCGCTGATCACGCGCATCGGACGCTTTTTTGACTCCCTGCAAGAGGGTGCCCGCGACGCCGGCCACGAGATCACCGTCAACCTGTTCAATGCCGGTTTCCAGATTGACGGCCAGTCCTGCTATCGGGCGCCGTTGAAGCCCGGCCAGTTCATTGACGGGGTGGACCGGGAAGAGCGGGTTCGCGCCAGCGGCAGTGGTAGCAATAGCTGGTTTGGCGGTTACGTTTACCCGGTATTGGGCGTGCCCAAAGTGCCAGCCTTCATCGATGAAGTGGAACACGCTCTGGCCAGCGACGCCGAGTGCCTGGTTTTCTCGGTGGGGAACTCGCCCGACCTGTTGATGGACGTGTATCAGGCTTACCGCGAGACGCCGTCGCAGGGGCTGGTGTCGCGCTTGGAAATCCTGCGGCGCGTGGCGGCGGCGCGGGTAGGTGAAGACAACGCAGAGGCATTGGTGGAGCTCTGGTCGGACATCGAGCGGGCCACGGAGGTGGCGCGGTACGGCGTTCGTGGCAGTCCGATCATGATCATCGGCCCGCTGATGAGCCGCTGGACGATCATGCCACTGGTGCCGGACGTGTACGGCCTGACCCCGGAGGAAACCGCGTACTTCCAGCGTGGCCGGCTGGCCAAGACCGAGATTGAGGCGCTGGACTACGATTACAGCCTGGGGCGGCGCGAGCCGCGTGGCCCCTCGGGCGTCAATCACTTCGCGCTCGAAATGCAGCTCGCCGTGAATCGCCTCGAAGCCGCGGCTGCCAAGGCTGATGCCCTGGTCGGACGCGCCGCGCGGCCCGAAGCCGCCGAGGAACTCAAAGCGCTGGCGTGGCGACTCAAGGCGCTGGCCTCGTTGCACCTGACCTGCAAGAATTTTGTGGTGTATGCCTTCATCCTGCAGACACGCGGCGCGGACGAAGGCGTCCAGGAATGCCGCGACATATACAACAGCACCGGCACCCCGTCGCTGAACATTGGCCGGTGGGAGTTGTGCAACGTGGCCCGCGAGGAGATGGACAACGCTCTAACGCTGGCGGACGTGCTGACCGAAGCCACCGAGCCGGTGCTGGCGATGGCCCCGACCATGGCGGAGGAAGACGGATTGGTGTTCGCCCCGAATCTGGTCGAGCAGCTGCACCAAAAAGTCAGTATCATGCTGAAACACTGGCCGGAATACAACGCGCTCTACCCCTACCCTCACTCGCCCAAGACTCCGACGCGGCCGGCGGGGGTGGAGGCGCCTGAAGCGGGAATCTGAAAGTCTCAACCGTGCCCGAATTAAGGATGTGATGGAAGACAACGGGAGATGCGTTACCACCGATGTTCGCTCGTCATTCCAATGACGTCCGCGATAGGAGGCGAACCACCTCGCCGATTGTGTCCGGGATGGGACATCGGTACCGCAACTGTCCCTCAAACCGAAAGGAGACACCAGTATGAAACGATGTTACCTCCTGCTGACGACACTCTTGGCGCTGGGCGTCTGCTGCCTCGCAGACCCCTCGGCCCGTGCCGCGGTCACACTCACAAGAGTCTGGCCGCAGAAGATCCGTTACCTCAATGGCGAAGAGGCTGTCTTCCAGGTCTGGGTCAAGAACGCCGGCGCGCAGCCCTGGTCGGGGCGCGTCAGTGGAGCGGTTGAGAGCGGACTGGACCAGAGCACACCCATCTTCGAGCACGAATTGACCGTGGCTGCTGGTGAGGAGAAGAAGCTCGAGGAACACTGGAAGGTGAACCTCCCGGAGTTTGGCCATGCTCTCCATGCCATGGTGGAGAACGCCGATGGGACGCGTGCCGCCGAAGACAGCGACGTCTTCTGCGTCGGCCCCTGGTACTACAATATGGGCCGCTGCATTACCTTTTTCAATCTTCGCAAGCTCAAGACTCCCGAGGAGGCGGAGGGCGCGAAAGTTACCAATTGGCGGAAGTGCTACATGACCTGTGCGGAGCATTTCGCCGGCCCGCCCGGAGCGTGGGGCACGATGACACCGCAGACCGAGGAGTTCTATACCGGCCAGGCCGCCTTTCAGGAGAGCATCACCAGCGAGCGTGCCCTGATCGAAGCCGCCCACCGCAACGGGATGGCGGTGATCCAGTACGCGGTGGTCTCGATCTGGGGCCCCCCGGCCGAGGATTACTCTCGCGCCCACCCGGACTGGATAACTTACAACGACCGCGGCCGCCCCGCCGGTTTCTTCAACATGGCCGAGATGGACCACTTCCGCACGATGACCGCAGCCAATCACAAGCATATAAGCCCGGGGGCGCTGAACGGCAACGTGGCCCATCCGCGGGCGCAGGAAGCCGCTCTGGACGACATGGTCGCCGCGCTGCGGATGTTAGGTTACGACGGCATCCGCTGGGATGGTCACACCTTCGGTCAAGCCAAGGACGTCTTCGGGAAAGAGACACTCACCGGCGACGTGGATGAAGCCAACGCCCAGTGGGTCACACACATGAAATCCCGCCTCCGCGCTGCCGTGCCTGATGCCACTATCAATTACAACTACCACCCGCAGAGCACCGGCGAAGGTCGTTCTCTGCCCAAGACCTACAAGGCGATGGGACCGAACGCTTACGTGTTGTGGGAGTCCATGCGTGGCCGGTTCAACTCGCCCAATGACCCGCTCAACGTCTGGAGCAACTTCGTCGAGGGCGTGCGCAAGGAGATCAACCTCTACGCGCGCCCCAACGGCAACTTCCAGCACTTTGGCTGGTATGGCTCCGCCTCCCCGATCCACCGGAACCACACCCAGGCGATCTACTATTCCCTCGGTGGGCACTGGGACGAATTCGGGGCCCCCATGAAATATGACGCCTTTTCCATGCGCTACGGCGCGTTCCTGTGGGACACAGACTTGCACAACCTCGATGACCCCACCGGGTTGGTGCAAGTCGCCGACCCCAATGACCGATTGTGGTGGAAGCAGTTCGTGCAGGAACGCAAGTTAGAGGGAGGGCGCCGTCTGCTCATCACCCATTTGTTGAACAAGCCGGTGCATGACCGGCAGAACGGGTTTGAGAAGGACGCACCACCGGTGCAGAAGGACATTAGGGTCGCCTTGCCCCTTCCGGCGGGGGAAAAGACTCTGCGCACGTTCCTCCTCAACCCCGACGCCGACAGCGCCGGCTGGTGCACGGAAGTGAAGCCCACAACGGGGAGTGGCGGATACACAGTGGTCGTCCCTTCGGTGGAGTACTGGAGTTTCGTTGTCTGGGAGCTGGGGAAATGAAACACACGTTGCGTTCCGCCCTGATTGCAGTATTCGCTTGCGGCATCCTCCCTGTCTGTCTGCCGGTGCACGCCCAACCCGCCACCGACCTGGCCGCGCTTGCGCCCGACCAGCCGCCCGATCGCAGCCATGTCCGCGTCTCTGAGGTCCCCCTGGCGAAAACTGAGGATAGCGATAAGCGCGTCCTCTTCTCGCAGCAGATCATTCTGGACAACGGCCTTCGTCGGTTTGGTTTGCACAAGGTCGACGCGCTCTACAAGCCGAACACCGTCCCCATGCAGAGCGTGGGCTGGAACATTCCCGACGAGGGCAACTGGTATCACGGCGGCATGTTCACGTTGCGCGTCAACGGGCAGAACGTGAATGTCGGCAAGTCCACCTTTGCGATTCTGGAGTCGGGTCCACGCGGGGTGGCAGACTTCACGCTGGACAATCAGTTCGGCAAGTTCCGCTGCCGCTTCATCGTCATCCCGAACAGCGAGGTGCTATTTGCCGACTTCGCCATCGAGCCGGTGGCAGAGGTAAAGAGCCTTACAGTGCAACTGCACAACTACCCCAGCACCTATCAAGCCACTCGCGAGGGCAAGCGCCACCGGCAGGTGCTTGACGCGGCGGGGACGCTCGAGCCGCAGACTCAGGCATACAGTGTGGACCCCGCCGCCAACTGGTGGTTCTTCTACCAGGATGCCATCTTCGACAAGGACGTGCCCGAATATCGCGAACGGACTTACGGCCCGTCGGCGCTCGTCCTGCCCTCCGGTGAGGCACAGAAGGTGCATATCACGGTTGGCGCGTATGAGGTGCCGACGGTGATCGAGTATGCTCCAGACCGTCGCCACTTTCGCCTTGCCTGCTTCGACTACTTCGGTCTGGGCAACAAAGCGGCGCAGGCGCGTTTCGCCAAGGAGCGCGACCAGGTCCGCGCTACGCTCGACGGCATGGTCTTTGTGCCGCAGCGCCTTCGGAAAGCTCGGTCAACTCTCGCGCAGATTAGCGCGCAAGGTATAACCGGCGAGGTCGCGGCGACCGTGCCGGAGCTGAAGCAACTGCTGAGCGCATTGCCTGAGGGAAATCCCTGGCCGCAGAAAGCGGTGACCACCGAAGACTGCGCGCTGCAACTGCTGGACCAATACGACAAGACGCGCTGGGCGGTAGTGAAGAAGCAGCGTCCCGGCATCGGCGTGCTGGTCATGCGGGGTCTGCACTGGCGCTACTGGGGACTCGACGAAGCGCACAAGGCGTTGGGCGGACAGCTACGGGAGACGGCGGTTTCCCATTACGCCGAGTACTACTGGAAGGGCGAGGATATCAGCTACTTTCCGGCGACCTGGGAGGAGATGTCACGGTTCGATGTGATTGTCTTCGCCAATGTCCCGTTCACGGTGTTGGGAGCCGAGCGCTCGAAGGCGTTGGCGGAGTTCATCCAGGCGGGTGGGTCGGTACTACTGCTGAGCGGCACCCACGCTTGCGGCCAGGGCGGCATTGACCAGCCCCCACTCGGACCTCTCATGCCTGTGCAGCCGACTCAGCTATTTGATGTTCGGGCGTTCGACAAGCCCCAACCGATTGCCAGAGCGAAGGACGCGCCTTCGTGGCTCAGCGAGGGGTTGGACTGGAAAGCGACCCCCACCGCGCTCTGGTATCAACAAGTCAATGTCGCTCCCGCAGGAAAGGCGTGGCTCACTGCGGGGGGCAAGCCCTTGCTGATCGCTGGGACTGCCGGCTCGGGTCGGGTCGCAGCACTTTGTGCTCCTCCATACGGGGAGCCGGAGAAAGGCGTAACGGCCTTCTGGGAATGGCGCGCGTGGCCGAGCCTCATGGCGCGGTTGTTGCTCTGGTTGGGCCGAAAGGAACAGTGATGCAGAACGCATTCAGTGTCGGCGAGTTGTTGTGGGAACCGCGCCGCGTTGCGGAGGCCATCGGCAGCGGGATCATCTATCAGAATCTCGGTGAGCAGCAGAGGAAGGAATTGGACGAGATTCCGAAGGCGGAATTCCTTGACAAGGTGATCGGTGCGCTCATGGATCCGAAGCCGCTGGATATCTGTATGCCGGTGCTCAACGCGGTGCTGGCCGCGCAGTATTGCGAGGTCTTTAGAGCGATGAACCTGCCGACGAAACTGTCCGTGTATGAGCCGTGCGTGGGTGGGTCCACTCCCGTCATCATCGCGGCCGAGGCGCACAGCGAGGGCAGGGCGAACTACCTCACCATCAACCTCAACAAGAAGCTTCTCGAGGAACTCAAGACGAAGATCGGCCACCTGCGCATGGCGGTGCGCATCATCGAGGACAACGCACAGCGCGCCCTCGAGCACCTGCAGCCCGACAGCATCGACGTCGCTTGCTTCCACCACGCAGTGAACGACCTTCTGCAGACCGCTGTCTCCGAGCCGCGCGGCATGGACACAACCGCCGTGGACTGGTTCCCCAACGAGCGGAAAATGATCGAGTGGCTCGCGGAGGACGTGGCGGAGGGGCGGCTGGAGCAGCGCGGCAAGCCGGAGTTGATGCAGGTCATCCGCGACGCCGTCGGTTTCGTGCGGCCGGGCGGATATCTCATCTTCGACCACTTCAACTGGCGCCGATTCATCGGCGTGGACTGGTTCCCGTGGGACCTGTTCTACAACCTGATCCCGATGACGCGACGCTGGATCGCCGAATCCGGTCTGCCTGTGACCGAGGTGGAAATGCCGGGCGTCGACCGGCAGTGGTGGATGGTCCTGCGGGTGAGTGAGTAGGAACTTACTTGTCTCGATCAGACGCGTGAGAGGGCTGTCTGGTTATTGTTCAAGGGAGCCAATGTCTGTTATTCTACCGGCAGTTTGCCCGGTACGCGGTGCACCATCATGTAAGTTCACAGGAGTTCTCAATGTCTCAACGTCCGAAGATAGCCGCTATCATCACGGAGTATCGCCCTCTGTCGCATGCCGATGTCATTGTAACGAAATTCCTCAAAGGGTTTCCAACGGATGAGGGCGTCGTTCCATCTCGGTGCGACGTCGTCTCGATGTATATCGACCAGTTCCCTGAGGCAGACGTCGGTCGCGCCATTGCTGAGGAACATGGCGTGCCCATCTACCCCAGCATTGTGAAGGCGCTCACCCTCGGCGGTGACACGCTCGCGGTGGATGGCGTGCTTCTCATTGGAGAACACGGTGACTATGCCTGGAACGAGAAAGAACAACACCTTTTCCCGCGCAAGTATTTCATGGAACAGATCTGCGGGGTATTCGCGACATCCAAAAGGTCGGTTCCCGTTTTCAACGACAAGCACCTTTCCTACAACTGGCACGACATGAAGTGGATGGTTGATCGCGCCAGGTTTCTTGGCGTCCCGTTCATGGGCGGTTCCAGCGCGCCCCTGGGGCATCGCAGTCCGTACCTGGAATATGAGCCGGGCGTGAGGATCGAGGACGCTGTGGCAGTGTCCTTCTCGGGACTCGACATCTATGGCTATCATTGCCTCGACCTGTTGCAGACGATGGTTGAGCGACGCTCCGGCGGCGAGACCGGTGTGGCCGCGGTTCAGTGTCTCGAAGGCGACGCAGTTTGGGAGGCTGCCAAGGCGGGGCTCTGGTCGCGGGAGATGGCGGAAGCCGCGTGCGCTCCCATTCGCAACAAGCCCGCCGGATCGATGGAGGAGCACTGCAAGAATCCCGCGCTCTTCCTTGTGGAGTATCGGGACGGTCTGCGCGCAGCGGGGTTGTTGCTGAACGGATACGTTTCTGATTTTGGCTTCGCGGCGCGGATCGATGGAGAGGTGCAGTCTGCTGAGTTTTACCTGCACGGCCCCCCGCATCCGCACTTCAGCTACCTCAGCCTGAATATCGAGGAGATGTTCGTCACCGGGGAGCCGCAATGGCCGATTGAGCGTACACTGCTCGCTTCGGCCGTTCTCGAAGCCGCTCTGACTTCTCGGCATGAGGGATACGTGCGAGTGGAAACCCCCTATCTCGATGTCTCCTACACGCCCGCCAGGACGCCTGTCTGGCGACCCGTTCTGCCACGACCTGCCGGCCCCGCCGCGGGGGTGGGTGCCGGCTGAGGGTGTCCAAGGTGTGCTATGACGTGCCAAGCTCGTGACCCCTGATCAATCCGACCCAACGGGAGGGACGCACCATGAAACGTGGTAACTACTCTGGTACAACCTTTTGACAGGATTTACAGGATACACAGGATACACAGGATACACAGGATGAGGGCGAACTCTGCGAGTTCGCCGCGACCAATCAAGGGCCTTGTCACAGTTCGGCATGGGTCTTACACCCACGACGGTCCGTATGAATCGGCTTGGTGAAGGCCGCGCCAAGGCCGATGTGGACTCATACAGTCCGAGCGCAACCGTCGCGGCGTCGATGCTTCCAGGACTACATGCTTCGCGAAGGCGGCAGACGCACGGCGTCCGTGCGCCGCTCCAGTCCTGACAATCCTGTAAATCCTGTCTAAGTACGTGAGTAGTAACGACATGCTCAAGTAATTATCCCCATAGTCTCCTCCGTCCCCCTGGCCTACACGGCTTCTCCTGATGGCGACGCCTACCACGCCGTCCAGCCGCCGTCGACGACCAGATTGTGGCCGGTGATGTAACTCCCCGCGCCGCTCGCGAGAAGGAGTAGAGCGCCTTTCAGCTCTTCCGGCTCTCCCATCCGTGACATGGGGGAATGCGACTCGAGACGGCGAACGAATTCCGCTTTCTCTTGTCGAATCAGCGTCGAGGGAAACGGCCCGGGGGAGAGGCAGTTGACCCGAACGTTGTCCCGCGCCCAGTAGACCGCCAGATGACGTGTCAGGTGGACGACGGCGCCCTTCAGCGCGTGGTAGTTGGCCGGACTGCACACATCCAGACCCGCATAGGCATCCGGGTAGCTGCCGACGATGCCGTACATGCTCCCGATATTGATGATGGAACCCCCACCCACAGCCTTCATGTATCCGTGCGCATGTTTGCTGGCGACGAAGTAGGAGGTGACGCCTACCTGGAAACTGGCCTGGAAATCATCCGCTGTGGTTTCGCTGATGGGTTGGCTGGCGCCGCGGTAGCCGTTGTTGACGAGGATGTCGATCCTACCGGTTTGCTCCACAGTCGCGTCGATTGCTCTCTGGATGCCTTCCGCATCACTCAAGTCCAGCTCCATGGCGAGATGGTCCCCGTCAAGCCGATCCGCCAGCTCCTGACACCTCGAGACATCGCGGGAAGCAATCACGACTCGAGCGCCAGCGTCGGACAACGCCTCGCAGAAGGCAGTTCCGAGGAAACCGGCCCCTCCGGTCACAAATGCTACCTTGCCGTGCAGGTCAAACAACTCTTGAGATGACATGCATTCCTCTCCTTGCTTCTCCAACCGCGTATTGGCGGCGAAGGCATACGTTCGATGGTTTCGCGGAAATCTGTGTTTGGGTTCTCGGGACATTGTGTTTCAAGGACTGGCGCCCTGCAAACGCCCGAGTACGGCCCTTGCATCGGCGTAGCCGGGGTAGAGCCTAATGGCCGCATCGAGTTCCTTCAGTGCTTCCGCCCGCTGGCCGAGCTTGTCGAGAGAACAGGCGAGGAGGTAATGGGCCTCGGGCAGGTTCGGCATAATCCATAGTGGCGTTTCTCTTGAAGAGAGCTCTACACTAAAGCCGTCATCTTCCCAGAACTCTTCCCTCAAGCCAAAGACTTGAATCTCCTCCTGCCGTTCTTGCAGCTTGATCGACTGTCGGAGGTTCTCCAGTGCCTCCTCCGTTCTGCCCAGATGGAACTGCGCTTCGCCCAGCATTGCCATGTTCTCAGGACATGCCAGTGGCGAGTCACAACGTCCGCGAACCAGTGCTTGCACTTCCTCATACCTCCCGATCCAACCTAAGAGGCACCCCAGTCCATTGAGCACGAAGCAGTTATCGGGAAGCAGGCCGGTAAGCTGCCTTAGCTCCGCCTCCGCGGCCGCGGCATCTCCCGCGGCGAAACTCAGCCAGCCGCGCACGCGTCGCGCCTCGATGTACCCCCACAGGCAGGTTTGGAACGTGGGGTTCGCATCCGGGTCTTCCTGCAAAGCGGAATCCTTCTCCAGCAACTCCACGTACTGGTTAGCCACTTGCACCGCTCCTGTCGCCGCCTCTCGCTCCTTGTCCTTCCAGCCCGCGGTCTTGCAGAGGCAGGCGATGTAGAACAATCGGTCCAAGTCGCGGTCAAGCCGATCGACGAGATCATCCGCCCCCGGCTCGCCGGTTGTCTTGGTCTCCTCCAACACCTTCAATGCCTGCTCATGTTTGCCCAGTAGCAACTGCACCGCCGACAGAGTAAGCCGATCCTGGAACTGCTCCAAAGGGGTCTTGAGCAGGGCCTGTTCGGCTTCTTCCGGTTGCCCAATCAGCACCAGGTACCGGGCCAGCAGGTTGACGCAACGCAATTCCTGCATGTGCGCAACGGCTGTCTCCTGGTCTCCTTTCTCGTGGCAAAGTCTGGCGATGGCGGCGTGTAAGACGGGGTTCTGTTTCACCCCCTTGTGATACCACTCGATCGCCTCATCGGTTTTCCCTGACAGCCGCAGTGCCCGCCCCAGCGCGCAGACGGCAACCGAGCCCTTGGGGTTCAAGCTCGCCGCCTCCCGCAGAGCGCGCGTGGCGGTGGGATAGTCCTTCGCGTTGAGCGCCTTCACGCCGGCTCGGAGCGTTTTCTGGAATCGTGCGCTGACCCCTGGGGGTGGCGGGGGCGGGGGCGGTCCTGAACCGGACGGCGAACGCGATGGGTTCAACGCAATCCAGCACCTGCGATGGTCTGGACTCCAGGTAATCTTCGGTGGCGTTGAGGACAACAGAGAAAGCGCTTCAAAGGGAAGCATTGTCCGGTCACGGTAGATGAACGGCGCCACGCCCAAACGGATGGGCTTCCCGTTGAGTTGCGCTTCACGACTGCCCGGTGTCAGAACAAGCGTTCGCTTGCTGGTGCGTATCTCGACGGACTTTTCCTTCTGCTGTTGTTGCCAGTTGAGCTGCCACCGGAACTGCCCGACGAATGGGATGTACAAGCGGCCATCTTTCAGGCGGGGGCGCACGGGATCGAAACATCGCTGGCTGTTAATGAAGACGATTGGCTGAAGTCCCTCCCGGTGCATAGCCCCCAAAGAAAAGCCCTGCCGGGTTGGGTCCACGCGCACCCTCACCACCTGCTCGTCGCCTTGTCGGGCGCGCTGGAATGCCCGCGGGTTCGCTTGGACAAGATAGCCCTCCGGGAGGCGAACTTCCACCTCCACTGGCCCAAAGCCTCCCCAGAATCCCACAGCATTCACCGGCTCGACGATGCCCCACACGGTGGCACTGTAGCGCGCATAGTCCGAAAGCAAGGTGGTTTGCCACTTGGTGACAAGCCTGCTGCGCTGGCCGGGTTGGAGCAGCACTTCCGTGCGCAGCAGCAAGGTGTTCGGAAGCTCGCCTTCGTGGGGTCTCTGCGGTAGCCACCCGCCCGTTACGGGGTCAGCAATACGCTCAGTCCCAACCCATGCTTGTCGGATTCTATCGCGAGGATCGACCCACCCGGGGGATATCTCCCGGGTCAGAATCCTGAGCGATTTCCTGTCAAGGTAGGAGCGATGAGCCCCACTCCACCGGTTGATCAGTATGTCGGCGAATTGCTGACTCTTTCCCAACGTCCGGGTCAGGTAATGCGTGATTCTTTGCCTCAGGTTCGCGCGCTCCTGCTCGAGCCTGGATGAGTTCCTGAGCTGCCACCATCTCTCGAAGTCTTTCTTCAGAGGCGGATGCTGCTTCACCCAGCGATCGATCATCTGATACGGTTCTGCGCAAAGCTTCTGCACCAATGCCGACTCTGGAACGATGCGGAAGGAGAGCGCCTTCCCATCGAGAGACACCGGAGTCTCCTCGGCCTTATGCACGCCCAGCGGGAAGGCCAGCAACAGCCGTACCGGGCGCTTCGCCACGTTGACGATGGAGTAGGTCACCGTTTCCTCTCCCCGCAAGGGATAGTCTTCCGGTCTCCCATAATCATACCCGCGAAAGGTGTTGGCTTCGTCCGGCAGTTTGAGATGAATGGCCACGGCGACGCGTTCGACTTTCACCGCCTTGCACGGCGCGGGCAGCAGCAGGTCGGGATTCCCCCTCCATTCATAAGCGGGGCCGCCGAGAGAGTAGACGGGGGAGATTGCAGCAGGAAGAACAACGGTACAGACAATAACACGGAAGAGCCTCTTCATCGACTTGACCTCCAGTCATACGAGCAAGACGTCAGGTATCACTGAACGGCAGGCAGCGATGCCCGGCCAAACGCGACTCGATTAGCGCGGGGCCATGGTGACCCCCGCAATGTCAGCAAAGCGGCGTTACTTTGCGAAATCTGGCAGTTGCCAGAGACAGGCTGCGAGAAGCTCGATGACGGTACCGCGCTTCATTCACTCCGCCGGTTTCTCTGCGTCCGGTTTGGGTTCCGGCTCGGGTGCAGGCTTTGACTCGGTGCTCGTTTCGGGCTTGACTGATTTGGGACCCTCCACCTTTTCCTTTTTCGCTTCTTTGCGGATGAGAACCGCCTCAACGCCCTCCGCTTCCATGGAGTCGTCATCGATATAAATGGTCGCCTTCCGGCAACGCAGCTTCTCTCCCTTTTCGTTGATCACTTCGACATCCTCTTCGAGGATAATCTGCTCTTCCTCTTCCAGGTAGGTCGCCTTCTTCGCGGCGCCCTTTTTATCTTCCTGCGTAAATTTCAGATTGCCCGTGGCGACGGCCTTCCCGTCGCTGTACAGGTACTCAATCTGGTCACACGTCATCGTGGTTTTCTTCTTCTTGTACCGGTCCCTCAAGGACCCATCCCGTTTACCCTCGTCCCCCTTCTTGGCTTTGCCCTGGGAAGTCAACTTGACATTGCCCGTGATTAGAGCTTTCTTCTCGCCAAAGAACGAATGTATCTTGTTGCCGGTGATCGTGGTGTCGGGGTCTTTGAACGTAAGATTGCCCGTGGCAACAGCGGAATCGGTCTCTTCTTCGTACTCCACTCGATCGGCGGTCATCTCAAACTTCTCACCCGACTGGGTAACGACGACGTTCCCGGTAAAAGTGGTGATACCCGTCTTGTTGTTGTAACGCGCCTTTTCGGCTTTGATGGCGATCTCGCGAACCTTGTCCTTAGCCGTTGTTGGATCCTGCTGTGATTCGCTTCTCCAAACGGTCGCTGCCATCGCGAGCCCCGCGATCACCAACCAGAGGGATTGTCGTTTGATTGTCATCACAAGTCCTTTGTTCTTCGGATTCAAGACTTCATGTGTGGACGGAGCGGTTCCCCGCCGACCCCTAAAGGGAGAAAGGCATTTTCAGCTTGCCGATGCGCGCCTTGCAGAACACGCTGCCCGTCAAATCGACGATCTCCGTCGTAAGGTTCGCGGAGAGGCGATTGGCGCGCATGAATCCGCCCATCCCAAACGTCATTCGCACCTCGCGCGGGCAGGTCAGCCGCGCCGTGTCCGGCTCGAAACTCACGAACACGGTCTTGAAGAACAGCCTCTTGACGCGCGCCTCAACGGCCTTGGGGCATGTAATTCTGCGCTTCCCAGAATCCCACAGAACACGGGAAGTGGTCAATATCAGTCCGTGAATCGTGTTGAGCCGCACATTCCCAATGATCTCAAGGTTCCTGCTCTGCGAGTTGAACCGGAGGCGGCTTGCTGACAGGTTCAGGACCTCTTTGCCCGCACGGAAATAAGCCGCCTTCTGCAGGTCGTCGACTTCGATGAGGGTTTTGTCCTTACTGACAGCGATCTTCTTCGCGGTCAGTTCCCACTGTTTCTTGCCGTTGGAGCGGATAATGAGTCCATTGACCCCCGCAATTTCAAGCCCAAGGTCCGAGGGGATGTCCGCCGGGGATAAGGGTGACAGCGACTTCGCTGCTTCGGGCGGTTCGCGCTGTTGCCAAACCCAGAGAGTGACTCCGACCATCGCAAGCAGGAGGACGGTGATACCGATTTGTCTTGATAGACCCTTCATTTCAGAACCTCGACGGATAACCGGTTCGTCGGGGATGTGTATCCCCGACGGCACTTGCTCGGGAGATGTCTCCTCGAGTCAGGACAAATGTCCCCCGAAAAGTTCCGCTGGGGATACATATACTCGTTACGGGTGAGGGGGAAAGGTGGATTGTTCATCCGTAACGAGTATATCCCCAGCGAACGACTCTTGTTCACCTGCGTCTTCGACCGATGCTCTTTGCCTTTGGAGACAGCACCGCCGCGCTGCGCGTGAGTGTGAAGTCGACACCGGAAACAGCCTGTCCGCCGGGCGGTATCGTGACAGTTCTCTCTTCCGACTGGTACCCCGCATGTGATGCGCGCACGGTGTACTCTGACGGAGGAACGAAGAGCTTGTATACCCCGGTCTGATTCGTTGTGGCGCTGTCCTGCGTCGTCCCGGAGGATTTTTCTATTGCCACCACCGCCACGCCGCTGGCGTCCGGTGTGTCCGACAGAGTCACCGCTCCGGTCAGATTGTACGGACTGCCGGGCGGGTCGACACCGGATCGATACAGCACGATGTTCAACGGCGTTGGTGGACTCTCGATGCTCGCGCCAAACTCCACGGAGATGTATCCGGTGGCAGACGCCCTCACCGTCTGACTCCCCACCGGCACGTCGCTGATTGTGAATGCGCCACTGGCTCCGGTGGTGGCCGATTTGTCCGCGATGGCGACCAACGCGCCCACGATGCCATTGCCGGTTTCTCCATCCTGTACCGTGCCGGAGACACTAACGTGGGCGCTGGACGGGACCATGCGGATCGTTCCCACATCAACGACCGGTCCCTCCGAGCTGTCCACGACGTCCACGTTGCCGGTAAAGGCAAGGAAGCCGTTCTTCTCTATCCGCGCGGGTCGCAGGCCGGGAAACAGCCCGGTAATCTGGAAGGTACCATCGCTGGCCGTGCGACCGAGTCGCGTGTCCACTTCCTCCTCCCCGATAGCAACCAAAGCATCAGCGATGGGCGTTGTATCCGCCGCGCTCACCACCTTACCGGTTACCGTGCCGGAGTTAGGGTTCGGGTCGAGCGGCACATCGTGCGTGATGGACTCTCCCGTCAGAAAGGATAGCTCATCCACGACCGCGTCGAACTGGTTTCTCGAGACGGACAGGTAAGCTGTGACTGTGGTCGTTTGACGCGTTCGGTTCCGAGTTGTTACCAGTACCTTGTCAAAGGTGTAGGAGCCGTCCGCCGCAGTAGTCGTGACATTGCCGCCGAAAACCACTCGCGCGCCGGAAACGCTTGCGCTGGTGTCGGATCGAGTGACCATCCCTGTCAGTGTGACCTGTGTCTCCGTAGGCACTTCAGCGCCCTTGAACCCGGTCAAGCCTCCGCAACCGGACAGCAGGAACAGTCCCACGCCCAGCAGGAGTGTTAGGCCGCTGCCTACGCTGTTGCCGGTATTGCTTCGAGCACGGGTATCAGGCATTTGGCTATCGCTCCAAGCTCAAAGAGTTCGCTCCAGATGAAACATCCGCACAACTCGGTGTGTTCGTTTCGCTTCGTCCACCGCTGTCAGTCGCACCACGTAAACTCCTCCCGCGGCGCGCTGCCCGCGCGCGTCCCGCAGGTCCCACTGCATGGCGTAGTCGCCGGCGGCGGAAATCTGTTTGGCTTTCAGGCGACGCAGTCGCTGTCCCCGCGCGTTGTAGATTTCGGCATCCACGTCTACCGGGCCGGACGACTTGAAAGTCAGCAGCAGGCGTCCGGGGATTCGGCGGACATCAACCCTTGAAATTTTGGCTAACGGCCGCGGACCGCCAAACACCGCGATCTGAAACCGACGCGTCGAGTTGTTGCCGGTGCGGAACCGACAGAAACCAACCTTCTGCATGTCCAGCACCGATTGCGCATCCACGTCGGCCAGGCGAAATCTCATCGGGCGCGGCGCTTTGCGGAGATCGTCCCAGGTGAGCGTGACCTCCGTGTCGCCGAGGTTGGTCGTCACCTCGAAATCCCACTGCTTCTTTCCCGTGAACGGCGCGCGCAAATCGACGGCCAACGGCATGTCGCCCTGCGCGGAACGCGAGGGGAAGTACAACGACACATACGGGCCAAATTCCGGCGGCTGCACGATGTCGTGAACGTTGTCCAGACCATCGGTGGCGAGAGGCGTGACACCCAGGTAGTTGTCCAGGTCCTTGGCGACAGACGTGGATGCGGAGATACGGAAGCTCCAGTCGTTGCGTCGCATCTGCTTCTGATCCAGACCCACGGTGCCGGGAAGGATGAGCGATGAGGGATGGGGGATGAGTGATCCCGATCTTCGCTTTGGCGACCCCGCCGACCGCGTTCCATCCCTTGAGCCCTGAATCCCTGAAACCTGAAACCCGAAACCCGAAACCTTGCTGCTGACCACCATCCCTTGCGTCGGGAAGATGAGGTCAATGCCGTTCACGCTGGTGACGCGCATCCAGTAGCCGTTCCAGCCGGATAGCGAAGTGGTCAGGCGATAGCCTTCCGACTGAACGAAGCCGAAGACGCCGCCGCTCACCAGACCAGCGGCCTGCGCCGCGCCGAAGCTCTGAATAGCTCCTCCGGGAACCTGCACGAACAGGTTTGCAATATCGAAGGTGGCGTCCACCGGCGCGCCGATCTGGTTGAAGCCGGAGGGCAAATGAATGCGGAAGTCCTCGTCGGTACTGATAGGCTCTGCCTGCACGGACACGTTGACATCATTCTCGAGCTTCACCCAGGAACCAACGCCGGGGCCGAGTGGGGTGATGATGTTCGGGTACAACTCGTACTTGTTCTCCCCCGCCATGTCCGGCCGCCACTTGGCCATGAGGAAGCGATTGGCAGGGACGCCGAAGACAGAGGCCTCGTCACCGAGCAGCGGTCGACCGGGCAGCGCGACCATCTGGTAGCCGGTGGATCCCTTCTGGTAGAGATGGGAGAGGGACGTGATGGTAACAGGAGAATGGAGGAGAAGCTGATAGTATCCCCAACCCGTGTTTCTACTCACCGTTACCGACTGTCCGGTATCCGAGGCGTTGTACGTGAACTCCAGTCGCTGCAATGCGTTCATGGCGATGTCCGGGGCATAGGCAAACACACTGCGTGTCGTCTGGGCAGTTGCGGGGACCGAACGCACTGCGTGAGCGACATCCAAACTCCCGCTTGCGCTTCCTGTGACGCCCCCGAAGATGTTGTCCGGATCGCCGAGGACGGATTCGTGTGCGACGTTGTATGGGAAAAGAACCGTCGTCTGCAACCCTCCGGCCGCCACATCAACAAAGATCAGGTTGGCGCCGCCAATGTTAAAGAACTGCGGAGCAATAAACCCCTCGCCATTTTCAATCTCCGCCTCGTTTCCCTCTTCTGCAAAGAGGTCGGGGCTTTCGTCGTTCCTGTAGACGAGGTCCGCCATGCCGTTGAGAGGTGTCTCATCGCCGTCAGGGGTGGTGGTGTAGTGTTCTATCACCAGCACGACACTGATCGGCTGTGCTATGGTAGCGACATAGAGCTTCGTGCCCGGAGAATTGCTGGTGTCGAGAATGTATTGTCTGCGATACCAGTCGGAGAAGCCAAGCCCCTCCACGTTCGGTGCAAGCCCTTGGGCGATTTGTTTCAAGGCTGGAGTATTGCCCTCCAAACCCGGGGTGAATTGCGCGTAATACGCTTCGTTAAACCCACGGAAGAAGTCCGGGTTCTCCGCGGTCACCTTCAACCAGGCCGCCTGTGCCATGCCAAGACGCCAATAGGGCATGCCACTGACTTCTATGTTGGAAGGAGAAAAGAAACTACTGTTCCCCAGAGCCGGTTGGTTCCATCCGTCGTAAAGGGGGAGGTGGTAGAAACCATCAGTGTCGAGTAGATCAATACTGGGGTCGTATCTAAGAAAAGCCAAAGTGGCAGCGGCCCGTGTGAAGCCTTCCTCCCACCCATCAAAGGAGAATTGCAGTTCGTCATGATACGCATGGAGTATAAGGTGGGTCAATGTATACGTGTCACCTGTCAACTCGCCGAATGGATAGAAATGGATCGACTTGGTTGTAACGTTGTAAAAGCCGCCGTCAATAGTGTCGGCGTTGGTATCGAAGCGAATGGTCACCGTTATGTTACTTGAGGGTTTTCCGTAGATTGCATCGAGATGGGGTGTAATGGCTGTGATGAAGCCCCGGTAAGCAGCTTCATCTGCGGTCGAAAAGCCGGAGAATTGGTAGGTAATGGTTCCGTTGCCGAACCGTGCGTTTCGAGCGGAATGGGAGTCCCTTACCGGCAAAATGGGTCTTCCGTTGTCCGTTAGGACGATCCTTCTGTCATATCGAATCTTCTGCCCCGGCTTCAGCCTCTTCGCCTTGCGAAGGAATTCTTCCAGTCGTTGGCGTCTCTGTAAGGCGGAGGGTGGATGGATTTTGCGAAGCGCCTCTTGTACGGCTATATCGATGTCGGCCTGACCACGCTGCTGCGGAGCTTCCACCTCAACCGCACCCAGAAGACCTTGTGCTCTCGCCTCGAACGGTGTATTGGACAACATCCTGCCGGCGCGCTGTGGGGCAGACTGCGCGATGCCGGGGATCGGCAGGAAGGCAATAATGAGCGCCGAGGTCACAGCGTGTGAACGGACTCGGCTCCTGCCACGGCTGGTCTGTTTTTCGGGTGGTCGCTTAGAACGTCGCAAACGTCGCCTCCAGTTTTGCTTCCAGGGATTTGGCGGTGTAGTTCTGATCCGGGTTCGCCTCATACAGCGATTCCTGATTCGACCACCACGCAGAGAATGTCAAGAAATTGCTGATCCGGTAATCAACCCCGACGGACAGTTCTTTCCGCGTGTTGTTGGCTTCCGCATCGCTTCCGATGGTTTTCGAGTCGAAGTACTGTGTGAACAGGTTGTACCGGGAAGAGATGGGGTAATTTACGCGAACACCGTACGTGTCGAGCTGGGACTCCAAAAAACCGCCGTCCCCACCGACATACGTTGCCCCCTCGTTGGTAAAACTCAGCAGTCGCTGGAAATCGAGCGAGACATTCAGCTTGTCCGGTCGCCCCCACTGGACACCCAGGGTTGTGATCTTGCTGTGGGAGTTGTCACTGGAGTCGAGGAATATCAGCTTCTGTTCCGTATACTGGGCCAGCAGGGAAAGGTCGTCTGTCAACCGCAGAGAACCACCGATGCCATAGTCGTTGGAGTCGCTTTCAATGACTGTGCCGGTTCCCAGATTCAGTTGCTGGTTGATGGAGGCATTCAGCGACAGCCGCTCGCTGAATGCGTAGTCCGCCCGAATGGAAGTGGTCTTGCTTTCCAGAGATGAAGCGTCACTGATGGAACCGTCTGACTGCCGGTCATGGAGGGCGGGGTTGCGGGGGATCAGTGGAAACTCGGTTGCCGGTCCCAGAGAGGTGACGCGGTGTCCCCACCAAGGCCCCCAGCCATCTGCATTCGCGCGGCCCCAGAAGGGAGTTAGCGGCGAACCCCATCCGGGTTCAGCCATTCGGAATTGCGGAACCGGCGGGATGCCCATGTCGCCTCTGTGCCCCTGCCCAATGTCGGGAGTGTTGGCGCTTCCTCCCGTGATTCCCGGATCGGGAGAATGGGTGGTGAAGCCCGGACTGGCGTTGACCGTAAGTCCTGTCCCGGAGGGACGACTCAATTCCAGCACTCCCTCGGGCGCGTCCTGTGTGGTCGGGGACTTTTTCCCCTTGCCTGCCGTTTCCGGGAAGGAACCCCACGAGCTGGATGCAAGTCCTGGCGCGGCCCCCGACGTCGCATTCGTCAGACCGGGTTGAGCACTGCCGGTAATGCCAGGCAATGGCGCCATGGTAACAAGCCCGCTCGCGGTGGCGGTCGTCGTGAGCCCCGGTCCTCCTTGTGTGGTGCTGAAAGGTGAAGAGGTCCCCGGCACACGGCCGCCCGTTGAAGGCACCGTGCCGCCAAAGCCACCTGAGCTGCCGAAGCTGCCGGTACCGAGGTTGTATCCCCCAGCCCCATACTGATACCCTGTTCCACCCACACCGGTGTTGACGAAACCAGTCGTGCCGGTGTTGACTGACCCGAACGTGGCGCCAGTCGTCGTACCAATGCCGTACCCCGAACCGTACCCCGAACCAAAGCCACTCCCGTAGCTTGGGAAGCCAAAACCGGCGCTGCCAATGAAACTGCCGGAATACGCGGTGCTGGACCCTTGCCCGTCGCTTTGCGTCTTGTATTGGCTCAGGGAAACGCTCAACTTGGGCGTGGGCGTGTAAGTCAGTCCCAGATTGGAACTGTCCGCAGTGGACACCCACTTGCCGTCTTCCTGAATCGCGCTCGCGGCAACATCGATAGCGAGCCGTATGGATCTGGCGGGAATATAGGTGATCCCCAGCTTGCCGCTGCGGGTGAGAGAGCCCGTATTGGCAGCGGTCGTGTCCACACCGGTTGATATGCCCGTCTGCTCCGTCTGATTGACGTTGCCTGTCAGATTGATATTGCCTTGCGTGAAAGACATGTCCACGTTGTTGCTGATGAAGTCGCTGCTGTTTGTTGTGGTTGCGGGTTCGCCCTCGGTTCCGCCGGCGGGGTTGACGTTGCTGGAAGTCATCTCCTGATGAGTAAACGTCAACTGTGGCAGCTTCTCCTTCTTGAAAGCGACAACGGCATTCAACTGAGTTGTGTCCGAAGTCCCTCCCGTGGTGTCGCCGCCGGTAGAACCGAAGTAAAGCCCCTGGGAGGTTGTATAGTTGTTGTATTTGGCATCCAGCGATAGGTGCGGGTTGAGCGCGTACTGGAGACCCATGTCGAATCCGGATTCATCCCGATTGAACCCGGCGCTCTCGATCCGCTGAAATCCCTCACCAATTTCCCGCAGCCCCAAAGTCACATTCAGTTTATTGCCAAAAACTCCAGCGGTACGAAGGCTATAGCCGGTCCCCTTATCGGTGGCCGTGGCGCCGCCCTGGCTCCCCGCAAACTCGAAGCCCAGGTCCCAACCATCGGCGAAAGTCCATTTCCCGTCCACTCCCCAGAGAGCCTGGCCTCCAGTCACCGCGCCGGATCCTGGATCGTAGTTGTACTCGACGACAATGAGCGATGAGTAGGCTACGGGCCGCACAAACGTAATTGTTCCGGAGACATAATTGATCTCGTAGTCTCGATCCGGCACTTGGAGTACCGCGTTGATGGTGATCTGTTCGCTGCCCTCTACGATGGGCCGGAATGTCAACGCGTAAGGACCCGGGGAGTTCTGTCCCGAAAAATCCTCGCGTTCTCGAATGGGGCCTGAAGATCCCCCGGCTTTTGCAGCATCCTGCTTCAGATAGGTGGTACCCAACGACAGGGACTTGGTGAGGGGGAACGTGCCGCGCAACCCGTAGAAAATGCCGCTACTCTGCCCGGCTTGATTGTATTCATAGCTGACGGCGATCGTGGAGGTGCTGGGGATGATGTTGACGCCCGTAAACGTGAGCGATCCGAAAGTGTAATCGATCACGTAGTCTTGTCCCCGGATCTTCACTTTCTCGTCGACGCGCACCTCCTCGGTGCCATCGAGAATGGGGCTGTGTGTCAGGTAGTAGGGCCCCACCGTGTTGTTGCCCTGGAAGACGTCGGTGGCTGTGGCCGCGTCCGTCTGGGAAACAACGAAGTTCAGTTGATGCCGGTCCCCCACCAAGCTGTCGATCTTCAGCCCCTGCAGCGTGCGGGAGAAGGAGGTGAGTTCACTGCCCGCAAAATTGATATTCAGGTCGCCAATGGAGATGTCGGTATCCCCCGCGTCGTACATGAGCAGCACTCGACTGTCGGAGTATCCGTAGGTGCTCTTGTTATAGAGCGCATCGATATAGAAGTTGCCAAACAGATTGCCGCTGGCGGTAAGGGAGGTTTGATTTTCAATCGCCTTGTTTGCCCCGTAGTTGTCCAGTTCATAGGAGGACTCGGCTCCCGCCCCCCCGCTGACAGAGTTGGTCTGGAATGTGATGGTGTGTGTCCCGCTGATGTTCAAATCGTCGCTATTGGAGCCGACCTGCGCGGCCAGCGGGCATAGGCCGGTCAGCAGCCAAGCCGCGCAGAGGAAGCCCACGCGCAGGCCGCGCAGTTGAATCGTCAATCGTTCGCGCTGAGCGTTCATGGGTACTTTTTCGACATTGCTGGGAATGTGGGCGCTGTTGGGCTGTCCCGCGACGCATCCATCGGTGGGTTGAGACGAAGTGTCCAAGGCGGTTGTTCCGCAGCTTGGATCACGCGTCACTCCCGCAAGGGCTTGCTGCCCCCTCCCTCGCGTCGTTGATCCGTTTGTCCAACGCCCGCCGCCGCGAGCGAATCAGGGCACGTTGTCTGCGCTTGGCTTCCTTCACAAGCAGGCAGCCGAGGTAGTCGGAGCTGTCGGAGGGGTCCCCCTTGTCGAAAAACGGAAAGCCGCGGCAGTTGGGGGGGCGCGTTCCGTAGGCCAGGCATTTTTTCGTCGCCGCGTCCCACTGGGTGCAATTGTAGTAATGGGCGTTGCCATCCTCTGTGGACCACCCGGGGACATCGTAAGTAGCGGTCCTCTTCGCTTCTACTACCGGTATCTGTATCCAGTTCGCGGCAATGAACGCCAGCTCCTGTTGCAGGCGCTTCCGCTCCTCCCGGGTTTCTGCCAGCATGGTCACGTCTCCCGACCTCAAGAAGCCGTTGATGTCAACCAGGTCGTGCGTGTAGGGGATACAGAAGCAGCACCTCCCTCCGCACTCCTCACAGAGAATCTTGATTTCCCCATCGGTGAAACGTGTGGGATCATCGCCGCCGGCCTTTCTCGATGCATTGCCCAAGATAATCCTCCTCTGTCAGCACAACACGCGAGATGGAACGCGCCACACTTGAGGTATCTTATCACAATCCTTGTGAAGAGACGACGGCCAACTCCGACCGGGGTGTATTGAATGATCGGAGGTTGGTATGGGGAATCTTTTCGGAGCAATTGGCGTAGGGGATTCCGACGCGTCGTCCATAGACACCGCTGTGCTTCAGCCAGCGGTAGCTCACACAATTGGCTACGGGAAGCCTGCCGCGTCGTCCATAGACACCCGCTGTGCTTCAGCCGGCGTCGTTCATAGACACCGCTGTGCTTCAGCCAGCGGTAGCTCACACAATTGGCTCTTACAGCGGTCCTTAGCCCATTGTGTCAGGAACCCGCGAACTCGCAGAGTTCGAGACTTGAAGCCAAGGTGTGCGACGTCAGCGGCAGGGCGGTTCGTAGTCCGCTGTGTCAGGAACCTGATTCTGAAGAATCAGGTGTGCCTCCGATGTGTCAGGAACCTGATTCTGAAGAATCAGGTGTGCCTCCGATGCTTCCGGTAAGTCCCGTGTGAGCTAAGTCAATAAGCGGTTCACCAGATTAAGGCAGGCACGGAGACTTTGCCCTACCAGCCTTTGATGCGATGCGAACACAGAAACGCCTCTTTAAGCAAATTGCCTCCCACGAGAACCTGCTGACTTCCGCGTTGCGAGCAGCACGCGGCAAGCGGTCCTGGCCCAACGTGGCGGAGTTCCTGGCCGACCTGGGCGGAAACGTGTTGCGACTGCACCGCGAACTCCAGAGCGAAACGTCGAGCCTTCGGCCCGCCTCGTCGGTGCGCCACGTTCAAGACATAATCGGCCCATTTGTCACGGGCAATCAGTGCCAGCTCACGGTTTGGCAGCTTCATTGGCGCTTGGCTTTTCTTGAGAGTTGGCGTACTTCACCTTCAGATCCCGCGGTATCTTTTTCACCTTCACGTTCTTTGGTGATTGTAGGTTAGGCGAATACTTGAGGCAATAGATCACCAAGACTTCCCCTTCCGACAACCGGCTTGTGAGACGCTTGAGGTAGGTGGGAGTCACATACTCCTCGGTCACGTGAGCGTAGGCGCTGCCGTTGCGACCGTGCAACTCAGGGTCGCCAGGGTCTGCGTGAACCCCTATTTGAACAATGAGGTTTGCCATCACAATCCAGTTGCTTGGTTCCACGCTAACTTCTCCTAACAACTTCGGGAGACATTGTGTTACAAATGACTCGCTTGTCCATTGAGCATTTGTCTTTACGCGGCGATGGCCACGTGTCCCGCTTCCGTGACCGGATCGGGAATCGGCATTCCCTCCAGTCGCAACCCCTCCGGATGAAAGGCCAGCGCCTCCTGAAAATTCCTTTCCACCTCGTCCCGCGTGTCTCCGGTTGCTATGCAGCCGGGAACATCGGGGGAAAAGGCTGACCAGTTGTGTAGCGCCCTTTCGTAAATGACCAGGTATTCCTTCATGGTGTTCCTCCCATTCGAGCTTGTTTCCAGATATTTCCGAGCGTCTCTACGGCAACGTCATCCGAAGCCTTCCCCGAGACGGTCACCAGTCCTGGCTTGCTCGAGTGTTTGTACTGCCGGTGACTGCCCCGGATGCGAATGCACTTCCAGCCATCCTCCTCAAGCTTGGCAATCACGTCGCGGACTTTCACTTTGAGGCATACCTCACCTTCAGATCCCGCGGTATCTTTTTCACCTTCACGTTCTTTGGTAATTGTAGACCAAGCGTATACTTGAGGCAATAGATTATTAGGGCGTTAGGGCTGCATGAACCGCACGGTGCCATTGAGAAGCGATGGCGACGCAAGGGGTGTACCACGCGCCGCGTCAATCCATCAGAACGACATCCACCCTGACCCGCCTCAACGCGTTGGGGGAAGAAGCCTCGGGAGTGTTCCTCTGCATTTTGAGTAGTTCACCTTTTGCGGACAGGCTGGTGATGAGGAGATTCACTTTGTCCTGTGGTATCTCGACAAGGAAAGACTGGTCTGAAATCCTCTTCAGGGAGGCGGGGGATGTTCCGACCAGGGCATGCTCGATCTGCTTCAGGTTCGCGGAGCGGACCCTCAGGTACGTGTTCCCGGCGACAGGCGGATTGGGCGCAGAGGTTCCAGCCTGAGGCTGTGCCATCATGCGCTCGGTCATCGGTTGGCGGGTAAAGAAGTTGATGCACAGAACAGTCGCTGCGCCCGCCACGAAAGCGAAGGCTGGCGCCCATCCGGAGAAGCGTCGTTCAGACCGATAAGCGCGCGCCCGGGCGGCGTGGGAGTTCTGCATCTCCGCCATAATCCGGGCCATTACCTTCGTTCTGAAATCCGCAGGGGGATCGACCTGGGCGCATTTCTGAACGATGTCTGTCAAATGTTGCATGGTCAGTAGCTCCCTTTCGCAGCGCTCGCAGACCCTCAAGTGTATCTCCACACGAAAGCGCCTGAGCCAACCCAATTCGCTGTCAATAAAGGCCTTCATGTCGGTCTGAACATTGCTACATTTCATCCGGGTTCCACCTTCACAGGGAATCCAGTTCCGCGAGTTGTGGGGTTAGGAGGTCCCGCAACTTCCCGAGAGAGGCATTCAGCCGCGATTTCACGGTGCCTTCCGGAATCCTCAGTTGCCGCGCCACTTCCTTGTACGTCAATCCCTGCAGCTCGTGCAGCACCACCACCTGCCGGTAAATATCCGGCAATTGATGAATGCATCTTCCCACCCGCTCCTTCAATGCGTTCCGTTCGGCCGCGTGCTGGGGACTTTCCTCGCTGCCCTCGAAGATCGGTGGAAGCTCATCCAGTGATACGTCGCTGGCGCCCCGCTTCCGGCGACGGTGTTCCAGACACACATTTGTGGCAACGCGATGAATCCAGGTTCCCAACTGCGAATCTCCGCGGAACCGGGGAAGCGACCGCCAGATTTCCACGAAGGCTTCTTGAGCGACATCGTCTACGTCTTCGCGGGATGGAATCATTCGGTACGCGATCCCGTACACGCGCCGGTCATGGTCATCAAGCAGCACACGGAATGCTTCCGGTTCTTGCCGACGCAGTCGGTCGATGAATTGTGCGTTATAGTTGGCCATGTTCATGGTTCACGGTCGTTGGTCGGGATCATTGACCAGTATTGTTCTTTCCTGCCCAACAGCTTGAAGAGTTAGTTGCGCGTCGCCAGGATTGAGTTCGCCCGTGGCTCGCGCAATCTCCTTCGTCCTTTGTATCACAGAATGGTGCCGATGGGTAGATGCCCGGCTTTGGGTGCAAGTAAGATTTTCGATGGCGCATGATTCGGACTCTGTGAGTCCGCCGTAATCGTCAGCCCTGTAGTCTCTGCTACAGGGGTAATGTGACGGTTCCACCTGTTCCCTGCGAGCCCCCGCTCGCTCAGCTTACCGACAGCAGGGGCTGTCTGGGTAAGGGGAGGCCCCCACCGTCTCCCCTGTAGCAGGGGCTACAGGGGGGAGGCTATCACAAATCGTGACTTTCACCCCCCGGCTTTCAGGCCATTGCCGAAGGGGCGGAAGACCTGATAGAGTTTACGGCATATCCAGCCCGAAGCGCGATGCAAGGAGCCAACCCAATGACCCCGCGAAAACGGTATCGAGAAACTGTACTGTTTGGCAGCCCCGACCGAATTCCCTTTAGTCCGGGAGGACCGCGAGAGTCCACCCGGGAGGTCTGGCACCAGCAGGGGCTGCCAGAGGGCGTGAACTACATGGATGCGCTGATTGATCTATTGGGCATCGAGAGGGAGATGACCATGCCTGGTGTCAGCCCGGGAGTTTCCTTCCAGATGATCCCAACTTTTGAGGAGAAGGTGCTTGAGCACAGAGAGGGTCATTACGTTGTCCAGGACTGGATGGGCGCGATCACCGAGATTTCCGACAGATTCGATTACACCTACATCCGCTCTGCCAGAGACTTCGTGACGCGCAAGTGGCACAAGTTCCCGGTCGAGAATCGTGAGGACTGGGAGCAGATGAAGTGGCGGTACAATCCCAACCATCCGGAACGCTTCCCTGAGGATTTCGACGAACGATGTCGTCAACTGCGGGTCCGGGACTACACGTGCAGCGTCCACTTCAACTCACCCTTCTGGCAATTGCGGGAATGGTGTGGTTTTGAGGGTCTATGCACGCTGATGGTAGACAACCCCGATTTCGTGATGGAGATGGCGGAATTCTGGAAGGACTTCGTGTCCGCGACATTGGGGAGGATCCTCGACCGGGTAACGATCGATGTAGTCAGCACCTCGGAAGACATGGCGTACAAGGAACACAGCATGATTTCTCCGGCGATGTCGCGAAAGTTCTTGCAACCGGCGTACGACCAATGGGTGAACCAGGGGAAGGACGCGGGCGTCGAGATATTCTTCATGGACTCTGATGGTCGCATCGATGAACTGATTCCCATCTGGATTGAGTCGGGCATCAACGTGTGTGGGCCCATCGAGGTCGCGGCAGGGAACGATATCCTTGATTTCCGGAAGCAGTTCGGCAGCCAGATGGCCTACACGGGCGGTATCGACAAACGTGCGTTAGCTGCCGGCGGCCGGGTGATGCGGGACGAAGTGATGCGCGTCGCGCCACTCATCAAGGACGGCGGCTACATCCCCGGCTGTGACCACGGGGTGCCCCCCGATATCTCGTGGCCGAATTTCATCGAGTATGCCCGTCTGCTGGCAGAATTGACGGGTTGGATTGGGTGATGCAATAGCTGAAATGGTGGACCGCGGAAACGCGCGGCGGTACCCGTTGGCAAGTGTTCGAGGAACCTGATGGCCTGGAATGCTTCCCCGCTCAAGTGTCTCAAACTGAACGAGAAAGACGCGAATTCCCTCGCAATCCGGTGAAGGACGCGCGGTCAATATACCGACGAAAATGGCAGGTGTGTGTCAACCTTTCGGCGTCCTCGGACTGTTTTCGCAGGTAACCGGTTTGCGCGGTTTACGATTTTGCAGGACGGACACACCCAAACTCGCAGTAGAAAGGAACTCGCAGATGCAGATTCGCGCATGGATGATCCTCTTCGCGGGGGCAGCCGCCCTCATCGGCAATTGTCTGGTCGCAACCACGAGCAGCGCCACTTATGAACATCCCTATTGGCGAGTGACCAGGCTGGACAAACCACCGGTCATCGACGGCGTTATTCATGCGGAAGAGTATGGGAACGTTCCCGCCATCACCGGCATGGTGACCTGGGGCGGTCCGGACGGCAGTGAGAAATCCATCGTCGCGAACATGCAGCAGGTGACGTGGTACGTTGGCTACGATAGCAGGTTCCTGTATATCTGCATGTCGTCGCCCCAGCCAAAAGGAACGTGGCCGGCCGCGCGTATCAAGGAGCGCGACAACAACTTCATCCTCTGGGACGACCACACCGAGATTCAGATTGCCACCGAAGGCCGCCGCAACTATTCGTCACCAGGCAAAGGCTTCTACAAAATCATGAACAACGCCAAGGGGGCATGGAAGGACGAGTGGTTTTACAATGGCACCCCGGGAACGGAGGAGGACTGGTCCATTGTCGGCGACTGCCGATCCACCGTCACGGAAGACCGCTGGGACATGGAGATGAGCATCGCGCTGGAGGCTTTCCGACGCAAGAAGATCGACGGCGAGTCCTGGGTGATGCAGCTCCTGCGCGCCGACGCGCCGGGCGGCATCTATTTCGCAGGTTGGGTCGGCGAGACCTGGATGGCGTGGGACAGATTTGGCGAGGTCAACTTCGATCCGACGGCACCGATCTTCCGTTGGATCGAGACGGGCGAGGTTGCCAGGGGCAACATGAACCTTGTCTTTGATGTGATCGGCAAGAGTGACGCGCCCTCCGGAATCCGCTTCGATGTGAAGGCCCTGTCGTCCGACGGTCAGACACTCTACGAAGATATACAGACAAAGACCGTCAGCAAAGGGGAGAAGGCATCATACACCTTCAGAAAGGACCTGACCTGGCCCGCGGGCCGCAATTCCCTGAGGATTCTTGCGACAACGACGCGACCGGACCCGGAAACGGGCGAACCGCGGGAGGAGAAACTCTTTGAGGCTCAATTGCCGGTGAAGTCGCTGGTGGATGATGTCGAATGGAGCGCCCGCGTCGAACCGTGGCTTCGGCAGAAGCCGAGAGGCGGTGAACCGGAATGGAAGTTTGCGTACTGGCCCAGTTACGGGGTTGCGGAAACCTCCGTCGATCTGGACTTCTATGGGATGGATGAGAAGATTCTGCGGGCTGCTGCCTTTGAGGTGGATGTGCTTCCGGCGCGCAGCAACACCCCGGTGGCCACCGCGCGCTCGGCGATCTCGAAGCTGACGGGGGCGATGGTAGTCGACACGGGCAAACTCAAACCCGGCGGATACCTGGCTCGCATGAAGCTCATCGGTGCAGACGGAAGCGCGGCAGTCCTTACAAAGGAACTGCAGTTCCTCCGCAACGAGTACCCGTGGGAGGGGAACAGCCTCGGGATGGACGACAAGTTGCTCCCCCCGTACCCGCCCCTGAAGATGGACGCACAGGACCCGCAGACCTTCCACGTCTGGATGCGTGATTACTCGATGGCGCCTACCGGTCTGCCTCAGCAGGTGCAAGCTGAAGGCGGCGCCGGAAAGGAGAGCATCCTCACATCGCCTGTCCGACTGGAGGCCGTTGTGGATGGACGGATCGCGTTGGTGTCCGATCCGGTAATGCGGGTCACCGAAACCGGGGACGCGCGCGTTAAGTTGGTGTCTTCCGGCACACTGGGCAAAGCAACGGTTCGCACACAGACCGAGTTGGAGTTCGATGGCTGGTATGACGTGCGGATGAACATCTCTGCGCCTGCGGAGGGAGCGAAGATGGACCGTCTGACCCTCGCGATCCCTCTGTGGAAGGGCGCGGATACTCTGTACGTTCAGCGCGGTTCCGACTCGTTTGCCGGGAACAACAGCATGGGGGGCATTCCGCCCGGGCAGGGACTGGTTTGGGATTCAGCGCAACTTCTCCCCGCCGCCACCAACAGAGAGGTGTGGCAGACGTTTGCCCCCATCGTTTTCGGCGGCAATGGCGACAAGGGCGTTTGGTGGTTTGCCGATGAGAACCGGGATTGGGCGATGTCCGACAAGTTGCCGGCCGTGCAGTATGTTCGCACCGAGGAAGGTGTGGAGATGCGAATCCATATCTTCGCCGCGCCAGTTGCATTGGACAGGGAACGCAACATTCATTTCGCTCTCCTCATCGACCCGGTTAAGAAGATGCGGGACGAACGGAAAATTGGCTGGGGATACCAGGGACCGTGCAGCGCCGGATGGTACGCCCACTCCACGTTCGGTTGGCGTCAGTGGGGGCGGTCGAGTGATGGCTACTACATGACCGATGAAGACCGGACTGCTCTGCGGGAGTTCCTGCAGGGACTGCGGCCAGAGGGGCGACCCACGGGTGGCTTCCGACATGACGCCATCATGGCCACCCAGCGGCAGTTGCCCATCGTTATCTACGGGTCAACAAAGAACATGATGGTGGATCTCCCGGAATTTGAGACTTTTGGAGGCGAGTGGTTGGGAGACTGCTCCATTCCTTCGGACAAGAAGGCGGCGAAGTCAGGCGGCTGGAATATGCAGGACTCTTACGAATCCGTGCTGGAACGAGATCAGCGGGAAGTCGGTCTCAACTGGCCGCAAAGCCAAGTCGATTGCTTCGTGTGGTACCACGATAAACTTCTGCGAGAATGCCCGGTCAACGGGACATGGTGGGACAATGCCTCCAGTTTTCAGATCAAGGACTACGACCCCGAGCGGAAGCAGTTCTACTGGAAGTGGAACGTGTCCATGCGTCGCCAGCTCTGCAAGCGCCTGAATACCATCGGGTGGACCATCAACCGTCGGCCGTGGTGGATTAACAACGTCCACGCCGACTGGTCCTTCAACCAGGTAAGTTGGCACATTGAGAACGACTACTACGTGGACGGCCCGACAAACACGTTGCTCGACCAGATGTCCGTCGACAACTTCCGCGCCTACACGCGAATCAAACGCGGAATCGTCCATCGGCTCGCTTCCCGGTATGGCGGGGAAGAACCTTCTTCGCAGGCCGAGAAACGGCGACGTGCCCGCAACACGGTGGGGCTTTGCCTGCTGCACGACATCGGGGCGTACCTCTGGTCGCAAGAGTATCAGGATGAGTATCAGCGCCTGCCGCAACTGCTGCACGACTACGTTGGCTACTTCGACGAAGAAGACGCCTGTCCCTTCATCGGGTACTGGCGCATCGGCGACTTCGTCACCATCGATACGTCCGGCGTATACGTCTCCGCATTCAAGGGGAAGAACCGCGCGGCGCTGGTGGTGGTCAATGGGAACAGGGAACCGGTGGACGTGAAGTTCCTGATCCAGAAGAACCTGCTGGGACGAGACCCCTCAAACATCTTCGATGCTGAGACAAAGCAAGCCTTCACAACGTTCTACAACAAAGAAACGCGGAAACGGGAATGGGGAGAGTACGACCTCCGGACGTTCGGGATTGAGGGACATGGGGTGAGGGTATTCGTTGTGGAGTGAGAGCTTTACCCTGGATCCGTGGTCGGTTTTGGTGTCTGCCCCTGCCACGCCCTGCGTATCCAGGCGTACACGCGGGAGCGGATGTACTGCGGGGTGAAGGGAGCGGACACGTAGTCTGTCACCCCCGCCTCGAAGGCAGCAGAGATCTCTCCCGCTTCAGCGCGTTCGGTGATGAGCACCACCGGGACGCGGATCAACTCATCATCTTCGTCATCACGGAGGGCGCGGCAGACCTCAAGTCCATTGAGTCCGGGCATGTCCCATTCCATCAGGACAAGCGAGGGGCGCTCCTTGCGAGTCTTCTCCACAGCAGCCTTGCCATCGGCAGCGTTCACGATGTCAAACCCTTCAGGTCTCAGGGCAAAGGGCAGCATCCTCTTGAGCGCGGGGTCTTTGACAGCGATAAGAACCTTCGTCTTGACTTTGGGGCGTAGCCCTGTCGGGACCAGGGCTTGAAGGTCGGTCCCAGCCTCCAACCGCGGTCGCGGCGCGGAGCCTTCCGGCAGGTCTACAGACACCCCCTCCGCGGCCCCGCAGACATCGAGATTTCCCCCGCGTGCAGCCACCATTTCCCGGCACATCTCTACGAGTCCGTTGAGCGTGTCGTCATCACGGAAGGGATCGTGGTGAAAGAGTGCCAGCCGATGCACGTTGGCGGCAAGAGCAAACTCAACGGCCACTTCCATGGCAGTGTGTCCCCAGCCAACCTTGTCGAGGTACTCCTCAGCCGTGTATTGAGCATCGTGGATAACCAGATCGGCATCCGCCAGAAACTCCAAATGCCGGATGTCTTCCCGATGCACAGGCAGGTTTGTTCGCGCGTGGGTGTGTTGTGAGTGGGGTTCGTGGTCGGACGCGTAGACGACGGTTGCGCCCCCGACTTCCAGACGGTATCCCAACGTCGGTGCTGGATGGTTCAGGTAGCGCGCGGTAACACGCACAGACCCCAGGTTGAATTCGCCTTCAGTGAGATCATGAAAATCGATCTGTGCACCCAGTTGATCGAGGGTCACCGGAAAATACTCGTACCGCATCTGACCCGAGAGCGTCTCCTCCAGCGTGGTGCCCAATCCGGCGGGAGCGTAGACCGACCACGCCCCATCGTGATGAAACAGCGGGCCGAAGAAGGGGAATCCCTGAATGTGATCCCAGTGGGTGTGGGTGATGAGCAAATGTCCACGGTAGAGCTTTTCGAGGAGCAGTTGTCTGCCGAGGTCATTTGCTCCGGTGCCACAGTCGAGAACGATCAGGCTGCCGTCATCCGTGCGAATCTCGGTGCATGCGGTATTCCCACCGTACTGTAGAGTATCGCGTCCGGGCTTGGCCAACGAACCTCGCGTCCCCCAGAATCTTACACGCATGGCCTCTTCTCTCTGCCAGAATGGGAGCCGGAACTGTCAGGCTGCAAAAACCTGTACGCCAACGGCTGACCGCCCAGGTTTGGGCGCTGCCGTCTGTGGACGCCCGCACGCTCTACAGACTCCAGATCGTCGCTGCAATGTGTCGAACACCACCCTCAAACTGGACCGGATCGTCTCTCGAGTTGAAGTAAGTAGGTGGTCAAAAATACTGTCCCATAGTTCCCGAAAAGGTAGTGGGGGGTTATGCTATTTGACAGTTTGATTCGGTAATGGCAATCCCCCCGAACTTGTTCCGGGGGAAGGTTAGGTTCGCGCTA
>Ga0210056_1000474_pt1 | contig 33283 bp, 26 predicted proteins | sample CryGeyCG2014_080_2_FD_183965 | JGI IMG/M metagenome (GOLD analysis project Ga0210056, IMG submission 183965) | Groundwater microbial communities from aquifer - Crystal Geyser CG07_land_8/20/14_0.80 (SPAdes) (version 2) | ecosystem: Environmental > Aquatic > Deep subsurface > Groundwater | place...
TATGGGCAATAACCCTTTCCTGGAGGGGCCAGAAGGTTTCGAAGCCGAAGACCTCTTTCAGGATGGATTGCGCACGATTCATGGGGTCACTCATTTTGGGGACGCGATCCGCAAAGCGGATCAGATCATCTCCAGCACAACGGCCATCGATACGCCGCCGCCGCCGCAGAGCGTCGCCATCCCGAGCGTCTTTCCCCGCTTTTTCATCGCATGGAGCAACGTCACCATGATCCGGCAGCCGGTCGAGCCCACCGGGTGGCCGAGACCGACGCCGGAACCGTTGACGTTCACGACCTCGCGGTTCAGCCCCAGTTCCCGTTCGCAGCCCAGGTACTGCGCGGCGAAAGCCTCGTTCACCTCGATCAGTTCAAAATCGGTCAGCTTCAGCCCTGACCGGCCGAGGAGATTCCGGACCGCCGGGACGGGGCTCAGCCCCATGACGGAGGGGTGGCAGCCGCCCCGGCCCACCGCCTTGATCCGGGCGAGGGGCTTCAGGCCAAGCCCGGCCGCCTTTTCGGCGGACATGATGACCATCGCGCTCGCCCCGTCGTTCACGCCCGACGAGTTGCCCGCCGTGACCTTGCCGCTCTTGGGAACGAAGGCGGCGGGCAGCGCCGCGAGATCGGCCATTGTCAGACCGGGGCGGAAGTGCTCGTCCCTTTCAAAGATCACGGGCGGTTTGCCCTTCTTCTGGGGGATCTCCACGGGGACGATCTCCTCCCGGAAATCCCCGTCCTTTGTCGCCCGCTCGGCGTTGTTGTGGCTCCGCAGGGCGACCTCGTCGATCTCTTCCCGGGTCAGGTTGTGCATCTGCGCGATGAGTTCGGCCGTCACCCCCATGATGTAGGGTTTCCCGCGGAAGAGCTCGATCACGCCGCCCTCCTTCACCGGACCCTGCTCGAGCCCGGGGAGGAGGTGCGACCCCGAATGGAGGCCATGGACGATGTTGTCCACGAAGACCTGGTCCTGGAAACGGCAGCCCCAGCGGGCGTTTGGGACGGAATAGGGTATTCCCGACATCTGCTCCATCCCGCCGGCAAGGATGACGTCCGCCATGCCGGCCTGGATCATCGCCATGCCGGAGACGACCGCCTCCATCCCGGAGATGCAGACCCGGTTCACGGTGACGGCGGTGACGGTTTCCGGGATTCCCGCCATCAGCGCGGAGATCCGGGTGACGTTCAGCGCGTCGACCGGCTCCATACAGCAGCCGAAACGGACGTCGTCGATGAGCCCGGCGTCAATCCCGGCCCTTTTCACGGCCCCTCTCATCACGATGCTGCCGAGGGCGGCGCAGTTGAGATCCCGCAGTGTCCCGCCGAAGGTACCGATGGCGGTCCTGCACGCAGATACGACAACGACATCTTTCATGGTAATTCCTCCTGAAATAAAATGGCGGCTGAAGAAAAATAAAGAGCGAAACGGCTCGTCCGGATGGAGATATGAACTGAAAAAGGCTGCAAAACCGGACGTTTTGCAGCCTTTTGTGTCTGGCTCCCCAGCGCGGACTCGAACCACGGACAAGATGGTTAACAGCCATCTGCTCTACCGACTGAGCTACTGGGGAAAATCGGTTTCAGGAATAGCTTCATAATATAAGAGAAGCCCGTTGTCAATAGGAGTCTTGCAGAAAATATTTCCACGCAGTTTTCCTGTGATTTGAGGTTGACAGCAAAAGGGCTGATCGTGTTAGAATGCGCCCGCCAAATCGGGAAGGAGGACCATTCCCGAAAATTTGAACGGCGGAGGTGAAACGGCGCCATGCAGCAGCAGAGGAGAGATCCGACGGAAAAGGGAGACGGCCGGAGGGGGCAAAATGAGTTGGAGGAGCAGGTTCTCCGGGCCGGTCTCTGCACGGGTTGCGGCGCCTGCGTCAATATCTGCCCCTATCAAGCGATCCATCACGACCGGACGGTGACCCTCCACGCGTGCGATCTTGCCCAGGGGAGGTGTTATGCCTGCTGTCCGCAGACGCCGGCGGACCTAAGCGATCTGCGGCGGAAGCTCTATGGGAAAACGGACTGCACGCCGGAGTTGGGGCCGATGAAGGGGTTTTTCATCGCGCGCGCGGCGGATGAGGGCCTCCGTCAAGGGGCGCAGCATGGCGGCACGGTTACCACGCTGGTGACGCTCGCCCTTCGGGAGGGGCTCATTGACGCGGCCGTCCTTGCGGGGGAAGGAGAGGGACTCCTCCCTCGCAGCGTGACGATTACCGATGCTAAAGTCGCCGCAAAGATGGGCAAGAGCCGTTTCGTTGTCTCTCCGACCGTGGCCGAATTCAACCGGGTCTGCCGGGGGGATGCCGCAAAGATCGGCGTCGTGGCCACGCCCTGTCAGGCGGTCGCCTTGGCCAAGATGCGCACCCAGCCGGTGTCCGAAGTCGAAAGCGGCATTGAAAAGCTCCACCTTGTCGTGGGGCTTTTCTGCGGCTGGGCCCTCTCCTGGCAAAAACTGGCCGCCCTGCTGAAGGCAAAAACGGATCTTGCCCAGGTGACGGGGATGGATATCCCGCCCAGCCGTTACCATACCCTCGAGGTTTACACCCGGGGGGAGACCATCCGGGTTTCTCTCGACGAGGTTACCCCCTGCGTGCGGGAGGCCTGCCATTCCTGTGACGACATGACGGCCGAATTCAGCGATCTCTCGGTGGGCTCGGCCCGGCTTCCGGAGGGGTGGGAGACGGCCCGTTCCTGGAACCAGGTGATCGTCCGGACGCAACGGGGAATGGACCTGCTGGAGCTGGCTCGACGCCGGGGCGTTCTCGAATTCCGCGAGCCGCCGGCGGAGAATCTGCAAAAACTGAAGGCAGCAGCGCTGGGAAAGAAAAAAGCGGCGGCGAGCCGGTCGAAATATTTGAATAGTACGGCAAACGTGGAGGAAACAGATGGCTTTGGATCGTGAACAAAAAGAAGAGGCCGAGGTCCTGCTGATGGGGAACGAGGCCATCGCCCGCGGCGCACTGGAGGCCGGGGTGCGGGTTGCCGCCGGTTATCCCGGCACGCCTTCCTCGGAGATCATCGAGACGCTCTCCCGCTCTTCGGAAACGGGAAAGCTCTATGTGGAGTGGTCCACCAACGAAAAGGTGGCCATGGAGGTCGCGGCGGCGGCCTCCTTCGCGGGGCTCCGTTCACTCTGCGTGATGAAGCAGAACGGCGTCAACGTCGCCTCCGATTTTCTGCTCCACCTGACCGGGTCGGGGACGCGGGGCGGGATGGTTCTCGTCGCCTGCGACGATCCGGGCGCCCTCTCCAGCGCCAACGAGGGAGAATCCCGCCATTTCGCGCGGCTTATGGAGATCCCGCTGATCGAACCGGCGGACTTCCAGGAGGCCAAGGAGATGACACGCTGGGCGTTTGACCTTTCGGAGCAGATCCGGAACATCGTCATGGTCCGCAGCGTGACCCGAATGTCGCACGCGAGTGGAAACGTCGTTTTGGGGACCCTTCCGGCCTTGGAGGGAAAGGCGGAATTCCTCTGCGACGGTCCGCTGTCCGATCCCGAACGGGGGCCGGTCGTCAGCGCCCCGGTCATGGCCAAGCACCGTCTCCAGCAGGAGAAGCTGCGGAAGGCAATCGCCCTCTTCGAAAAGAGCCCCTTCAACGCCTATTCCGGTCCTGAGAAACCGGAACTCCTCATCATTACGAGCAGCGCCTGCACACTCTACAGCCGGGAGGCCGTATCGCGGCTCCATGCGGAGGAACGCGCGGGCATCCTCAAGCTCGGGACGACGTGGCCGCTGCCGCCCATGCTGCTGAAAAGGCATCTGCGTAAGACTCAGAAGGTCCTGATTGTCGAGGAGGTGCTCCCGTTTCTCGAAGACCATGTGAAGATCCTCGCCGCGGAACAGGCGCGGGAGATCGGCATCAAGACCTTTTACGGGAAGAACGACGGGGCGCTCCCGACGGTCGGGGAGCTGAATCCGGACCTTGTGGCTGACGCCGTGGGCAGGATCCTGGGGATCGACCCGCCCGCGATTCCCGCGGAATACGGGGAAAAACTCCGGAGACTCACGGAATTTTTGCCGAAGCGCGATCAGACCTTCTGCCCCGGCTGTCCGCACCGCGCCTCCTACTGGGGCATCCGTGAGGCGCTCCAGCGGGATCACCGCGGCGGTTTCGTCTGCGGGGACATCGGCTGCTACGCGATGGCCACCCTTTCCCAGGCGGCCGGTTTCCATACCGCAAAAACGCTTCACGCGATGGGGTCGGGGACCGGAATCGCCTCCGGGTTCGGGAAACTGGGGCCCTTCGGCATGACGCAGCCGGTCCTTGCCGTCTGCGGGGATTCAACCTTCTACCATGCGGCGATCCCCGCGCTGATCAACGCAATCCACCAGCGCGCGGATATGACCTTCATTGTGCTGGACAACGGCGGAACGGCGATGACCGGATTCCAGTCCCACCCGGGGCTTGACGTCAACGCCATGGGGGAGGCCGCGCCGATGGTCGATATCGCCGCCATCTGCGGGGCGATGGGCGTTCCGGTGACGATTGAGGACCCCTTCGACTTGATTGGGACGCGGGAGACGCTGAACCGCCTTCTGGAAGAACCGGGGGTGAAGATTCTCATCCTGAAGCAGTCCTGCGCCCTCTCCCCGGAGAAAAAGGGGAAAAAGCGGTTCCTCATGCGGGTGGACGATACGCTCTGTCGGGGAGAGGCCTGCGGCTGCAATCGCCTCTGCACGAGGATTTTCCGCTGTCCCGGACTCCTCTGGAACCGGGAGAGAAAAAGGGCCGAAATCGACGAGGTGATCTGCGCCGGCTGCGGGTTCTGCGCCGGGATCTGCCCGGCCGGGGCTATCCGAAGCGAGGAGGCGGCAAAACCATGAGGGTGAACTTGGTGAAAGATCCATACAATATCGTGATCACCGGCGTGGGGGGGCAGGGGAACGTGATGGCCTCCCGGGTGCTGTCGAACATGCTGGTCCGGAAGGGGTTCAAGGTGACGATCGGGGAGACCTTCGGAATGTCCCAGCGAGGCGGCTCGGTCATGAGCCATATCCGGGTCTCGTCGGCATCTGTCTGGAGCCCGCAGATCCCGAAGGGCGCGGCCGATCTGATCGTCGCGCTCGAACCGATCGAGGCGATCCGCGTCCTCGCCGGTTACGGGAATCCATCCGTGAAAGTGGTTGTGAACCTTCGACCCATCTATCCCGTCGGCGTAATCACCGGCGAGGAGGAATACCCCTCCGCGGAAACGATCCGCGCGACGGTCACGGCGCTGGCGGCGGAGGCGCGTTTTCTCGCCGCGACCGAGGAGGCGATCCGTCTCGGAAACCCCATCCTCGGGAACATCATCATGATCGGCGCCGTCGCGGGTCTGGGCGTTCTCCCGATCGATCGGGAGATTTTTGAGCGGGTGATCCGGGACGGGATGCCGGCCGCGCGGGTGGAGGGCAACCTCCGCGCCTTTGCGATTGGCGAGGCGTCTGTTGCCCTGAAATCTCCTCCTTCTCAGTGAGGGAATTATGCTGAAAAATTCCTTCCCCCTCAGGGGGAGGGTTGGGGTTGGGGTGGGGTTAGGAGGTGAAGCGATGAAGAACACGTTCAAGGCCGTCCCGGTGACGGAGGATGTCTGGTGGGTCGGCGCGATCGACTGGAATATCCGGGATTTCCACGGTTATCAGACGAGACGGGGGAGCACGTATAACGCCTACCTGATTGTTGCGGACAAGATCACGCTGATCGATACGGTCAAGGCGCCTTTTCGGGAGGAGATGATGGCCCGCATCGCCTCCGTGATCGATCCGGGGAAGATCGATTACATCGTCTCCAACCACTCGGAGATGGACCACTCCGGGGCCCTCCCGGAGGTGATCGCGGCTCTGAACCCAAAGAAGGTGTTTGCCTCGGCCGTCGGCGCGAAGACGCTGAAAGAGCTTTTCCTGATCGACCGGGAGATCACGGCCGTGAAGGACGGGGAGACGCTCAGCCTCGGCAACCGGACCCTCACGTTTATGGAGACCCGGATGCTCCACTGGCCGGACAGCATGTTTTCTTACCTGAACGATGAGGAACTTCTCTTCTCCCAGGACGCCTTCGGGATGCACTACGCGTCCGTAGAGAGGTTTGCCGACGAGTGCGATCCGGCGGTACTGACCTACGAGGCGGCGACCTACTACGCGAACATCCTCCTTCCCTACTCGCCGCTGGTACTGAAGCTCATCGAGAAGGTGACGGCGGCGGGACTCTCCTTTAGGATCATTGCCCCGGACCACGGGCCGATCTGGCGAAAGGAGACCGGGGGGATCATCGGGAGTTATGCGAAATGGGCCGCGCAGAAGCCGGAGGCCAAGGCGGTTGTCGTCTATGCGACGATGTGGCGCAGCACGGAAAAGATGGCCCGCGCGATCAGCGAAGGGCTCGCGGCGGGCGGTCTTCACGCGAAGCTCATGGAGATGGGTGCGGCGCACCGCAGCGACGTGGCGTATGAACTGCTTGGCGCCGGGCTTCTCGCGGTCGGCTCGCCGACACTCAACAACCACCTGCTTCCGAACATCGCGGACGTCCTGACCTATCTGAAGGGGTTGAAACCGAAGAACCTCATTGGCGCCGCTTTCGGTTCCTACGGCTGGAGCGGGGAGGCGGTGAAGGAGATCGAGGAGGTTCTTGTGGAGATGAAGGTGGAGAAGGCAGGGGAGGTGATCCGGGTGAAGAACGTGCCGAATGCGGAGACCCTTTCCCGTTGTTATGAACTCGGAAAAACGATGGCGGAGAAGGTTCACTGCCGCCTGTAGCGGCGGGAGAGGAGGAAGATCATGGGGAAATACGTATGTAGCATATGCGGTTATGTTTATGACCCGGAGGCGGGTGATCCCGATGCGGGGGTAGCGGCGGGGGTTCCTTTTGAAAAGCTTCCCGAAGACTGGGTCTGCCCGATCTGCGGCGCTGCCAAGGATGAGTTCGCGCCGGAATAAAGGGAGCAGCGTCGGAAAATCTTTTCGCTTCGCGGGCGTTTAAGGGGGATGCGTCATGGGGGGAACGAGGGATGCGTTGCAGCAGGCCTATTCGGGTGAAGCCAAGGCTGCCCTGCGCCTGAAGGTGTTCGCGGAAAAGGCGGAGGAGGAGGGATATCCGCAGATGGCGAAGCTCTTCCGGGTGATTGCATGGTCCGAAGAGATCCACGGGGCGAGGGCGCTAAAGGTTCTGAAGGAGATCAAAACGACGGAGGAAAACCTCGCGGAGAGCTTCCAGTCAGAGCAGGGGGTGGCGGAGGTTGCCTATGGCCGGTTCGTCAAGGAGGCCGAGGCGGAGGGAAACCGGGCCGCGGTTCTCCATTTCAGCCAGAGCCGGGATGTCGAAGAGACCCATGCGAAGCTCTACAAGGAGGCGATGAACCACCTCCTCGAGGAGCGGGAGACGACCTACCATGTTTGCCTGGTCTGCGGCTACGTCGCGGACGGCGTTTTGCCGGAGGTCTGCCCGGTCTGCGGCGCCGGGAAAGAGAAGTTCAAGAGTATGGGCTGACAAAAGGACCAAGTGCTGAGTGCTAAGTGCTGAGTGCTGAGTGTTTTTCTTCTCAGTCCTCAGCACTTGCTTTTACAGGGAGCGATCAATGGGAATGAACGATCTGACGCCGGCCATGCGGCAGTATCTGGAGGTGAAGGAACGCTATCCCGACTGCATCATCCTCTTCCGGATGGGCGACTTCTATGAGATGTTCTTCGAGGACGCCGTGACGGCCTCCAGGGTCCTCGAGATCACGCTGACATCGCGGAACAAGAACCGGGAGGACGCCATCCCCCTTTGCGGTTTTCCCCACCATGCGGTATCATCCTACATCGCAAAACTGATCGAAAAAGGGTTCAAGGTGGCCGTCTGCGAGCAGATGGAGGATCCGAAAGCCGCCAAGGGGGTGGTGAAACGGGAGGTGACCCGCGTGGTCACCCCCGGCCTGGTCCTCGACACGGAGAACCTCAATGCCAAGGAGAACAACTACCTTGCGGCGCTGGCCGTCCGGGGCGACCGCTTCGCGCTGGCCTTCGTCGACATCTCCACGGGGGAATTCCGCGTTGCCGAAACGGGAGACCGCGAATTTTTCCTTGTCCAGACGGCGGGACTCCCGATCCGGGAAATCCTCGTTGCGGAGGATTTGCGGGACGAGGACCTGATCCGGTCCGTCGCCGGGGAGGGGGAGCGCTGTCGGATCAACCGCCTGCCGCCGGACCGTTTGGACCCGGTGGCGGCGGTCGCCCTTCTGCGCGACCATTTCCCGGAGGAAAAGCTGTCGGGAATCGCCCTCGAATCCCATCCGGCGGCGGCGGCGGCGGCGGGCGCGGTACTTGCCTACATGATGGAGACGCAGAAGGACCGCCTCGGCCACATCAACGAGTTGACCTGGTATGAAAGCGGCGCCTATCTGCTCTTAGACGAGGTCGCCAAGCGGAACCTCGAACTCTTCAGCACGATCGCCGAGGGGAAGAAGAGCGGGTCTCTCTTCCATGTCCTCGACGAGACGGTCACCTCCCTCGGGGGGAGGAGGCTCCGCTGGTGGATGAACCACCCACTCTGCGATCCGCTCCGGATCCGGGAGAGGCTCGCCGCCGTTTCCGAGATCCGGGAGGGGAACCTTCTGCGGGAGTCGCTCCGGGGGATTCTGAAAGATGTCTATGATCTCGAACGCCTTGGAAGCCGGATCGCCGTCGGGCTCGCCAACGGCCGGGATCTCGCCGCTCTCCGGACGTCGCTCCTGGTTTTGCCGCGGCTCCGCGATGCGATCGCCGGGTGCGAAGCCCCTCTTCTGCGGACGATCCGCAACGGCATTGACGAGATGCCGGAACTCCGGGGGCTGATCGAACGCGCGATCGTGGATGATCCGCCGCTCACGATCCGCGAGGGGGGGATCATCCGGGAGGGGTATGATCCGGAGCTGGACCAACTGATTGCGATCATGCGGAACGGCAGAAAATGGATTGCCGCGCTGGAGGAGAAGGAGAGGCAGCGGACCGGCATTCACTCCCTGAAGATCGGGTTCAATAGCGTCTTCGGGTACTACATCGAGGTCACGAAGGCGAACGCCCGGCTGATCCCCGCCGAATACATCCGGAAGCAGACCCTGGTCAACGCGGAGCGGTACGTCAACGAAGAACTGAAAGGGTACGAGGAGACGGTTATCCATGCGGAGGAGCGGCGGCAGGTCCGGGAGTACGATCTCTTCGTGGAAATCCGGGGTCGGATTGCGGGGGAGATCCGCCGGATCCAGCAGACGGCGGCGCGGATCGCCGATCTGGATGCCGTCGCGTCGCTTGCCGAGGTGGCGGAGCGGTACAACTACTGCTGCCCCGTGGTCAACGAGGAGGATGAGATTCGGATCACGGACGGCCGTCATCCGGTTGTGGAGCGCCAGGCGGGCGGGAGCGGTTTCGTCCCCAATGATGTTCTGCTCGATCTGGAGAATAACCGCTTTCTGATCATCACCGGTCCCAACATGGCCGGGAAATCGACCTGCATCCGGCAGGTTGCGCTGATCGTTCTGATGGCCCAGATGGGGAGTTTCGTCCCGGCGACCCGGGCGCGGATCGGCGTGGTCGATCGGATCTTCACCCGGATCGGCGCAGCGGACAGTCTGGCCCGGGGGCAGAGCACCTTCATGGTGGAGATGACCGAGGTGGCGGATATCCTCCGGCATGCCACGAAGCGGAGCCTCATCATCCTGGACGAGGTTGGAAGGGGAACGAGCACCTTCGACGGCCTCAGCATCGCCTGGGCGACGGCGGAGTACATCCACGACGCCCCGCTGCTCGGCGCGCGGACGCTCTTTGCCACCCACTATCACGAGCTGACGGAACTCACCGCCACGAAGGAGGGGGTCCGGAATTTCAACATCGCCGTCCGGGAATGGGGGGAAAAAATCATCTTCCTCCGGAAGATCATGGAGGGGGGGACCAACCGGAGTTACGGCATCCAGGTGGCGCGGCTCGCCGGGGTGCCGGCCGAGGTGATCGCCCGGGCGAAGGAGATCCTCCGCAACCTGGAGAAGGGGGAACTCGACGAGGCCGGGATGCCGAAGATCGCCCGGGGCCGGAAGGCAGACCGGAAAAATGCGAATCAACTCAGCCTTTTTCCCGGAGCAGGTGATCCAATCTTGGAGGAGATCCGGGGCCTCGATCCGCTGAACCTGACGCCGCTCGATGCGCTGCGGCGTCTGAGTGACTGGAAGCAGAGGCTGGAAAAGGGCTAATCGGTGAGGGACTACTTGATGCAGACCCGCCGGACCTGCTTGAAATCGGTGACGCCCTTGATTGATTTGTAGATGCCGTCCTGCAGCAGGGTCGTCATCCCTTCCTCCATCGCCAGATCCCGCATAACCTCGACCGATTCATGCTTCTGGATGAGCCGTTTGATGCCGTCCGTGGCGACGATCAGCTCGTGGATCCCCATCCGACCCTTGTATCCCGTCTTGTCGCAGACGTCGCACCCCTTCGGGCGGTAGAGCGTGAACTTGTCGTCGTAGGGGATGTTCAGCTTCCGAAATCGCTCCTCGCCGTAACTCTGCACGATCTCGTCGTATTCCTTCTGGTCGGGATGGTAGGCCTCCTTGCACTTCTTGCAGAGGGTCCGAACGAGGCGCTGGGCGAGGATGCCGAGGAGCGCGTCGGCGAAATTGAGCGGGTCGATCCCCATGTCGAGGAGGCGGACGATCGTCTCCGGGGCGCTGTTCGTATGGAGCGTGCTGAAGACCAGGTGGCCCGTCAGCGACGCCTCGACTCCGGTCTTGGCCGTTTCGAAATCCCGCATCTCGCCCACCATGATCACATCCGGATCCGCCCGGAGGAAGGCGCGCATTGCGGCGGCGAAGTCGAAGCCGATCTTCGACTGGACCTGGACCTGGCGGAGTCCGTACTGGGTGATCTCCACGGGGTCTTCGGCCGTCCAGATCTTCTTGTCCGGTGTGTTGATCTCGTGCAGGGCGGCGTGCAGCGTGGTCGTCTTCCCGGAGCCGGTGGGGCCGACGACGAGGATCATCCCGTAAGGTTTGTCCAGGATGGCCCGCAGCTCTTTTTCATTGCGCACCGACATCCCCATCGAAGTGAGCGGCAGGGTATCCCCGGCCGTGGCCAGTATCCGCATCACCACATCCTCCACCCCTCCCTGGGTCGGGATGGTGGCCACGCGGAGTTCGATCTCCTCGCCGCCCGGCTTCCTGAACTTGATCTTGCCGTCCTGGGGAAGACGCCGGACCGTGATATCGAGGTTCGACATGATCTTGATGCGGGAGACGACGGCCGCGCGGTAGCTGTAGGGGAGCGTCTGATAGATGGCGCAGTCGCCGTCCACCCGGTAGCGGACCTCGACGTTCTTTTTCGCGACGTTGGGTTCGACATGGATGTCGGAGGCGCGTTTGGCCTGCGCGTCGAGGATGATCTTGTTGACGAGCTGCATGATGACGCTGTCCGACTCGGTGACAACCTCGCCCTCCTCATCCTCCTGCGGCTGCTCCTCCTCATCCAGTTTGCCCAGGATATCGGTAATGGAGGACTCGTCTTCAGGGGACTGATAGAAGTAGTTGATGAATTTGATGATATCGTCCGGAAGGGAGACGTCGTAGCGGACCGACTTGGTCTTCATGAGGTTTTCGATCATGTCCCGTTTCAGGATGTTGTTCGGATCATCCACGATGATGCGGATAACCCCGTCCTTTCTCTCCAGCGGGACCCATAGTTCCCGGCGGAGATAGTCTCGCTTCAGGTTCAGCAGCAGATCGCCCGGGATCGGCAGTTTGTCCGAGAATGGGACGAACTTGCAGCGGAAAAATTCTTCAAAGGAGCGGCCGACCTCCTCCCTTGGGATCTTGTATTTCCTCATTATGAAATCTTCAATGGTCTCCTTCGCCTCGCGTGACTCTTCCCAGGCGCTGTCCAGGTCGTCCTCCTTGAGGAGGTCATGGCTGATGAGATAATCAAAACGGGTCTTTCGCCGCCGGCTATACCGTTCCTGGTTGAAGAAGGCGACACCGAGGACGTCCGAGATCTCCTGCAGAAATCCCCTCTCATCCTCGGAGAACTTGCCGGGTCCGCCTTTCTTGTTCAAGATCTGGAGAACGCCCATCAGCGTCTTGTTGTAGAAAATCGGAGCGGCGAGGATCTGCTTCGTCCGGAAACCGGTCTTCTTGTCCCAACTTAAATCAAAGGACAGCTCCTTGTCGAGTTTTTTCAACTCTTCGATATCATAGGCGTCGGCGATGTTGATCACCTTTCCCGTATTCGCCGCGTGCCCGGCGATACTCTTGTTGTTGATGGGGACCCGGATCTCCTTGACCTGGGCGCCGGCGAGAAACATGGAATAGATTTCGTTGTGCGGTCGGTCCACGACATAGATGGTGATCGAATGGGCGCTGAAGAGGTTCAGAATCCCATCCTTCAGATCGACGAGGATCTGCTTGATGTTCTGGGCGGCGTGGATCCGGTTGGTGATGTCAAGAAGGGCCTGGCGCAGTTGGAGTTTCTCTTCGAGTTCGGTAACCTCTTTGTTTTTGATAGGGTCTGCCATGATCATCTCCGTTGATTGTGCGACGCCGTTATGATGCCCAGTCGCCATCGGAAATATTCCGATCGCTCACATCCATTATCGACGCTAAATCATCATGAATCATAATTCAATATGAATTTCAATTGCAAGCGTGTTTTCCGTCCTGCGACTCCGTAACAATTCTTGAAAAGTCGGCGACATCGTGGAAGAGGGTGGAAATCTCCTCTAACAGGGAGAGCCGGTTGAAACGGACCTTTTCATCCTCCGCCATCACGAGAACCGCCTCGAAAAAGGCATCGACCGGTTCCCTGAGACGGGCCAGATCGAAGAGAACGGCGGAATAATCCCCTTGGGAGATGTGCGTCAAGACCGTCTCGCGGATCTTCAGGAACGCCTCGTGGAGATTTTTTTCCTCCGGTCCGGAGAACAGGGCCGGATCGACGGCGCCGTTTTGGAAACCGCGGATGATGTTGACCACCCGCTTGAAGGCGATCGCGAGCGGCTGAAAGTCCGGATGGGACTTGAAGTCCGCCATTGCCCGGATTTTATCCTCCGCCGCGACCAGGTTGTCCATGCCGGTGGCCAGGATGGCGTCGACGACGTCATAGGGGCGGCCCTGGGCGATGAGCTGGTTCTCGAACCGGCCCTTGAAGAATTCCAGTACGGCTGTTTTTGTTTCATCGGCGGGGCGCTTCAGCAGCGGTCCGAGGATGGCGAGGCTCTCATCAATCAGGGAACCCAGCGAAAATGGATAGCGTTTCGCAAGAATGACGTTGATAACGCCGAGCGCCTGACGACGCAACGCGTAGGGATCGGCCGTTCCGGTCGGGATCAACGCGACGCCGAAGAAGCCGCAGATCGAATCCGTCTTGTCGGCGATGCTGACGATGGCCCCCAGGTCGGTCTCGGGGAGGTCGCCTCCCGCCGCCGTGGGCAGGTAATGCTCATAAATGGCCTTCGCCACAACGGGATCCTCGCCGTCCAGCAGCGCGTATTCGCGCCCCATGATCCCCTGCAGTTCGGCGAATTCGCCCACCATCTGGGTATCCAGATCCGCCTTCGCGAGAAGTGCGGCGCGATCCACCCGGCCCGCGAGGGTCGGATCGATCCGGCCGGCGAGCCAGGCGGCGAGCTGTCGAAAGCGCATGACTTTTTCATAAGATGTCCCGAGAAGGGTGTGGAAGACGACCTTCTTGAGATCCGCCACGCGCCGTTCGAGGGGGATCTTCCGGTCCGCCTCGAAGAAGAACCGCGCATCGGAGAGGCGGGCGCGGATCACCTTCTCGTTTCCGCGCTTCACAACCGCCGGATCGCGGGCCAGCGTGTTGTTGATCGTGATGAAGTGGGGGAGCAGCGCGCCTTTTTCATCCACCACCGGAAAATATTTCTGGTGGGAGATCATCGTGGTGATGAGGACCTCCTGGGGAAGTTTCAGGTATTCCCGGTCGAAATTCCCGCAGACGACCGTCGGATACTCGGTGAGAAAGGTCACCGTTTCGAGGAGCTCCGCGGACGGGAGGACGTTGCCGCCGACGGTCGCCGCCGCCTTCCTTGTCTCCTCGCGGATGATTTCCTTTCGTTCTCTCGGATCGACGATCACGAAACGGTCGCGCGTCCCGGCGAGGTATCCCTCCAGATTCGCGACCAGGAATGCGTCCGGGCTCATGAACCGGTGACCGCGGCTCGTGTTGCCGCTTTCGACATTTGCGATCCGGAACGGGACGATCCGGCCGTCGAAAAGGGCGAGGATCCAGTGGATCGGTCTTGCAAAGCGGAACTCCTGGTCGGACCAGCGCATCGATTTTCGGAAGGGGATGTCGGTAATGACCTTCGTCAGGATTGCCGGGAGGAGGCCCTCCGTCGCCTCGCCGATGATCTTCTTCCGGGCGCAGAGGTACTCCCCCTTCTCCGTTGTCACCCGCCCCAGTTCGGCGACGCCGAGGTTCTGCCCTTTGGCGAAACCGACGGCGGCGCGGGAAGGATTTCCCTGCTCGTCGAAGGCGCCCCTCGCGGCCGGGCCCAGCTTTTCGATCATCTGGTCCTCCTGCCGTTCGGCCAGGCCGTCTGCCGTCAGGAAGAGCCGGCGGGGCGTCCCCATCGTCCGGATCTCCCCGTGACGGATCCGGTTTGCCGCCAGTTCTCCGCGGGCGATCTCCTCCAAATCCCTGAGCGCCTTTGGCAGAAAGGCCGCCGGGATCTCCTCCGTTCCGATTTCCAAGAGCAGTTCCTTGCCCATCAAAATTCTCCTTAAAAAACAACACTGAGTGCTTGGTAAAGCTTCCTGCTTCGCACTCAGCCCTTCGCACTCAGCCCTTCGCACTCAGCACTGTGTTTTAGCGGGTAGCCCATCGCCTCCCGCTGTCGGAGGTAACCCTCGGCGCTCAAACGGGCGAGGTTCCGGACGCGGCCGATATAGCTCGTCCGCTCGGCCACGCTGATCGCCCCGCGGGCATTCAGCAGGTTGAAGGTGTGGGAACACTTGAGACAATAGTCGTAAGTAGGCAGTACTAATTCCTTTTGTGCCGCCCGCATCCCTTCGGCCTCGTACATGTCAAAGCGTTGGCGGAGTTGGGGAATATCGGCGGTCTCGAAATTGTAAACGGACCACTCCACCTCGCTCTGGTGGTGGACGTCGCCGTATTTGATCCCCTTTGTCCATTCGAGGTCATAGACGTTGTCGATTCCCTGGATGTACATCGCAATCCGTTCGGTGCCGTAGGTCAGCTCCGCGCAGACGGGGCGGCAATCGAAGCCGCCGACCTGCTGGAAGTAGGTGAACTGGGAGATCTCCATCCCGTCGAGCCACACCTCCCAGCCGAGACCCCAGGCGCCGACGGTGGGCGATTCCCAGTCATCCTCCACGAAACGGATGTCGTGGTCCAGCGGGTCGATGCCGAAGCTCTTCAGCGAGTCGAGGTAGAGCTGCTGGATGTTGAGAGGCGACGGTTTCATGATCACTTGATATTGATAATAGTGCTGAAGCCGGTTCGGGTTTTCACCGTAGCGTCCGTCCGTGGGTCTGCGGGAGGGTTCCACATAGGCCACGTTCCAGGGTTCCGGTCCCAGGGCCCGCAGAAAGGTGGCCGGGTTGAAGGTGCCCGCCCCCTTCTCGACGTCGTAGGGTTGCTGGATCACGCACCCCTGGCCCGCCCAGTACCGCTCGAGGGCGAAGATCAATTCCTGAAAGGTCACATCTCCTCCTGTAGGTCAAAACACGTTATTTCTTGATATCATGACTGTTTTTACGGGCAGGTTCTTAACACGCCACCCGGCGCATGTCAATACGAATTCGCGGCCGTTCAGATTCCCAGACGGCGGATATCATTCAGGACGTGAACCGATTTCAGCTCCCGTCCGAGGAGGTGGCGGATGAAGTGGGCGAGGAGGCGGCGGCTTTCATCGGCGGATTGATCCGAGAGGAGCAGGCGGCCCAGACGGTCGATCTCCATCTCGCGTCCCAAGAGCAGCGTCCGGATCGTCCCGAGGGATATGGGGATGGCGTCCCGGCTGGCCGGCGCGCAGACGTTGCAGGTCAGTCCGCCTTTGGCGGCGTCGAAACGGTAAGTCGCCTCTTTTCCGATCGGCGTCTTGCAGGAAATGCAGCGGTCCAGAACCGGGTCGTACCCGGAGATCCGGAGGAGGCGGATTTCGAAAAAACGGAGTAGCGCCTCCGTTAAGGCGGTTTTCTCCAACAGTCGGAGAAAATCGAGCAGAAGGGAAAATGAAGCCTCGCTCTTCTTGTCTTCCGGCGTGAACTGATCGGTGAGATCGATCAGGCAGGAGGCGGCCAGTGTTTTTTCCAAATCGGAGCGGATGCCGGGAAAATGCGAGAGAACATCGCAGCCTTCGATCAGGGCCAGGCTGTCCGGACTTCTCCGCGAAAAGAGGATCCGGGAGCGGCAAAAGGGTTCGAGCGCGTTTGCAAAACGTTTCCGGCTTCGCCTTGCCCCTTTGGCGATTCCGCGGATTTTCCCGAAATCCGCGGTGCAGAAGGTCACGATCCGGTCCGATTCGCCGTAGTCGATCGCCCGCAGAACAATGGCCTCCGTCCGCAGCGCTGTCCTTGAAGGGATCATGTCAGCAGTCGCGACAGCGAATCTCGCCGCCGACGATCGTCAGGACCGCCTTTCCCTTCAGGGTCCAGTTGTGAAAGGGGGTGTTCTTTCCCCGGGAGCGGAAAAGTGCGCGATCGACGGTCCATTCCCTCTGCGGGTCGATGATCGTGACATCGGCGTCGGCGCCGTCGGCGAGGGTCCCCTTCGGGATGCGGAGGATCCGGGCGGCGTTGACGGTCATCTTTTCGATCAGTTCCGGAAGCGTGAGCAGACCCTCTTCAACCAGGCCAAGCGAGAGGGCCAGTGAGGTTTCCAAACCCGTGATGCCGCTTGTCGCGTAGTCGAATTCAACCTCCTTGTCGGTCCGGGCATGAGGCGCGTGGTCGCTTGCGATCACATCGATCGTGCCGTCGCGGAGCCCTTCCCGGACGGCGTCGCGATCCTCAAGGCCGCGCAGCGGGGGATAGACCTTCGTGGCGGTATCGAACGTGCGAACGGCCTCATCGGTAAGTGTGAAGTAATGGGGCGCAGTCTCTGCGGTGACGCGGACTCCACGGGCTTTGGCCTCGCGGATCAGGCGGACTGCACCGGCGGTGCTGACGTGGGCAATATGCAGATGCGCCCCGGTGTATTCGGCAAGGAGGATATCGCGGGCGACCATGACCTCTTCCGCGATCGCGGGGATGCCCGGGAGGCCGATTTCGGTGGAGACGAAGCCCTCGTGCATCATCCCGCCCGCGGAGAGGTTCCGGTCCTCGCAGTGCGCGATAACCGGCATGTCCAGCGAGGATGCGTATTCGAGCGCCCGGCGCATCAGGGCGGCGTTCATGACCGATCTGCCGTCATCGGAAAAACCGATGGCGCCGGCGTCCTTCAGGTCCCAAAATTCACTAAGAAACGCGCCCTCCGACTTCAGGCTGATTGCCGCGATCGGATAGACGTTTGCCAGGCCGCATTCCGCCGCCTTTCTCCGGATGAATTCGGTGACGGACCGGTTGTCGTTCACGGGGTTCGTGTTGGGCATGCAGGCGATAGAGGTGAAACCGCCCGCCACGGCCGCCTCGCTACCGGAGGCGATCGTCTCTCGGTACTCGAAGCCGGGCTCCCGCAGGTGGGTGTGCATGTCGATCAGGCCGGGGACGACGATCTTGCCGCGGAGATCGAGGACCTCCATGCCGTGAGGAACCTTTTTCTCTCTGCCCTTGCCGGTCTGGCGCAGCTCCCCGCCGCTTCCGGCGATTTTCCCATTTTCGATCAGCAGGTCCCCCGTTCCGTCCGCTTTCCGGGAGGGGTCCACCACCCTGCCGTCTTTCAGTAAGAGAGTCATGAGGTTCCTCCCGTCAGCAGGTAGAGAAGGGCCATCCGGACGGCCACGCCGTTCGTGACCTGGTCGAGGATGATCGAATGGGGGCCGTCGGCGAGATCCGAAGAGATCTCCACCCCGCGGTTGATCGGTCCCGGATGCATGATGAGAACGTCCTTCCGGGCGAGGCCGATGTTCTTGCGGTTGAGGGAGAAATACTGTGCGTATTCCCGCAGCGAAGGAAAGATGTTCTGCGTTTCCCGCTCCGTCTGGATACGGAGCATCATGATGATGTCCGCATCCCGGATCGCCTCCTCGATGCTCATATGGACGACGACCCCCATCTTCTCGATGCCGCGGGGGATCATCGTGGCCGGACCGGACACAGAGACCTGGGCCCCCATCTTCGTCAGGCCGTGGATGTTGGAGCGGGCGACGCGGCTGTGGGCGATGTCGCCGACGATCGCCACCTTCAGCCCGGCGATTCCCCCTTTTTTCGCCCGGATCGTCATCATGTCCAAGAGCGCCTGGGTCGGGTGTTCATGCGCCCCGTCACCGGCGTTGATGACTGACTGTCGGAGGATGCCGGCCAGCATGTGGGGCGCCCCGGCGGCGCTGTGGCGGATCACGATGATGTCCGGGTTCATCGCCTCCAGGTTTTTCGCCGTGTCGATCAGGGTTTCTCCCTTCACGACGCTGCTGGTCGCTGCGGAGATGTTGATCGTATCCGCGCTCAGGCGCTTGGCGGCGATCTCGAAGGAGGTCCGCGTCCGGGTGCTGGCCTCATAGAAAAGGTTGATGACGGTCTTTCCGCGGAGGGTGGGGACCTTCTTGATCTCCCGGGTGGATACCTCGATGAAGGAATCCGCCGTTTCGAGAATCAGGTTGATCTCCTCTACGGAGAGTTCCTGGATGCCGAGGATGTCTTTCCGGTTCAGTTTCATGGCTTAAGCCTCGCATGATCGGGAGCGTCCTCGCTTTAACGACCGCCCGCGCGTAACATGGATGGGGACACCTTGCGGCAAGGTGTCCCCGTTTCGGGAAGCCTTCATTATGGGTGCTCCTCGATGACCACCTCGTCCATGCCGTCCTTCTCCGTCAGCGTCACGCTCACCGCTTCCCAGAGCGAAGAGGGGAGGTTCTTGCCGACGAAGTCCGCCCGGATGGGCAATTCGCGGTGGCCACGGTCGATCAGCACGGCAAGCTGGATCCGTTTCGGCCGGCCGAAGTCGATCAGGCAGTCCATCGCGGCGCGGATCGTGCGGCCGGTAAAAAGGACATCATCGACGAGGACAACCTTTTTCCCGTCCAGCGAGAACGGGATATCCGTCTTTCCCAATCGTGGTTTTCGGTGGGAGGTCTGCAGGTCGTCCCGGTAGAGGGTGATGTCGAGGATCCCGAGAGGGACCTCTTTGCCTTCGATTCCGGAGATCTTCCGGCGGAGACGCTCCGCGAGAAAAACCCCTCTGGTCCGGATTCCAACCAAGACCAGCTCCTCGACCCCCTTGTTCTTTTCCAGGATCTCATAGGCGATGCGCGTCAGAGAACGGTCAATTCCTTCCGCATCCATGACGACCTTTTTCTGCTCCATGGCTCCCCTCATTCTCAATGCCGTGATTCAAAAAAAAGGCCTTCCCCTGACGGGTGAAGGCCTGCATACCAATTTTTGAAGGCATGAAACTTTTTGCATGTGTCGTCCCTTTTCAATCTCGCGGGATTCAATTAAAAGGGTTTGAGAACCGCCAATTTTCGACGGGAACATACAACAGAAAAACAGCAGGTGTCAAGCCCCAAAATACAGTCCCAAAATACGGTCGAAAAAAACTGTTGAAATATAAGGTTTGGTGTTATAGGCAGCCTTACGCGGAGGCGGTGAACATGTCGTTGAACATCGCGGCGGACCATGAACCTCAGGTTTTTTTGTTTTTAAGCGAACTCCTGGGGGAAAAAATTGTTGATTCGGAAGGCCGTCCCATCGGCAGGATCCTCGATCTGACCGGAAATATCGGCGGGATGTACCCTCCGGTCGCCGATATCCTCGTGCGACTGGAAAAGAATCGGCGAACGGTTATGCTTCCCTGGCAAAGCATCACGGCGGTCAACGGGATCTTGACTGCCCGGCCTCTGCTGCCGGAGGATTTCCGGGAACCGGCGCTAAGATCCGGCGAACTCCTCCTCAAAGAGACCCTGTTAGACAAGCAGGTGGTCGATACGGACGGGGCGAAGATCCGGCGGGTCAACGACCTCCAGTTTCTGCTGGCGAACAAGATTCTCTACCTGGTCCACGTGGATGTCGGTTTCCGCGGTCTTCTGCGGCGCGTCGGTCTGGAGAAGCCGATCGCTTATATCCTCCGCAAACTCTTCGACTACGTCATGACGGATCAACTGATTTCCTGGAAATTTGTCCAGCCCGTCTCCTCACCGGATCTGCTGCGGCTGACCATCGCCCAGAACCGTCTTGCCCAGCTCCACCCGGCGGATCTCGCCGATATCATAGAGGATCTCAATATCCATCAGCGCTCCGCCGTTTTTCGCTCGCTCGACGTCGAAACGGCCGCGGAAACCCTGGAAGAGACCGATCCCAAAATCCAGGTGAGCCTGATTGAGGGCCTGTCAACGGCGAACGCCTCCGATATCATCGAAGAGATGTCCCTCTCCGAGGCGGCCGACCTCCTGGGGGATCTTCCCAAGGAGAGGGTGGAAGGGATTCTCAAGGAGATGGAAAGGGAAGCGGCGGAGGACATGAAGGAACTCCTCGCGCAACCGGAAGAGAAGGCGGGAGGGCTGATGACCACCTCATATCTCAGCTTTGCGCCGGCGGTGACCGCGGGCGAGGCGATGGAGAAGATCCGGCGTGAAGCCGAGGACATGGATCTGATCTATTACCTCTACGTCGTGGACGGCCAGGAGCGCCTCCTCGGCGTCTTAAGTCTCCGGGATCTCCTGGTGGCGCCGCCCGCGACCATCCTGTCCGAGCTGATGGATACGCGGGTGGTGGCGGTGAACATCGAAGAGAAGAAGGAGCGGATCGCCGACGATTTCGCCAAGTACGGCATCCTGGCCATGCCGGTCGTTGATGACAACAACTCCCTGAAGGGGGTTATTTTGTTCAAGAACCTCCTCGAAGTGGTGGCGCCGAAGTTGGGCCGGTAGGAAGACGATGGATAAGGAAGGCGGCACTGAGCGATGGTTGATTCCCTTTCCGGAGGCATCCGCAGATTCACGCAATCCCCGTCCGTCCGAAAATACTGGCGGTCGTTCGGGCTCTTCTTTGCGCTGATCGGGCCGGGGATCATCACCTCCAACGTGGACAACGACGCGGGCGGCATCACGACCTACTCCCTGGCGGGCGCCGAATACGGGCTCACGCTTCTGTGGACCCTCATCCCGATTACCGCGGCCCTGATCATTATCCAGGAGATGTGCGCCCGGATGGGCGTGGTTTCGGGCAAGGGGCTCTCCGACCTGATCCGCGAGCGGTTCGGGGCGCGGATCACCTTCTACCTGATGATCGTCCTGTTTCTGGCCAATCTCGGGAACACGATTTCCGAATTTGCCGGCGTTGCGGCGAGCCTGGAGATCTTTGGCATCAGCCGATACATCTCCGTGCCGTTCAGCGCCGCCTTTGTCTGGTGGCTGGTCGTCAAGGGAAATTACAAGTCCGTGGAGAAGGTGTTTCTGTTCGCCTGCGTCTTCTATCTTTCCTACATCGTCTCGGGTTTTATGGGGAAACCGGACTGGAACGCCGTCGGGTCGTCCCTGCTGAAACCGACCTTCCGGATGGAAACAGGCTTTCTGACGATGGCCGTGGCTTTGATCGGAACCACGATCGCCCCCTGGATGCAGTTCTACCTCCAGTCCTCCGTGGTGGATAAGGGGCTGAAGGCGGACGATTACCCTTATACCCGAACGGACGTCATCTTCGGGTCGGTCATGGTCAATGTGATCGCCTTTTTCATCATCATGCTCTGCGCGGTCACGCTCTTCCGGAACGGCGTCCGGATCGAGAGCGCCAAGGATGCCGCCCAGGCGCTGGCGCCGCTCGCGGGGGAATACTGTTCCTGGCTGTTCGCCTTTGGCCTGCTGAACGCCTCGCTCTTTGCCGCCTCGATCCTGCCGATCTCGACCGCCTACACGATCTGCGAGGCCTTCGGGTGGGAGTCCAGCTTGAACCGCAAGTTCCTGGAGGCCCCCCAGTTCTACGGCCTCTACTCCCTGATGGTTCTCCTCGGCGCCGGAATCATTCTGCTGCCCGACATGCCGCTGATCCGGATCATGTTCTACTCCCAGGTCATTAACGGGGCGATCCTCCCCGTGATCCTCGTCTTCATGCTGCTCTTGGTGAACGACCGGCGGATCATGGGGAGATACACAAACGGCCCCGTCATGAACATCCTCTCCTGGCTGACCGTTGCGGTTCTCACCTTCCTTTCGCTGGCCATGCTGGTCTTCGCGCTGATCTGAACGAAAAAGGCCGCGTTGCGGGCGCGGCCTTTTGTTTCACCAGCCATTTGCACCGGTTCAATGCAGGATCGATCCGAGCCGACCCAGGCGTACGCCGTGATCCTCCTGGTTCCAGGACCAGTAGATGATCAGCGCTTTGCCCAGGACGTCCTTCATCGGGACAAATCCCCAGAAACGGCTGTCGTAACTCTCATCCCGGTTGTCTCCCATGACGAAGAGGGAACCTTCCGGCACCGTGACCGGTCCGAAGTTGTCGCGGGGCTGGACCGAGCCCGGGATGATCAGGCTGTCCACATAGACCCCGTGGGCGTCGCTCCAGGGAAGGCCGTTCAGAAGGATATTTTTGTTCCGGATCTCGATTACGTCTCCCGGCAGGCCGATCAGGCGCTTGATGAAATCCTTCGAGCGGTCCTCGGGATAGATAAAGACCACGATGTCCCCCCGTTTGGGCGTTCCGACGGGGATCAGCGTAGAACGGACCCAGGGGAGTCGGATTCCGTAGTTGAATTTGCTTACCAGGATGTGATCGCCGATCAGCAGCGTTGGCTTCATCGAGCCGGAGGGAATCTTGTAGGCCTGAATCACAAAGGTTCGGATGAAAAAAGCGATCACGATGGCCAGGAGGATCGCCTCGATATATTCCCGCAGTTTCGATTTCGGTTTGCTCATTTAGGTTTCCTTAATTATAAACGCTGGACAATGTAATGACGATCATGATCAGCGCAAAGCCCCCCTTTACGCAAATCCCCGCGGCCCGTCCAAGGACCGCCCCCCAGGCCGCCCGGAGCGACGGTTTCAGTCTGTTTCGGCGGAGAAGCTCGACGGTCATGACGCCGGCGAACCCGCCGAAGAACCCTCCGGCGACGGCGCCCAAGCCGAGAAGAAACGGCGCCATCAGCACGGACCCGATCAGAGAGCCGATGATGGAGGCCCCAAACGCCTTCCGGGAGGCGCCGAACTTGACGGCGCCCGCCATCCCGACGGCGAAATCGGCGAGCTCCGCAAGGATCGAGAGAATCAGCAGCGTGATGAGGATCTTGAAACCGATCCTTTCAAACCCGGTGACGGTTGCATAGATGACCGCATCGATCAGGATGATGACGGTTCCCGGAAGGCCGAAGAGGATGGAGAAGGCGCCGAACAGCAGCACCAGGATGAACAGGGTCACTCCTCCGATCTCCAGCGGGGTCAATGTTATTTTTTCCTCTTCAATCCCGTCGGTTTGATCTTTTCGAACAGCAGCACGATCGGGCTCGCGATGAAGACGGTCGAATAGACGCCGGCGATGGTTCCCACGAGGAGCGCGAAGGTGAAGTCGTGGATTACGGCCCCCCCGAAAAAGAAGAGGACGACCAAAACCATGAAGACCGTCAGGGATGTCAGAATGGTCCGGCTGAGGGTCTGGTTCACGCTCGCGTTGATCACGTCGTTCAGGGATTGCCGTGTGTTTTTACGTGCATTTTCACGGATCCGGTCGAAGATGACGATCGTGTCGTTGATCGAGTACCCGATGATCGTCAGCAGCGCCGCCACGATGTTCAGGTCGAACTCCTTGTCGAAGAGGGAGAGAAACGTAATCGTCACCAGTACGTCGTGAACCAGCGCGATGATCCCGCCCAGAGCGTAGCGGAATTCAAACCGCACCCCGACATAGATAAGAATCCCGATCCAGGAGAAGATGATCGCCAGAATCGCCTTCCGCGTCAGGTCCCGGCCGACCTTCGGGCCAACCATCTCAACCCGCCGGACTTCATAGGCCCTTTTGCCGAAGGCGGCGCCGAGCGCCTCATCGACGCGCGAAGTGAGCCCCTTGGCGTCGGTTCCGGATTCGGCCGTCCGGACGATAACCTCCTTCGGTCCGTAATTCTGGATGACGCTCCCCTCGAAGCCGATCGACTTGAAGGCGGCCCGGATCTTGTCGGTGGGGGTCTCGTTCTGGAATTTGATCTGGATCAGGGTGCCGCCCGCGAAATCGATGCCGTAATTGGGCCCCCTGTGCCAGATCAGTGAGGCGATGCCGATGATGATGACGGCGAGCGACAGGATGACGGCGGGCTTCATCATCCTGATGAAATTATAGTGGGTCTCTGTTTTGATGATTTCCATTGAATTCTCCTCAAATTCCCTAAATGCTGATTCTTGCGATCTTGCGATTCCAGACGAAGTGGTCGAAGATGATCCGCGTGACGAAGATGGCGGTGAACATGCTGACCACGATGCCGATCGTCAGTGTCACGGCAAACCCCTTGACCGGTCCGGTCCCGAAGCCGAAGAGGAAGAGCGCTGCCACCAGGGTCGTCACGTTGGAGTCGAAGATGGTCAGAAAGGCCTTTGTATAACCGGCTTCGATGGCCGCCCGCGGCGTCTTTCCCAGACGCAGTTCCTCCCGGATCCGCTCGTTGATCAGCACGTTGGCGTCCACCGCCATGCCGATGGTGAGCGCGATGCCGGCGATGCCGGGAAGGGTCAGCGTCGCCTTGAAGGCAACCATGACGCCCAGCAGGAGCAGCATGTTCATGGCCAGCGCCACATCGGAGACGACGCCGGTGAGCCGATAGTAAATAATCATGAAGAGGAGAACCAGGATGCCGGCGATGATGCTGGCCCAGGTTCCCTTGTCGATCGAATCCTGTCCGAGGGAAGGACCGACCGTCCGCTCCTCAAGAATGATCACCGGCGCGGGCAGCGCGCCGGCGCGCAGAACGATGGCCAGGTCGGTCGCCTCCTCCATCGTGAAGGAGCCGGTGATCTGGGCTTGGCCGCCGGAGATCCTCTCCTGGATCACCGGGGCGGAATGGATGACGCCGTCCAGGACGATCGCCAGCCGTTTTTTGACATTTTCCCCGGTGATGCGGTCGAAGTCCTTCGCCCCCTGGGCGTTGAATTTGAGGGATACGTGGGGTTCCCCGAAGCGGTCGCCGATCTGGACCTTCGCGCTCTCCAGCACCTCTCCGGTCATCAGCGTTCGGTTTTTGAGAAGAAGCGGAATCTCGGACCGCCTCCCGGAAGTTCGATCCATCCGAGATTCATTGACGACGACGCTTCCCTCGGGGACGTTCCCCTTGAGTGCCTCGTCGAGGCTGTGTTCTTCATCGACGAGTTTGAATTCCAAAAGGGCCGTCCGGCCGATCAGATTTTTGGCCCGCGTCGTATCCTTGACGCCGGGGAGCTGGACGATGATCCGGTCCACCCCCTGCGGGATGATCTCCGGTTCGGAGATGCCGAACTGATCCACCCGGTTCCGGATCGTCTCCAGGCTCTGTTCCACCGCCATCTTCTTGATTTCTGCGGCGCGTTTGTCCTTGATCTTCAGGGAGGCCATCCCCCTTCCGTCCACCGCCTGCGAGGAGGCGACCTCCAGATCCGGATACTGGTTCGCGAGGATCTTGTCGAAGGCCTCCCGCGAGGCTGTATCAGGAAACTCGAAGGTCACATTCTTCTCCTTGGTCCGTTCATGGAGCTTGAAACGGACCCGGTTTTCCATCAAATTCTCCTTCAGGTCATTTGCGGTCCTCTCCAGTGTGCTTTCCACCGCCTTGGCGGTCTCCACCTCCAGGACCAGATGCATCCCCCCCTGAAGATCGAGTCCGAGGTGGATTCGGTCCGTCGGGAGGTATTTCTTCCAGGTTTCGGGAAGATCGGAGGTCAGGGAAGGCGCCAGATAGACAAGCGCGGCCAGGCAGAGGAGGATGGTAATGGCCGTCCTGATTTTGATGCTTTTAAACATGGTTTACCCCTTTCAAACTTGACGCTTCAGCGCATGCAGTTCGTAAGACTCATTCCTTAGGACGCCTTCTGCAGGACGGCGCCGATGAAATTCCGGGCGACCTTGATCTTGACCTTGTCGGCGATCTCAATCGTCACGACCGTGTCCGTCAGCGCCACGACCTTCCCCTGGATCCCGCCGGAGGTCATCACCAGATCCCCGTGGGCCAGGTTTGCTATCATATTCTTGATATCCTTCTGTTTCTTCTGCTGCGGACGGATCAGAAGAAAGTAAAAGATGCCGAAAAGGACCGCCATCATGATGATGAAACTGAAATCACCGCCAGCGGCGCCTCCGCCGCCGCCTCCCGGAACACCCAATGCGTATGCTGAATTCATCAACGTAAAACCCTCCCTTATCTATGTTTAAAATCTTTTTGTTTCATTTCCCCCGGTCTTAAGTTTCGGGGCAACCGTCGGCATGGATGGCCGTCCGCTCCCGGATAAAACGGTCCCGGAACTCCGGATACCGGCCCTCCCGGATCGCCTCCCGGATCCGCTCCATCAGATGCAGATAATACCGGAGGTTGTGAATCGTGTTCAGCACCATCGCCAGGATCTCCCCGGCCACAAAAAGGTGCCGCAGGTAGGCCCGCGAGTAATTTTGACAGGTATAACAATCACATTCGCTGTCAAGGGGCGAGGCATCCTCCCGGTAACGGGCGTTTTTTATAACAACCTTTTCTCCGTTTGTAAACAACAATCCGTTGCGGGCGCATCGGGTCGGCATCACGCAGTCAAACATGTCGATTCCGTGGAAGACCCCCTCGACGAGATCCTCGGGGGTTCCGACGCCCATCAGGTAGCGCGGGCGGTCTTCCGGGAGGAGCGGGGCGGTCGCAGCCAGGTTTTCCAGCATCAATACCTTGGGTTCCCCGACGCTGAGCCCTCCGATCGCGTAACCGTCAAAACCGATTGCCGTCATCTCCTCCGCGCCCCGCCGGCGGAGATCGGGATAGACGCCGCCCTGGATGATCCCGAAGAGGGACTGCGCCCGATTCTTCCGGCTCTGCTTGCAGCGGTCCGCCCAGCGGGCGGTTCTGGCGAGCGCCCGTTCGACCTCTCCCCGGGTGGCGGGATAGGCGATGCACTCGTCGAGGCACATCATGATGTCGCTGCCGAGCGCCTCCTGGATCTCCACGGCCTTCTCCGGGCTGAGGAAATGGCTCGAACCGTCGATATGGGACTGAAACGTCGCCCCCTCTTCCGCCATCCTCCGCAGCGCACCCAAGCTGTAGATCTGGAACCCGCCGCTGTCGGTCAGAATGGGGCCGGGCCAGTTCATGAACCGGTGCAGCCCTCCCAAATCGGCGATCAGGCGGTGTCCCGGCCGCAGATAGAGATGGTACGCGTTGCCGAGGATGATCTCCGCCCCGAGGCCGCGGACCTGCTCCGGCGTTAGCGCTTTCACGGCGCCCTGGGTGCCGACCGGCATGAAGGCCGGCGTCCGGACATCGCCGTGCGGCGTCCCGATCTTCCCGAGTCTGGCCCCGCAGCCGGGGTCTTTTGCGATCCTCGTAAATTCCATGCCTGTTTTCCTACAGGATCAGCATGCAATCCCCGTAACTGTAAAAACGGAACCGGTTCTCGATGGCAATCCGGTAGGCCTCCTGCATCCGTTCCGTGCCGGCAAAGGCGCACACCAGCAGAAACAGGGACGATTTCGGCAGGTGGAAGTTCGTCAGCAGCGCATCGACCCGCCGGAAACGGCTGCCGGGATAGATGTAAAGGCGCGTCGAGCCGGAAACCGGCCGGATCTTTCCCTCATCGTCGGCGACCGATTCGAGGACGCGGGTCGAGGTCGTCCCCACGGCGATGACCCGTTTCGCCCCGTTGATCAATTGGGCCGTCCCCCCGTCGATGGTGAAATGCTCCTCTTCCATGACGTGGTCCTCCACGTTCTCCGCCGCGATCGGGAGGAAGGTGCCGTAACCGACATGGAGCGTGACGGGGGCGATCCCCACCGCCCGGCCTCTCAAGAGTTCGAGCACCTCTTGCGTAAAATGGAGTCCCGCGGTCGGCGCAGCGACGGAACCTTTCACGCGTGCATAGACGGTCTGGTACCGCTCCAGATCCTGAAGCGACCGCGCCCGGTCCCTCTTCCTTTTGATGTAGGGCGGCAGCGGCGCCCTCCCGAACCGGGCGAGAAAATCATCGAACGGGATCTCCGTCCGGAATTCCAGCAGCCACCGCTTCTCCGACAGCCGCCGGACGATCGTCGCCCGGCAGCCGGCGGCAAACGTGACCGTCGTCCCGACCACGACCCGTTTGGCCGGACGGAGCAGAACCTCCCAGGTCTCCCCGGGAGGGTCTCCCGGTTGTCGCGTCAGCAGGAGGATCTCGATCAGGCCGCCCGTCTCCTTCCGGCCGATCAGCCGCGCCGGAAAGACGCGGGAGTCGTTGACGACAAAAACATCCCCTTCGCCGAAGTACCCCGGAAGATCCCGGAATGTCCGGATCTCGATCTCCCCCGTCTTGCGGTGCACCACCATCATCCGGGACCGATCGCGGACCGCCGCCGGTTCCTGGGCGATCAGCACGTCCGGCAGGTCGTATGCGAATTCTTCCAGCCTCATCATGAAGACAAAACCCCATACCGCGAAATCTGCGGCACATAATCAGAATCGGGATGGAAAGTCAACCATTCTTGCAATATGTTACACAAGAGAGTAAAAGATCCTCACGTACAACCAGTATCCACTCATGCAACGGGAGACCATTCATGAAAACACTCGCTGATCTGTGCAAGCCCAGGGCGTCGGTTTTCGACAAGGCCCGCTTAGACACGGTTTACAACCTGGATGACCTGTCGTCGATTCACCCCGATGAGTTTCTATCCGAGAACTACGTCACCGAAGGCATGCGCATCCTCCTGACGGAGGCCTTCAACCGGCTGGAAGGCAAAACCGCCAGCGCCTCCGGCACGTTTCTGCTCAGCCAGTCGATGGGCGGCGGGAAGACGCACAATCTCATCGCCCTGGGACTCCTGGCGAAATACCCGAAATACCGCAAGCAGGTCATGGCCGATTTCTTCAAGCCAGGCGATCTGGGCGCGGTGACGGTCGTCGCCTTCAGTGGCCGGAAGACCAGCACGCCCTTCGGGATCTGGGGAGAGATCGCCGAGCAGCTCAACCGGAAAGCCGTCTTCAACGAATTTTACAGTCCCCTGAAACCGCCCGATCCCAACAAGTGGATGGAACTCCTCCAGGGGGAACCGGCGCTCATTCTCCTGGATGAATTGCCTCCCTATTTCGAAGCCGCCCGGGCGGTGGCCGTGGGCGACACGTACCTGGACCGCTTGACGGAAATTGCCCTTGCCAATCTGCTCGTGGCCGTCAACAGCAACAAACTCCCGAGGGCCTGCGTGGTCATCACCGACCTGTCCGGCACCGCCTATGCCGGCGGGAGCGCATCCATCACCCAGGCCTTGCAGTCCCTGAACGATCTGGAGCAGGAGGTGAACCGAAACGTCATCCGGATCGATCCGGTGAAGATCAACACCAACGAGATTTATCACATCCTGCGGACCCGGATCTTCGAAAAGACGCCCCCCATCGCCGACATCGAGGAAGTGGCCGATGCCTATGGCGTCGCCGTGGACAACGCCAAGAAGATGGGCCTTTCGGAGGTCTCCCCCGACCAGCTCAAGACGGATATCCGGAACGCCTACCCATTCCACCCGGCGATCCGCGATCTTTACGCCCGTTTTAAGGAGAATCGCGGCTTTCAGCAGACCCGCGCCCTGATCCGGATCATGCGACTCATCGTTTCCCATCTGTGGAGTTCGGGTGCGGCGGCGAAACACGGATTGATCGGCCCCCACGAATTCGACCTTCAGGACGCCTCCATGCTCGGCGAGATCCGGCAGATCAACGCCGGATTGGAGGTGGCCGTTGCGCGCGACATCGCCGCGGAAGGCGGAAGCGCCCTGGCCCAGCAGATCGACGGCATTGCCTCGACGGACGCCCAGGATATCGCCAAGCTGATCTTTCTTTCCTCCCTCTCCACCGCCACGAACCCCGTCCTGGGGCTCAGCCGTTCCGAAATTCTCGGCGATCTCGCCGCCCCGGAGAGGGATGTCGTGAAGCTGCGCGGCGTTTTTGACCGACTCCAGTCCGACGCCTGGTATCTCCATGTCTCCCGGGACGGAAAACTCTTCTTCAAGAATGTCGAAAACCTGAAAGCCAAGGTGGCCACCTACGCCAGAAACAAACTCCGGGAGCAGCGGGAAAAGGAACTGCGCGACCGCCTGGGCGACATGTTCAAGGTCACGACGCGGGCGGCCTACCAGAAGATCCAGGCCCTGCCGGCCCTCGACCAGGTCCAGCTCCAGCCCGATGCGGTGACCCTGATCGTCTTTCGTCCGGCGGAGGATTCCTTCCGGGCCATCGAAGAATTTTATAAGAATCAACCCTACAAAAACCGGGTTTGCTTCCTGACCGGCGCGGCGAAGGCCTACGACACGGTTCTGGAGCGGGCCGCCGAACTCAGCGCCGTCCGCACGATCATCGGCGAGATGGATCAGGAGGGCGTCCGGGAAAGCGACCCCCAGTACATCGAAGCGACGGAGATCCAGACCAAGCTGGAAGGCCGGTTCTACCAGGCCTGCCGCGAGACCTTTACGATTCTATATTACCCGGCGAAGAACGGCCTCGTGTCGGTGGATCTGGATCCCAAATACGTGGCCAACGAATACAAGGGGGAGGATCAGGTCCTGGCCGCCCTCAAGGAATGCTACAAATACACGACCGAGATCGCCGCCGACGGCAATTTCCGGAATCGCGTGGAAAGCAAGCTCTGGCTGGAAAGCGCCAAAGAGGTCGCCTGGAGCGCGATCCGGCAGCGGGCCGCCTCCGACCCCTCCTGGGTCTGGCATCATCCCGACGCCCTTGACAATTTGAAGGATGAACTGGTCAAACGGGATATCTGGCGGGAGATGATGGGGTATATCACGCGGGGTCCCTTTGAAAAACCGGCCACCTCCGTCCAGATCCAGGTCTTGAGCCGCGACAATGAAACCGGCCAGGCGACCCTGCGCATCCGGCCCCAGAACGGCGATACGGTTTACATCGAAACGAGGGGAGCGGCGACCGTCTCCTCCAAGAAGCTGGAAGAATACGACCTCAAGACCAAGGCCCTCAAGCTCTCCTTCCTCTGCGTCGATTCCAAGGGCGCGCACGCCACCGGGGAGCCGTTATCCTGGGCCAACTCCATCTTCATCAAGCACCGCTTCTACCAGGAGGGAACGAAACGCAAATGCGAACTAAAGGCCCTGCCCGACGGGAAGATCCGCTTTACCACCGACGGCTCCGGCGTAGAGACCAGCGGCATCCCCTATGCCAAGCCCTTTGATATCCCAGTGGATTGCCGGGTGATCCTCGCCGTTGCCGAAGGAGAAGGCGTCAGATCCCAGGCGGTCAACATTCCCGCACCGCAGGGAAAGGTCGATCCCGTGGCAACCATTGACCGCGCCCGGGCCGCTGTCTGGAAGCGCGGTTTCAAGAGGGATTCGACGGGAGAAACCTACCAGTTTCTGGAGGCCGCCAAGAAACACGGCGCGGAGCTGGGGGGCGCCCGCCTGACCATCGCCAAGGACGCCCGCTGGATCGAACTGAACACCCCGGACGATGCCTTCCATGGCGTCGGGCGCTTTGAACATGGCGCCGACCTCCTCAAGGAGTTCATCCCGGAAGGGGTCCTCAGTATCGATATCGGCAGCCTGAAATTCGATTCGGGACAGCAGCTTCTCGATATGGTCGCCGATCTTAAAACAGAGCTCAAAGAAGGGGAAGTGCGCCAGTGATGATGGTCCGCAGAAAACGCCAGTTTATCGGCTTCGGCTTCGACCCGGGAGAATCGGCACACCATTTCGCCGTCATCTTCCCGGAAAGGGCAGAATATCCCGTGACCATCGAGGAGCGTTTCGAATGGAACGATGAGCTTGACGCCGCCGATGCCGCCAGGCGGTCGCTCGTCAAGGTGTGCCTGGACCGCTACCGGTGGGAACGAATCGCGGAGGCGGCCAGAAGTCAGTTCAACATGAAGATCCGGTCCGGCGGCCATCGCTCCGTCTCCTGGAAAACAGACCAGCCGAATATTCTGCCCCCCCATTTCGGCAAAGAGCTGACCCTGCTGGCCTGGGCGGTCGAGGATATGGACGAGAGCTTGATCCCCAACGTCATCGCCAACTGGACCGGCCTGGAGCCGGAAGAGCGCTGGTGGCTCTATACGACAGTCAACGCCACCTTTACCAAGGTAGATGTGGGAAAGGACCGGGGCTGGCGCAAGGCGATCAAAATTGCCTTTTCAGAAAACCCCATCCCGGAGGTCCCCGGCGAGCGGTTTGTGGAAGAGCCCAACCCCATCCGATTGCCCCGAAAAGAGGATGAGCCGAGGGTTAGAATCATTGCTCCCACTTCTATCAAAAAAAGAAAAAAGAGAGCCGTCGTAAGCGAAACCCCGCAGTTTTCACTCTTTGGGGAGTCATAGGAGTGACGGGGACATGATATAGAATTGCGATGCAATTCGTTTCATGTCCCCCGAAGCCGATGAATAGAAAGACGATATGCAGGATTTAACTTTCATCGAAACCCAGTTTCCCGTCAGCAAGCTCTCCAAGGAAAGCTACAAGGAGCGGAAGTCCAACAACAGCCAGACCCTCACGGGCCTCGGCAAATGGTGGGGCCGCAAGCCCCTTGTCCTCGTCCGGGCGGCCCTCTTGGGCCTGCTCCTGCCCGCCTCCGCCGACCCGAAGAAGGATCGGGAGATCTTCCTGAAGCTCATGACGATGGACGAGGAGGGGCTCTGGAATCGGCTGCGAGGGAATATCCCCGCAGCGGAGGTCTATGAGTTTGCCACGGAGACGGAAAGGGAATTCTATTTCGACCGCAAGGACGAAAAATGGCAGTGGAAGAAATCGGCAACCAGGGAAGACCGGGGGCACATGCAGCGGCGGGCCTTCAACCGGATGGGTTACGACAAGAAACTCACCTATTGCATGCGCCCGGAAGAGATCGCCGGTCCTTCGGAAGCGGCCTGGCAGGCCATCAACGCCCACCTGGGAACGGAGGCGCACAGCCTCCCGGAGCTGGTCCATGAACTGGGCAGGAGGCGCTTCGGCCACGCCCCCCGCGTCGGCGACGCCTTCTGCGGCGGGGGAAGCGTCCCCTTCGAGGCCGCGGTCATGGGATGCGACGTCTATGGGACGGACCTCAGCCCCGTGGGGGCGC
>Ga0210056_1000477_pt1 | contig 33210 bp, 31 predicted proteins | sample CryGeyCG2014_080_2_FD_183965 | JGI IMG/M metagenome (GOLD analysis project Ga0210056, IMG submission 183965) | Groundwater microbial communities from aquifer - Crystal Geyser CG07_land_8/20/14_0.80 (SPAdes) (version 2) | ecosystem: Environmental > Aquatic > Deep subsurface > Groundwater | place...
AGCGGCTGATGAACCTGAAAATAACAGCATACCGAAGGCATCTCCCCTCCTCCCTATCCACAGACCCTGCGATAAACCGACAGGATTTTTTCCGCGGCCGCGTTCCAGTGAATGTTCTTCAGTTCTTCCCGCGATCTGGCCGTCATCTCCATCACCAGAGCCGGATGCCTGAGCGCCCCGATCATCTTGTCTGCCAGTTCATTGACGTCCCAGAAATTCACTTTCAATGCGTGGTGGAGGATCTCGGAGACCCCCGACTGTTTGGATATAATGACCGGAACATCATAGAGCATGGCTTCCAGGGGCGATATCCCGAAGGGTTCGGAAACGCTCGGCATGACATAGAGGTCGCTCATGGCATAGATTCGCTCCACCTCGTCGCCCTTGAGGAAGCCGGCAAAATGAAAGTAACGGCCCATTCTCAACTGGGCCACCCTTTCGATCATCCGGGGCATCATGTCCCCGGCGCCGGCCATGACGAAGGTCACGTTCGGAATCTTCTCCAATACCCTCGCCGCCGCCTCGATGAAGTAGTCGGGACCTTTTTGAAACGTGATCCTTCCCAGGAAGAGAACAATCTTTTCACCGGGCCGTTTCTCAATGCGGCAGCGTATGCGCCCCTCGCTCCGTGAGACGGCATTGTGAACGACCGTCACCTTGTCAGGGTTGATGCCGTAACGGTTCACGATGGTGTCCTTCGTGTAATGACTCACGCTGATGATATGATCCGCATTCTCAAGCCCGTAACGCTCAACATCGTAAACCTGACGATTGATGTTCTCGCCGCTCCGGTCGAATTCAAGGGAGTGGACATGATAGATATAGGGCCTTCCGCTCGCCCGCCGGGCCTCGATCCCTGCATGGACCGTCATCCAATCATGTCCGTGGATCACATCGAAGCTCTCTTCCCCTGCAAGAACGCCTGCCGCCCGGCCATAATTGATCACTTCCCGAAAGAGATCCGAACCATATTCGCCGGAGAGTTCCCATATACTGTGGCCCGGCTTCTGATCTGCCAAAATCCCCCGTGACAAGGGGGCGGTCCCTGGCCGGACCATTGAGTATGGCCTCAGGTTAGATTCAATTTCCCTGAATTTCACGGCCTTTGTGAAGATTTTCGCTGCGGAATCGTCGCTCAAAGGGACTTCCGATGCCGATACCAGGTTCACATGGGATGCAAGATGTTCTTCTTTTATTTTCGGCAGCACAAAAATGATTTCCTCGCCAAGCCGGGTCAGTCCCTTGGTGATGCCAAAACAGGCCGTTCCAAGTCCGCCGCTGATATGGGGAGGAAATTCCCAGCCAAACATGAGAACTCGCATAAGTTCGCACCTCTCTGACTATAAGGACGGGTCGTTGAGCAAACTCAAGAGCCTGTCCGATATCTCCTGCCCAATCAAATCAGCAAAATCCGCGCCAGCAGCGCCAATCGGCTCTTTTTGTAGTTTTTATCCTGATATTCAGGCGTTACAAAAAGTGGCGCGAGGGACTCCTCCGGCAAGGGGGAGGAGTCGTGAAACTGTTTCAGGCCGGCGTTTCGATGATGAAACTAAAGGCGAGGCAAGAGCCGTCACGGCTCCCGGTGGATGCCGTGTTTTTGGATCTTCCGCCAGAGGGTGGTGCGGCTGACGCCGAGCTGACGGGCCGTGTTCACCCGGTTGCCGCCCTGCTCCTTCAGGGTCTCCCGGATGAGGTTTCTCTCCGAGGCAGCCAAAGGAGAGTCCGGAACAGCCGGCAGACCGGAATCACGGTTCGTCTTTTCGAGAAAATCGTAGGGGAGGTGCTTTTCTTCGATCAAGGTTCCCCGGCACAGGACATAGGCGTGCTCCAGGATGTTCTCCAGTTCCCGGATGTTCCCCGGAAAGGGATAGTTCATCAGGCGGGCCAGCACATCGGCGGAGACGCCGGAGAGCTGTTTTCCCTTGTGCGCGCTGAAGCGGCTGAGGCAGTTCTCCACCAGCAGCGGGATATCCTCCCGGCGCTCGCACAGGGGAGGAAGATCGATCTTGATGATATTGAGGCGGTAGAAGAGATCCTCGCGGAAGTCCCCTTTTTGCACCAGCGCGGGCACATTCTTGTTCGAGGCCGCGATGACGCGGACGTCCACCGTGACGGGGGCGACACCGCCCAGGGGCACGAAGGTTTGATCCTCGAGGACCCGGAGCAGCTTGACCTGCAGCGCGGGGGAGGCGTCGCCGATCTCATCGAGGAAAATCGTCCCCCCATCGGCGGCGGCGAAACGCCCCGGCTTGTCCTTCTTGGCGTCCGTAAAGGCCCCCCGGACATACCCGAAGAGCTCCGATTCGAGGAGTGTGTCGGGCATGGCGCCGCAGTTCACCTTCACGAACGGCCGGTCTTTCCGGGGACTGAAATCATGAACGGCCCGGGCGAGAAGCCCCTTGCCTGAGCCGCTGGGTCCCTGGATCAACAGATGGCTGTCGCTCTCGGCGATGTCCGGCAGGATCTCGAAGATCTCCTGCATCCGCGGATTCTTGCTGATCATGTCGCCGAGGCGGTACCCCCCGGCGATGGTCTTGCGCAGCGCCTCCATCGCCGAGAGATCCCGGAAGATCTCCACGGCCCCGATGATATCGCCACGGGTGTTCCGGATCAGCGCCGTGGTCACACTGATCGGGATCTCCTTTCCCGTTCGACTGATGATGACGGCGGGATGATTGTAAACCGGTTCCCCCGTCTTGAGCGTCCTCTCCAGGGGACAATTGGTCTGGCAGGTGCTGGAGCGGAGGATGTCGAAGCAGAACTGGTTGACCGCCTCCGCGAAGGTGAAACCCGTAATTTCCTCCGCGGCCCGGTTGAAGAAGGTATTGATCCGGCGCTCGAGATCCACCGTGAAGACGCCGTCCGTCATGCTCTCCAGGATCGCGCAGCAGGGAAGGCTGTCGCCTCCGATTTTGCAAGAGGACAATCCCTGAGCGGACACATCATTCTTCTTGCGGTTCTTTCCGATCATTGTTACCCCCGGTCATCGCGGTCCTCCGGATCAGGCTTCGTCCGTTCCCGCACCGGAACGATCGACTTCCCAATCAGCTTCCATCTCCTGAAAAGGCATGAACGCGTCGCACCGCGTCATCACCCTCTTCCGGCATTTTCAAAAGCCTCAGCCGGTTTGCAACGGGAAGCGTTATCATGATCTTGAAAAATTCGCACGTTTCATTTCGTTAGCATTCTCTGATGGAAATATACTGAGTGGCGCCATGCATGTCAATGGGAAATTATATTACCATCTATATTATCGTTTATATATGTTTATTTAGTAATTACGCAAATAATTACTATCATTGTAATTTGATCAATCAATTGATTATCTGATATATTGTGCTTGAATTATCTTGACACGGAATCTGCGTTTGACTATAGTTTACCCGAGAAAAGCCCGACTGAAAGCAGTTCTGTGCGGACGAAACACAGCGCAATATCTTCCAGCACAGCGCCCTGAGCGATTTCATCTGTTCGTATCCGCCGCGGGCGCAGCGCATGGACCTATCCACGATAGACGAGCCAACTGAGCATACGGGACCCGTGATGAAGACAGAAAAAAGAAAACTGGCCATTTGGATGACGATGGAAGCTATTGAAGTCATAGGGCTGAAGCGAATAGTGCTCGATCGCGATGTCGCGGAGGCGGTGGGCTTCTTTCATGCCGTGATTGCGCCGCAAGTGTTCGCTACGGCAGAACGTTTCGGGATTCATCGGGTGGACGTCGAGGAGACAGAGGATGGACGCTTACCTGGATAACGCGGCGACGAGCTGGCCTAAACCGGAGTCGGTTTATCGCGCCGTGAGCCGCTTCATGCGTCTGGTGGGCGCGACCCCCGGTCGTAGCGGCCACCGGCGGGAGGAGGAGGCCGCCCGGATCTGCGACAGTGCGCGGGGGTCACTGGCGCAGCTCTTCAACGCGCCTTCCCCGGACGGCGTGATCTTCACGCTGAACGCGACCCAGGCCATCAACATGGCGCTCAAAGGGATTCTAAAACCGGGAGACCATGTGATCACGTCGTCCATTGAACACAACGCCATGTGGCGCCCGCTCAAGGCGCTGGAGCGCAACGGGGTGGCAATGACCGCCGTCCCCTGCGCGGCGGACGGCACGCTTGCCCCCGCGGATGTGGAGGCGGCCATCCGACCGGCCACGCGGATGATCGCCCTGCAGCACGCCTCCAACGTCCTGGGGACAATCCTGCCCATCGCCGAGATCGGGCGGATCGCCGGCGCCCACGACATTCTTTACCTGGTTGATGCGGCGCAAACGGCCGGCGCGTATCCGATTGACATGGCGGCGATGCGTATCGACCTGCTTGCTTTTGCCGGCCACAAGGGACTCTACGGGCCCCACGGCACCGGGGGGCTGGTTGTCCGTCCCGGCGTTGTGCTGGAGACATGGATTGAAGGCGGCTCTGGCGCGAAATCGGAACTGGAGACCATGCCGGAGGAGCTTCCACTGCGCCTGGAGGCAGGCACGCAGAACGCTGCCGGCATCGCCGGACTGCTGGCCGGGGCGCGCTTTATACTGAAAACCGGGGTCTTGCGCATCCGCGAACACGAGATGGCGCTAACTGCCTTGTTGATCGCGGCGTTGCGGGATGTGCCGGGCTTGACGGTGCTGGGACCGGCCGACATGGACCGCCGCACGGCGGTCGTCTCCGTGGTGGTAAATGGGTACGTGCCCGACCAACTGGCTGCGGTGCTGGATCAGGTATTCGCGGTTATGACGCGAGCCGGGCTGCACTGCGCGCCCCAGGCCCATCGCACAGCCGGCACGTTGGATCAAGGCGGCGCACTGCGTTTCAGCCCCGGCTTTTTCAACACGGCGGACGAAATCCGTGCCGCGGCCGAGGCGTTGGGAAGCATCGTGATCCTATAGACCTCGAAACCTGAGGGGAATAAGGCGGCGATGGCAAAAGATAACATCGAAAGGACTATGATCGTCCTGGAAGAAACTGAGGTGCGAGAGGCGCTCGACCTTACCCGCCGCAACGAACCGCAGGAGATATTCCGGTTCGTCACGCAGGTTATCGCCAAGAAAGTCGAATCTGCTCTGCGCAGACGGTGTGCATAGCGGGCGCGCAAAACGTCTCCCCCTTTGCCTGAAGGGAGCAAGGCGATATCGCAAAAGGGATATTCGATGGAAACCGATTTACTCCTGACAACCTTCCCCGTCCTGACCGAGTTTCAACGGGCGTTAACGGTGCAAAACGCCATCGGCGCCGCCTGCGAGCGTATAGACCCGACCCCGGCGCTTTCCCTGGTTGCCGTCCCGGCGCTCGTCATGAGCAGGGAGGAGCGCGCCACGTTGGAGTCAGCGGCCCCTGATATCACTTTCTCGGGATGGGTCGATTACCAAATTGCGAACGCAACCATGCCGGACGGACCGGCGCCGGAAGAGACGGAACAGAGCGGGTGTTTCCGGCGTGCCGCGATTATGGTGCTCGGCCCCTGTGTCGCTGATTACAAAAAGATCCGGCTCATCGCTCACATGGAGGGGGACTTGGGCCCGCTCCTCCCCTATCTGAACGCGGTGCTGCCCCAGGCGTCCTACACGCCGAAGGCAGAGACGCTGACCTTCATGGACGGCTACCGCATGATCGCACTTTACCCGAAACGCATCACGATTGCCAAGGCGGACGAGATTGTGGACGCCTGGCTGACGCTGGAACGGATTCGCTTCCTTGCCGAGCAAACCTGGCGTGACCGGGACCGGATCGCGCCTTCCTTTGAGACGCGGAAAAAGCCGCCCGCGCTGGAAATTTTCAAACGCCTGCCCGGAACCAATTGCGGCCGGTGCGGGGAGCCTACCTGCCTCGCCTTTGCCATGCATGTCTGGACAGGAGAAATCTCCGCGAGCCGTTGTCTGCCGGTCTTTGAGGAAGGCGGGAAGTTCTCTCGGCTACGAGAGCCATTGCTCGAAATATGCGCCGGCATGGGGATCACGGGCGTCGATCGTAAATAGACGGAGGATGATGAAAGACAGGGTGGTTTATATGAAAATCCCCCCATCCCCCCTTTGACAAAGGGGGATGGGGATTTTCATGCTTCGTTGTGCCCGTGCTGGGCATGGGAGGTTATTACGTTTTCACGGAAAGAAACCAGGATACGGGGAATTTTCAGGAGGTTGCCATGCTTGATCAGGCGGTCGTAACGTTTACGTTCAACGAATATATAAAAATAAAAAGAATCGTCCTCGACAGAGATGCGCAGGGCGCCCTCGATTTTATGAAGATGATCGACAAGCGGTGTGAACATATCATCACCCGGCAGGGCAGTATGAAAAATGCGATAGACGCCTGAGAACGAGATCGGCGCCGTACGATTTTGCTTGACAATGTGTTGGTTAGTTGGCATAAACGCCAACAATGCATGGTCGAAGGGACAAGCAATCATGATAACCTTCTCCGAAGCGGAATTAAGGGTAAAAATCATCAAGGCAATGGCCCATCCGGTGCGTTTGATGGTCATTGAATTTCTCAGGGGTGGAGAACGCCCCTTCTCGGCAATATTCAGTTTATTTCAACTCGATAAATCCACAATTTCCAAGCATCTGCTCGTCTTGAAAGAAGCAGGAATCGTTTCATCACGGAAAACTGGAACTGAAACGATATATAAGCTCGAAGTGCCGTGTGTGGCGGACTTCTTTAATTGCGCCACCGTCGTTATCGAGAACAACGTAAAAAAGCAAATGAAGTGCCTTTGCCGATAATTTTTTTCATTATATGTTGGTTGGTTTGCCAACCAGCCACCAAGGCTGAAGGATTCACAAGGTATGGTCAACGGGTATTCAAAAAGGATTCCCTTACAGACACGATAGGCGAGGGCGGGAGAAAAAATGGCAGATTTCTGGAGTGGGAAAACCCCCTGCTGGGATTTTTTAGGGTGCACGGAACAGGTTTACACCCGTTGCGCAGCCCATCAAAACAGGGAGCGCCCTTGCTGGGAGGTTGCCGGGACTGAGTGCAGGAAGATACTCAATTTCGAATGGGAATGTCGGGATTGCAAGGTCTGCAAGGCCTACTGCCATCGTGTTCAATAAAAGGGATGATCTCTGTTAGTGCTGTGGAAATGATTCATAAAAAATGGCGAGGTTCATATGAAGAGGTCGCCTTGTTTTCAAGATGTTAGCGTTTCCAGGTGGAAACGGACCCATTAAACGGAGGAGGTTTTATATGAAGAGGTTGTTATTGGTTTTCATGCTGTTGATCCTGGCAGGCGTCGTGGTCGCAGGCGGCACATCGTCCGTGACATTGGCACAGGCGGCCCAACGTGCGGGGCTTGCCACGATTTCGGGAAACGTGAAAGATGTCAAGGGCGTCGGCGTGAAGGGGGCCACCGTAACCGTCGAGGGCCAGAGCGCGAAGGCAACCACGGATTCGTCCGGGTCCTTCAAATTAACCGGCGTGGCTCCCGGCGCGGTGTACCTTTATGTGAAAACGCCTTCCGCGGCCTACTTGGACGGCGAGACGCTGAAGGCCATCCCCGTTAAGGGCAGCGCCAAGGTCTTCGGTGTGGCGATAACCCTCTCGGGTCGCCCCGGCGCCAAAGCCGCCTATGTTGGAATGAAGAATTGCACCGGGTGTCACGACGAAAAAATGTTTAAGTCGCTTGACGGCGCCCCGCATGCGGCTGCGCACTCGCGCTTCGTCACCGAGGGGACAAGTCACATGGTTTACAAGAACAAGTGGCCGGAACCGAACGGCAAATACCTGCCCAGGGATCCCAAGGGCAAGCTGCTCACGGTGCAGGACCCCCTAGACGGCAAGGGCATGGTCAATGTAGTTCTATGTACAAAAGGCGACGAACCCGGCCGCGAGTATCTCTTCAAGTTCTACCCCGAGCAGAAAGAGGGCATCTCTCTGACCGAGGTCGATCTCGATTGTTCGGATAAGCCTGCAGGCGCCGTCTGGATTCCGGTTGCCGCCACGATCGGCGGCGAGGGCAACTGGGGCGAGGGATACACCGACCCAAACCACAAGATCGCCGACCGCACCCCCAACTTTGGCGAGGGGAAGCAGCGCTACATGGCAAGGATTCAAGATGTGCCCTATCTCAATAAATGGAGGAAAGACAACAACATATCGCGGGAAGGGCAGAAACAGGACTACGTCCCCTTCATGCCGGTGTACATGGTACAGGATGGCACTCCCGAGGGTTCGAAGGTGCTGGCGAAAGGCGAGGTCGGCGCCCCGATGTTCTGGCAGAAGTCCCCGACTGATTGGGCTAAGCCCGATAACACCCTCTCTCGAAACTGCGCCGCGTGCCACGCCACCGGTCTGACGATCGAAACCAAGGACTTCCCTGGGTTCAAAGCCGTCGTGACTTCCTGGGACTACAAGGATCTGAATATAACCTGCGAGAGTTGCCACGGCCCGGGCTCGGAGCACGCCAAGACATCCGACAAGACGAAGATCATCGCGCCCAAGTATCTGACGGCAAAGGCGGGCAATGAGCTCTGCGGGCAATGCCATGGTTCCCACGATGGAAAGAGCGAGAATCCGATGGGGATCTTCAAGCCACCCTATAACGCGAAATACAAGGATACCCTTGGCCACGGGTTCTTCGTCCCGGGCGTGTACGATCTCGCGACGTTCTATTTCAACTTCGACAAAGCCAGAGTCGACCGCGGGAGTAACTGGAAGGAAGGGACGTTCATGACCTGGCCCGACCAGACCCACGGGACTGCTCACTCCATGGAGATTTCCGAGTTAAACCGTTCAGTCCATGCCAACAACTCATCCGAAAAGCTCACCTGCGCTACATGCCACGACTCCCACACCCTGGATGCGGGACCGGCGTCGCTGAAAGTTGGCGGCTATGATTTCGCAAACGCGGCCTATGGGAACAACACCCTGTGTCTGGCGTGCCATGCCGCAAGCGGCCCGTTCAAGAATATTTCCAAGACCGATGTGGCGGCGCTCCAACTAGACGCGGGCCGTAAGGTCACGAAGGACGGGGCCGCCGTCACGGTGAAACCCGCAGACACCGCCTTGGCCCGCAACCGGGTCGCCCGGGCCGTGGCCAAACACATGCAAGTGGGCGCCGGGATGGGCGGAGCTCTCTATACGCCGGACGATCCGAAGATGCCGGTGGGAAACTGTACGGCGTGTCATATGCCGAAAACCGGCAAGTTACAAGATGTCAGCGTCGATGCCGAGTACCACCTGGACTTCGACATGAATGGGAAGAGCGCCGTGGCCGAGGGCAACGTGGCGTCTCACGTCTTCGATATTGTCTGGCCAGGCCAGAGTGCGATCCTCAAGAACCCCGACCCATCGAAAGGTCACGACTATGACATTATGCCGAATTCGTGCAGCAAGTGTCATGCATTTGCCCGGACCAGCGGCGACTTGGATTAAGGTTCTCTTTTCTATACCCTCTCGTCAGGGCACTGTTTGTCAGCGCCAAGGACAGAAGGACGGTAGTCCGGGGTAACCTGTTCACTGAACTACCCCGCCGCAAGCGGCGGGGTAGTTACTCTACGAGATTAAACAAGGAGATAGAAATCGTTGACCTCTGTCACGGCGGGGATCGCCAACAGCTCGTTCCTGACATCGATGAAATCGATTCCCGGCGGCACGGCGTCCAGAAGCGAATTGACCGCCTGTCGGACGATCTTTTAGATTTCGCGGGCAATGACGATGCAGGTCGCCAGCAAGAGGATAGGATCGACAAGGCGCCCGCCGAAGAAGGTGATCAGCAGGGCGCCGGCAATCACCCCGAGATCCCGCCGTTGATCACCCTGGCGAAGATCGGGTTTTTCAGCGACGCGGGCTGTTCGTGATGGTGGTTGTGGTTGTGTTCCATGGAATTCAACCGATCAAAAAGGGGCTGCCGATGAAATAGATCCCCAGCAGGCCGATGACGACCCCGGCGCTCTTCCGGAACCAGCCCCCCGATCCGATCCAGGTTTCGCTCTCCGTCAGGCGGCGAACCGCCGCGGTCGAACTGCCGGCGATCATGATGGGGAGACAGTGGCCCAGGGCGAAGAGCAGGATCAGCAGAACCCCGGTCAGGACCTTCTGTTGGACCGTGATGATCGCCAGGATCGGCGCGATGAAGCCGAACGTGCAGGAGCCGGAGAGGACCCCGTAGGCCAGCCCCAAGAGGAACGCGCCGCGAAGCCCTTTGACGTTCAGCCGGTGCAGCCGGCTGCCGGAGAGGTTGCACTTCTCCACCCCGAGCATCCCCAGGGCGACCCAGATCAGAACGAGACCGACAACGATCTGCCAGTAACCGCCCACATCCCCGAGCATCCGACCCAAGAGCGCGCAGACGACGCCGATCGCGGCGATCGTGATGAAGAGCCCCGCGGTAAAAAGGATGGCGTAATGGGCGGCCTGCCTCGGCTTCAGAGCCTGATCCTGTCCGGCCACGTAGGCCACGACCAGCGGGATGGAGGCCAGATGGCAGGGGCTGAGCAGAACACTGACCATCCCCCACAGGAAACAGCCCAGCGCTGCCAGGTAGGTCGCGCCGGTGATCCAATCGTTGATGGTGAGAAAAAATTCCGTCAGCATGGTTATCCCTTCAATTTCACGCCCATATCCTTAAACCGGCGGACGATCTCCTCCTCACTCAGGAACCCCTCGTGCCGATAGACTTCCTTGCCCTTTTTATCGAAGAAGATCTGCGTGGGGATGGCCCGGATGCCGAAGCGTCTGGCCGGCGTCTGGTCCTTCCAGACATCGAGGAAAACCACGGCCGCCTTCCCGGCATACCGTTTTTCCAACTTCGCCAGGATCGGCGCCATCATTTTGCAGGGAATGCACTCTCCGGCGCCCAGATCGACCAGCGTGACCATCCCTTTGACGGGAACTTCAGCCGCGGCGGCGAAGAGAGTCGCCGGCGGTGTGAACAGGGACAGGAGCGAAAGGCCATAGAGAATGACTGCAATCTTAAAGCGATTTGGTTTCAAAGTATTTCCTCTTGAACTTCAACGCGACGTTGACCAGGCTGATCAATACGGGAACCTCCACCAGCGGGCCGATCACCGCCGCGAACGCCGCCCCGTGGTTGATCCCGAAGACGCCGACGGCCACCGCGATGGCCAGCTCAAAATTGTTGCTGGCGGCGGTAAAGGAAAGTGTCGCCGATTTGCCATAATCGGCCCCCGCCTTCGCGCTCATCCAGAAGCTCAGCAGGAACATCACGATAAAGTAGATCAAGAGCGGAACAGCAATCAGGACGACGTCGCCGGGCTGCTCGATGATCTTTTTACCCTGCATCGAAAACATGACCACAATCGTAAACAGAAGCGCCACAAGGGTAATGGGGGAGATCCGGGGGATGAACTTTTCATGGTACCACTCTTTCCCGCGCAGCTTCACCAGGACAAAACGGGTGATCATCCCGGCCAGGAACGGGATGCCCAGATAGATGAAGACGCTCTCGGCGATCTGCCCGATCGTAATCTGGACCACGGCCCCGGAAAGGCCGATGAGCGTCGGCAGGATGGTGATGAAGAGCCAGGCGTAAACGCTGTAGAAGAGAACCTGAAAGATCGCGTTGAAGGCGACCAGTCCCGCGCAGTACTCGCAATCGCCCTGGGCCAGATCGTTCCAGACGATCACCATCGCGATGCAGCGGGCCAGGCCGATCATGATCAGGCCGATCATGAACTCCGGCTGGTTGTGCAGAAACAGGACAGCCAGCAGAAACATCAGGATCGGCCCGATGATCCAGTTTTGAACCAGGCTCAGCCCCAGCACCTTGAAGTCGCGGAAGACATCGCCCAGCTCCTCGTACTTCACCTTGGCGAGCGGCGGATACATCATCAGAATCAGACCGGCGGCGATCGGGATGCTCGTCTGCGTCCCTTCGGGCCGAAGCGATCCGATCCAGTCGCCGACGCCCGGCGCGAAATAACCCAGCAGCACCCCAGTCGCCATCGCCAGAAAGATCCAAAGCGTCAGGTAGCGGTCCAGAAACGAGAGCTTCTTAACAATGCTTTCAGGCATATTGACCTCCGTTTTCTTCTGAAGTTGTTTCACTGCGCCACGCATTGGCCCCTTCCTCACCGAAACGGCACAGCGGTTGGACGGCGCCCGCTTTGGTCATGACGATCTGCCAGACCTGAATATGCCGGGCGCAAAAGGCCCCGGCGCAAGAGAGGAGATAATATTCCCACATCCGCTTGAAAGTTTCATCATACCTGCCGGCGAGTCTGGCCCATGCCTTTTGAAAGCGGTCGTTCCAGGCGAGGAGGGTTTTCTCGTAGTGTGGGAACAGATTGTGGATGTCCTCGATGACGAAGAGATTCTCCGCGGCCTTTGCGATCTGGGCGATGCTCGGCAGCATCCCGTTGGGGAAGATGTACCGGTTCATCCAGGGATCGCAGTTGACGCGCGAGACGTTCCCGCCAATCGTGTGGAGCAGAAAGATCCCCCCCTCCTTCAGACAGCGGTGGGCGACTTTCATAAACGTCCGGTAATTTTTCTTCCCGACATGTTCGAACATGCCGACGGAGACGATCTTGTCGAAGCTCCCCCGGATTTGCCGGTAATCCTCATGGAGGATTTTCACCGGCAGGTTTTCACAGGAGTTGCGGGCGAACCGGATTTGCTCCTCGGAGATGTTGACGGCCGTTACGGTGCAGCCGTACTGTTCGGCGGCATAGCGGGCAAATCCGCCCCAGCCGCAGCCGATATCCAGGACCCGATCCCCGGGCTGCAGAGCGATTTTCCGGCAGATGAGGTCGAGTTTTTTCCGCTGGGCTTCCGTCAGATCGTCCGTCCCCTGAAAGTAGCCGCAACTGTACTGGTTGTTCGGGTCCAGGAAGGAAAAAAAGAGATCGTTCCCGAGATCGTAGTGCCTCCGGGCGACAATCCCCGCCCGGGCCGGCGACTGGCGATTGAAGATCCGGGCGGAAAGGTAAAGCAGAAGCGTCCGGAGATTTCCTCTGATTTTATCCTCCAGGTTTCCCTTGAGTAGTCGGCAGATGAACTCATCGATCCGAAGGCAGTCCCACCAGCCTTCCATGTACGACTCCCCGAGCCCGAGACTTCCGTCTTTCAGGACGCGGGCGTAAAATCGCTCATCCCGCACTTGGATGTCCCAAAGCCCGGGTCCGTTGATTCGGACGCCGGTTTCAAGAAACAATTGTTCGATGATCTTTCTGTACTTTTGCATGATTCGCCTCCCGAACTGTTTTCCCCACCCAAATCGATCATGGTTTTGCGACGTTACATTCCGGTCTTGGGCCGGCTTCGGGCGCGCAGCCGCGCCATCAGCTCCTCGGCCCTTCTCTTCGCTTCGCGTTCGCCCTCATCGACCGGCTCCACCCACGGTTGCGTCACCTGCCAGGTGATCCGGTCGCCGAGAGGAGGTTCGGGATACGCCCCCGGATCGCCCAGTGTGTAACTGCGGAATGGCACCCTGTTCTCCTGATAACAGGACCAGACCGCTTTCCGGATCACGTCCGGATCCCCCTCGAATTGCAGGTCGATCAGGGAGATCTGTTTGCGAAAGCGCTCAATCGCCTCCTTCGGCAGATTGAACAGCGCGGCGTGAGACGCTTCCGTCCCCACAATCCGCTTTTTTTCATCGACGCCATGGAGGAAGAGCGCCTTCAATGCCTCGCCGGTCAGGTGACCCGCCGATTCCGGACCGCCCAGGATCAGGTAACGTACATTGGGGTTTGCAACCAGATTGCTGATCATCTTTTCGAAACCGATGTTGGGGGTCTGGATCGTCCCGGAAAGAGCAGCGCCGCTTTCCAAGCCCGCCCGTACGAGCGCCTGGATTTCAGGCGGGATTTTGTCTTCATCCTGATTCAGGATGATCGCCACCGCCACGGGTGAAAAATCGTTTCCCCGGAGATAACGCCCCTCCTCGGTTGGATAATCTGCATGTGGCTTTACCTTGAGCATAAATCGCCTCCCTGTCGCCTGTAAATTTTCATCCAAGACGCCGGTGCAACGGGTCATTCACTCGTGCATCAAGAAGTGTTTCATCCGTTCGGCTCATGCGTCTCCTTGACAAGCCAGGCCTGAATCTCCTCCTTTTTGGGGATCTTCCCCACGGACTTTACCTTGCCGTTCACGACCACCGCCGGCGTGCCGAAAACGCCGTATTTGGCGATCTTTATGATATCGCTGACCTTCTCGATATCCGCCGCGACACCCGCCTCGGCGACGGCCTCCCGAACCAGTTTCTCCACCTTCTGACAATTGACGCAACCGGGTCCCAAAATTTTGATTTCCATTGTTTTATCTCCTTTAATACGACGATTCACAAGCATAGGCGAGGACTTACAGACTCATTCCCCCGACGTTCGGGTCCTCTTCGCCTCAGTAAGTTTCCATAATCCAGGCCCGGATCTCGTCGCGGACCCGCCGGAAAACCGCAAGCACCTCCGCCTCCGTCCCCTTAGCCGCCGAAGGATCTGCGAACCCTTGATGGCGTTTCACGCCGCCTCCCGGAACGACCGGACAGGTTTCCTGCGCATGATCGCAGACGGTCACGATTTCATCGAACACCACACCCCGGAAGGCATCGAGACCTTTGGCGTGATGCTCCCGGATATCGATTCCGATCTCGATCATTGCCGCAACGGCCATGGGATGAACCCCGGTCGGCGCCGTGCCGGCGCTGGATACATCGTAAAGTTCCCCCCGGAGCGCCCGGAGCAACCCTTCGGCCATCTGCGACCGGGAAGCGTTGTGGGTGCAGACGAAGAGAACCCGTTTTTTCCGCTTATTCTCTGTTTCTATATTTTTTCCCATCATTCAAACTCCTTATACGACAAACCACCCGTAGGCCATCCCCGCCGCGGTGGAAAGAAGCACAACGATGGCGCAGTAGGCCAGGGTCTTTTTCAGGCCCATGATCCCCGTCAGTGTGAGCATGGCAGGGAGCGACAGCGCCGGACCTGCCAGCAGGAGCGACAGCGCCGGTCCCTTCCCCATCCCCGAACCGATCAGTCCCTGGAGGATCGGAACCTCGGTCAGCGTCGCAAAATACATGAGCGCCCCCGAAACCGAGGCGAAGAGGTTCGCCCAGAGGGAGTTTCCGCCCACGAGACTGACGATGTAATGCTCCGGGATCAGCGCTTCCTGCCCCGGACGCCCCAGGAGAAACCCAGCCACGAGGACCCCGGCCAGCAGAAGCGGGAAGATCTGCTTCATGAAGCCCCAGCTCGCCTGTACCCAGGAGGTTAGTTCTTCCTTGACGAACCAGGCTTTCAGCATCACTCCCAGGATGATAAGAAGCGCCCCGGTCACATACCACTTGGCGCCGAAGATGACTTTCCAGACGCCCGCGTCGTCGGCCGCCGGCTTCGCGAAGGCGGCAAAGACGAGGATCAGGACCATCGTCAGCATGTAAAGGGTATCCTGCCACAGCTTCCGACTCTTGCCGTCTTCGTCGGGCAGGTAGATCTGGCCGGCGGTCCGGTTCGCATCATCCTTCCGGAAGATGAAGGCCATCAGGAGTCCGGTGACGATGGAAAAAACTACGGCGCCAACCGCCCGGGCAAGACCGAGTTGCCAGCCCAGGACCTTGGCCGTGAGCACGATGGCCAACACATTGATCGCCGGGCCTGAATAGAGGAAGGCCGTCGCGGGGCCGATCCCGGCACCCCGCATGTAGATCCCCGCAAACAGGGGCAGGACCGTGCAGGAGCAGACGGCCAGCACTGTCCCGGAGACCGAGGCCACCGAATAAGAGAGAAATTTGTTTGCCTGAGCGCCGAAGTACTTCAGGACCGACGCCTGGGAAACGAAGACGGCGATCGCCCCGGCGATGAAAAAGGCGGGGATCAGGCAGGTCAGAACGTGCTGCCGGGCGTACTCCTGGAGCATCATAAAGGCCTCCAGTCCCGACCGGCGGATCACCTCGTGGTCCCAGGGAATGTAGTACGCGGCCAAGAATCCGGCCGCGATGATCAGCAATTTTGTTTTTTCTTTCATGATATCCGCTTCTTCTTTCTTCGGGGGGACTTCCTCTTTTTTTGACGTCGCGCGAATCTGTGCAGACGGCTACGATGGTCGTCTTACCATATGGCAATGCGGAAATATGAAGAATCACGCACGGGGGCGGCAGAGATCCTCCCGGCGGAGGCCCTCGCTCTTTTCGATCAGGTCGCGGATACCCGGATCGTCGGCGAGCCAGTGCATCAGGTTTCCCAGAAGGCTCGCGGCGTAAGGGCTGCGGCCGCCGTCGGCCAAGGAATAGTTCACCCAGAGTCCCTCCTTCTTCCGATCCACCAGACCCGCGCTTTCCAGGATCTTCAGATGCTTGGAGACGGTGGGTTGGGCAATCCCAAGCGCGGCCTGGACTTCGCAGACGCACATTGTCCTTTTCTGAAGCATCTTGACGAGCTTCACGCGGTTGGGATCGGAAAGCGCCTTCATGACTTTGATGAATTCCTTCATGGCTGATCTCCTTATATTACTTTGTGGCTATATAATGTCAAGACGGAACATTGTCAAGGAAATTTTTCAAAATAGTCCACCGGAGAATTTTTGCACGCAGGGATTTAACGTGAAAAAGGGGACAGATTTATTTTCTGGATGTACAAGAAAATAAATCCGTCCCCTAAAATTGCCAGCGACCCCATCCCCACCCTTACCCTCCTCTTGAAGGGGAGGGAAGTTTGGTGAAATTGGCTACTTCCGCGTGATGGTTCCTTCCCAGGTGCTGATCTTCTTCTCTTTCTTCTCCGCTTCACCGAACCAGCGGGAAGTCACGCACTTCGCTTCCGTGTAGAAGGCCACCCCATCCCGTCCCATTACATGAAGATCGCCGAGGAAGGAGTTCTTGTGGCCGGCGAAGGGGAAGTAGGAAATGGGTACCGGAATGCCCACGTTCACCCCCACCATCCCGCCATGGGTCCGCCTCACGAACTCCCGGGCATAATAGCCGTTCTGCGTGAAGATACAGGAGCCGTTGGCAAACCGGCTGCCGTTCATGATGGCCAGCCCTTCCTCAAAATCCCTCACCCGCTTGATGCAGGTCACGGGACCGAAGATCTCAAAGTCCCCGACGGACATTCCGGGTTTCACATGATCGAAAATCGTCGGACCGACGAAGTGGCCGTTTTCAAAGCCGGGCACGACGATGTTCCGACCGTCCAGAATCAGCTCGGCCCCCTCCTCGACACCCTTGTTGATCCAGTGGATGACGGATTCCTTGTGCTCGGCCGAGACGACGGGGCCCAGCTCCGTTTCCGGATGGTAGGCGCAGCCGATCTTCCTCTGCTGGGCATATTTGAGCAGGTAGCCGATGAATTCATCTGCGCAGGCATCCTCGACGCAGAGCGCCGGCAGGGCCATGCAGCGCATCCCCGCGCAGCCGAACGTCGAGTTGATGATCCCCAGGGCCGCTCTCTCCAGGGCCGCATCCCGCAGCACCAGACCATGGTTCTTCGCCTCGCAGAGCGCCTGGACACGCTTTCCGTTTGCCGCGGCGGTGGAGTAGATGTGGCGGCCCACTGCGGTGGAACCTACATAGGAGATACCCCGGACGTCGGGATGCTTCAACAGCAGCTCCGCCTCGTTGCGGCTGCAGGTCACGAGGTTGACGACCCCCTTGGGCAGCCCCGCCTCAATCAGCAGCTCCAGGACCTTCATTGAAGTCATCGGCGTCAGACTCGCCGACTTGAGGACGAAGGTGTTTCCCAGTGTGATGCACAGCGGGATCATCCAACCGAACGGGATCATCGCGGGAAAGTTGAAGGGGACGATCCCGGCAAAGACGCCGACGGGCTCCCGGTACATCACCGTGTCATGGCCGGTGGATACATTCATGAGCGCATCCCCCTGCATCAGGATCGGCGCCCCGCAGGCCATCTCCACCACCTCCATCGCCTTGATGATGTCCCCGCGCGCCTCCTCGATGTTCTTCCCGAGTTCCTTGGAAACCGACAACGTCAGCTCATCCAGATGGGCCTCGAGCAACGCTCGGAAGCGAAACATGACCTCCGTCCGCTGCTGAATGGGCTTAAAGGACCATTCCGGAAAGGCCGCCGCCGCCGCCGCCACGGCGCTGGTAACCTCTTCCACCGTACAGCAGGGCGCCTCCGCCATCACCTCCCCTGTACTGGAGTTCGTCACCGGCATGTATTTCGTTGTCTTCGACTCACGCCACTCATTGTTCACACAATATCTCAATCGTCTTGGTCCACCCATTCCCATTTCTCCTTTCAACCGACATGATAAATTATTGGGAAACCTCACCGGGCCCCTTATATCATGGTTCGGCGGCCGCTTCACGGGGGATTTTTCCGAAAAAAAGACCCATCCCGTTGACCCATTTTGCAACGTTGGCGACCAGGCTCCAAGGGATGACGTTTTAAAAAAATAACTTGACATATTGTGTTTGGTGTACAATATCCCAAACCAATAGATGCATGAACCGTATGGATGGCGCATGCGGGAGTCTTGGCGACCAATCAGATTCTCCAAATTTACCTTTAGAAAGGAGTACTGGGATGAAGAAAAGATTAGTTTTACGAAGTGTTGTGCGAATGGCGCTACTCATCGGGGCCATCGGAATGCTGTCGCACGCCGTGGTGGGGTCGGGTTATGCCGCTGGGACAAATTACCCTGCGAAGCCGATCCTTTTCGTAGTGCCTTACGCGCCGGGCGGCGGAACGGACATCATGGTGCGCGTGATCGACAGGGTCGGCGCCCAACTCAAGGTTTTTCCCCGGCCGCTGGTGATCGAGAACAAGAGCGGAGGCAGCGGCGTGGTGGGCAAATCGTACGCCAAGTCCAAGCCTGCCGACGGTTACACGATCACTTGCGCGGATGACAGCAGCACCGTGGTCGATCTGTTCGGCAACGCACCCTGGCCCTACAACGACTTTACATACATCGCCAAGCTGAACCGGGATTACCAGATGATCGTGGTCCGCGCGGACTCTCCCTACAAGACGCTGAAGGATCTCGTAGCGGCAGCCAAAGCCCAGCCCAAGACCGTCAAGATCGCCGGCACCGGCGTTTCGCAGATCGATGTTCTTCACGTGGCCATGTTCGAAAAAGCCAGCGGGGTCAAGTTCAACTATATCGGCTTCGACAGCGGCGGTCAGGTCATCACCAACCTCTTGGGCGGCCACGTCGACGCCGCCATCGCCAATCCCGGCGAGGCTTACGAGCAGATGCGCGCCGGGAAGGTCCGGTCGCTCGGCGTCTCCTCCGAAAAACGCCTCGGTTTCGACTCCGCCGTATTCAAAGACGTTCCGACATGGAAAGAAGCCGGAGTCAACCTCTCGCTCTCTCAGTGGCGTGGCGTTGCAGGACCGAAAGGAATGGCCAAGGAGCAGGTGGACTGGCTGATCGACGCCTTGAAAAAGATCACCGAGAGCAAAGAGTGGCATGAGCAGTATCTCAACAAGTTTCTCCAGGTCGGCGTCTTCGTGACGGGGGCCGACATGCAAAAGGAAGCTGAGGAAGAATACGCGGTTTACAAGACGATTATGGAAGGGGCCGGCCTTCTCAAGAAAAAATAATAACAAGTTTGGCAGGCGTGGGCGCCGGCTTGAATCCTCTGCGCCCACGCCGGACGGGGAGAAGGAAAGATGACAGAGAGAATAGCCGATACCATAAGCGGCCTGTTTTTGATTGCCGTTGCGCTCGTCGCCGGGGTCGCCGCGCAGTTCCTGCCGACCACCATTGCAAATGAGTTCGCAGGCCCCTCCTTCATGCCGACTTTGGTCTCGATGGCGCTGGGCATCTGCGGGGCCGGCATTGTTTTTCAGGCCCGCGCTTTACCCGGGACGCGGCGTATGCCCGGCTGGTCAGAGACCGATAGGGCGGGCGCGATCCGGATCGCCGTGGTGGCCCTGGCCATCGCCGCGTACAACCTGCTGCTTGAGCCACTGGGATATTTGATCGTTACCTTTGTTTTCCTCGTTTTTCTGCTCTGGTACCTGAAGGTGTCGTGGCTCTTAAACCTCACCATCAGTCTCGTCGCGACTGTCGGCACTTATGCGCTGTTTGTCATCTGGCTCAAGGTTGTGCTTCCGATGGGGCTCCTGGAGTTCTACTTCTAACCCGAAGTCCTGCCGCGAAAGAGGCAATGTCATTGACTTAAGCATATGACTCCCCTCTTTTTTAAAGGGGGGTTGGGGGAGATTTTACAGAATGCCAATAAAATCAATCTTGTATCCCCTTTAGAAAAGGGGGACTTGAAAGAGAATAATTCTTAAGTCAACGACATTGGCGAAACGGGTTCGCAACGGATTAAGGAGGGAATGCCCGCGAAATGGAAATCATTCAGAACGTTCTCCTCGGCTTCGGTGTTGCGCTGCAGCCGATCAATCTGCTCTACTGCTTTATCGGCTGCCTGGCCGGTACATTGATCGGCGTGCTGCCGGGCATCGGACCCGTGACCGGGGTTGCGATCCTGATCCCGATCACCTTCGGGATGGATCCCATCACCGCCACGATCATGCTGGCCGGCATTTACTACGGCGCCATGTACGGCGGTTCCACGACATCGATTCTGATCAACGTGCCGGGCGAATCCGCCTCGGTCATGACCGCGGTCGATGGTTACCAGATGGCCAAGCAGGGCCGGGCCGGCGCGGCCCTCGGCATGTCGGCCTTCGGCTCGTTTATCGGCGGTTCGGCCTCCGTCATCGGACTGATGGTGATTGCCCCCCCCGTCGCCAAACTTGCCCTCTCTTTCGGCCCTCCGGAGTATTTCGTCCTCATGCTGCTTGGACTGGCCACGCTGACCCGGCTGGCGGGCAAGAACCTTTTCAAGGGGTTAGGGATGGGATTTCTGGGAATGCTGATCGGAACGGTCGGTCTTGACCCGGTGGCCGGGGTCCAGCGGTTCACCTTTGGCCGGGCGGACCTGCTGGACGGCATCGGGTTTGTCTCCGTAGCCATGGGCCTTTTTGCGCTCGGCGAAATATTGATCAATATCGAGGGTTCGCCTGCGGAAAGGGTCTTTTCCACGCAGATCGGATCGCTGATGCCCACCAAGTCGGACTGGCTGGCCTGCAAATGGACGATCGTCCGCTCGACGATCATCGGTTTCCTCATCGGGTCCTTGCCGGGCGCCGGGGCGACGGTTTCGGCCTTCATGGCGTACGCCGCCGAAAAGAAGGCGTCCAAAACGCCGGAGAGATTCGGACAGGGGGCGATCGAGGGCGTCTGCGCCGCTGAGACCGCAAACAACGCCGCGACCGGCGGCGCACTGGTTCCGCTCTTAACGCTGGGCATCCCCTCATCCGCAACGGTGGCCATCCTGATGGGCGCTCTGATGATGTACGGTTTGCGACCCGGCCCGCTCCTTTTGACGGAGAGACCCGATTTCTTCTGGGGCGTCGTCACCAGCATGTACATCGGCAACGTCATGCTGCTGGTCCTCAACCTTCCGCTGATCGGTCTGTGGATCAAAATACTCAAGGTCCCCTATCCGGTGCTCATTCCGATCATCCTTTTGTTCATATCGCTTGGGGCCTATACGGTGGGCGGGAGCTATGTGGACCTCTGGATCATGTTCGCATTCGGCATCCTGGGCTACCTCATGCGCAAGTTTGACTATCCGGCGGCGCCGCTGCTGCTGGCCCTTGTGCTGGGACCCATCATGGAGAAGAACCTGAAGCTCTCCCTGAAGATGTCTCAGGGGAGTATCGCGATCTTCTTCCAGCGACCGATCACGCTCATTTTGATCGCATTGATTGTCTTTTCTCTCGTCTGGCCGTTTCTGGTATCCCGGTTCTCAAAGGGGAAACAGGATCTCGAACTGCCGGTCGTGGATGAATGAAAAATGGCCGACAACGTCACGTATGAAATTCATCGTCAGAGCCTGTCGGAACAGGTGTACCATTATATCAAGCGCCTCATCCTCTCCGGGGAGATTCGGGGCGGCGAAAAAATCCCTGAAGAAAAGGTTGCCCAGCAGTTCGGGGTAAGTCGGACGCCGATCCGGGGGGCCTTGCACCGCCTGGAAGAATACGGTCTCATCCAGATCAAGCCCCGCTCCTATGCGGTGGTCGTCGCATTGGAACCCCAGGAGGCCGGCCCGCTCGCGATGATCCGATCGCAATTAGAAACCCTTGCGGTGAGCCTGTTGACGGATTGCGGCACGGAGCAGGATTTCAAAGAACTGGGGCTCCTGGCGCAGGAGTGCAATGCGTTGATTGCCGAAGGCGATATTGCCGCGGCTTTTGAGAAAGACAGTCTTTTGCATCTTGAAATTGCGCGGCGCGCCGGCAACCGTCATCTGTATGAAATTTGTGAAAAGTTAGACGCAAAGGTCCAACTGCTGAGGCTTGTTCTGCGGCTTCCTCTGGAAAAATTGAAATTGTATATCCAACACCATGACGAAATCATTAACGCAATGAAAAGACGGGATAAAGAGTCGGCCGTCGCGTTGATGAAGCATCATATCCTGAATCAGTTGGATGACTATGAAAAGGTGAAAAATCGTGAACCATAAAAAACCGACGATAGGCGTACTCTTGGGAGATTCTTCCGGCATCGGCCCGGAAATCATTGCCAAGCTGATCAGCCGTCCGGAGATTTACGAACAGGCCAATGTGGTTATCGTTGGCGATTATCGCGTTTTCCGTATGGGGCAGAAGATTGCCGGCCTCTCCCAGCCTGTTACGATAACGGATCATCTGGACGCTGTTCCGTTCGAAATCGGCCGGCCTGTTTTTTACGACTATCCCACCATTTCCGACGGGGAGGTAACCTTGGGAAAGGTTAATCCCAAATCGGGGAAGGCAGTGATGGACACCTTCGCCTTCATGGTGGACCTGGCGCTGGCCAAAAAGATCGATGGGTTTGTATTTGCGCCTTTCAACAAAGAGGCGATGAGATTGGGGGGATCGCCCTATCACAGTGAACTGGACTTTTTCAAGGAAAAATTCAACCGGCCGAATATTCCCGGCGAAGTCAGCGTGCTGGACGACCTTTGGACGACTCGGGTCACCTCCCACGTCGGGATCAGTCAGGTCAGCGCCCTGATCACCCGGGAAAATGTCTGCAACACGATCTGTTTCATGGACGGCGTGCTGCGGACCTTTGGTATAAAAAACCCGCGACTGGCCGTCTCCGCCCTCATCCCCCTTGCCGGCGAAGGCGGAATGTTCGGCCCGGAAGAAAAAGAGGCCATCGCACCGGCCATTGAGATGGCCAGGAGGGAAGGCGTCAGCGCCGAAGGCCCCTTCCCGGCAGACACCATCTTTCTGCGCATCAAAAAGGGAAACTACCATGCCGTCGTCTCCATGTACCATGACCAGGGTCAAATCGCGACCAAGCTGCTGGGGTTTGACCGCGGGGTCACCGTGCATGGGGGCCTGCCGGTGGCGATCGCCACACCCGCTCAGGGTTCGGCGTTCGATATTGCGGGACAGGGAAAAGCCAATCCGGAGGGGATCACCCGCGCTTTTCTGATTGCCGGTCGCCTGGCGGCAAGGTTGAAGGCATAGCAACGCTCCGTCCAAAAGCCAAAGCGGCGAAACGCTCATGACGGCACACCGTCACAAGGGACAATGAAAATCTCCCCTAACCCCTCTTTGCCAAAGAGGGGAATAATAAAGTCCCCCTCTAACAAAGGGGGATTGAGGGGGATTTGAGGTGCATTTTCGAGTGAAAGGGGTTTGAAAACGATGCGACGGGTTGGACTGATCCACTCGACACGACTGGTGATTGAACCCGTACAGCGGGTGATGGCCCGGCAATGCCCTGACATCGATTTCTTCCATCTGCTGGACGAGGGCATCCTCCGAAAGCTGACCGCCTCCGGACAAATTACCCCGGAGATCATCCAGTGGCTCGCCGAAATGGTCCTTTCGGCCAAGCGGGCGGGCGCGGATATGGCCGTGGTAAGCTGTTCCTCTCTCTCCCCCTGTGTCCCCGCGGTTCAAGAACGGGTGGATATTCCGGTATTACGAATCGATGCGCCGATGATGGAACACGCCGTGATCCATGCAAAACGGATCGGGCTGGTCATGACAAACCCGACAACCGAGGCCCCGTCGAAAATACTGTTTCAGGAGGTTTCCCAAAAGTTGGGCCGGGACGTAACCCTTGTCCCGCGCCTCTGTCCGCATGCCTTTGCCAAACTGAACCAGGGCGATATCCCGGGGCATGATCTTGAAGTGATCAAAACCGTTGAAGATCTGCTGGCAGAGGTCGATGTCGTGATGCTTGCGCAGATTTCCATCGCCCGGGTTAAGGATTCTCTGCCCGGCGCCATCCAGGGCCGGGTCTTCTCCAGTCTCGATTTTATCGCGCCGGAGATCAACAAGCTAATAGGATGATTCATGAAACAGGGTCCATATTTACTGGGTATTGATATCGGGGGAACCGGCGCCAAGGCGGGCGTTTTCACCGCCGGCGGCGAACGGATCGGGACCGGTTATGGCGAGTATAAAATGATCAGCGCCGTTCCGGGTCAAGCCGAACATGATGCCGAGGCGTGGTGGCTATCGACGGTAAAAGCGGTTCGGGATGCCATCCGCGACGTGCCTGCCTGTGAGATTTTGGCGATCGGCATCGGCTGCACCAATGGACTCGTTGCGGTCGACCGCCAGGGAAAACCCTTAAGGCCGGCGATCATGCTCTGGGATCAGCGCGCCCTGCCTGAAGTCGACCGAATCAGAAAGATACTGGATGCGGATACGGTTTTCAACATCACCGGCAATCCCGTTGCGCCTGGCGCCTATTCGTTGCCGACGATTCTCTGGTTGAAGCACCATGAACCGGAGACCTTTCAGGCGGCATACAAACTCATGGTTCCCGGCGGGTATCTGGTGGCCCGTTTCACCGGAGAGTTCACGATCGACCATTCGCGGGCCTCGACGACCCTGCTGTTCGATATCCGCAAGAAGGAGTGGCACCGGCCTTTCCTGGAGGCGCTCGACATCCCTGCGGAAAAGCTCCCCCGACCGGCGCCTTCCGATGCGGTGGTCGGAAGGGTCACCGCGGAGGCCGCCCGTTTGACCGGTTTGATGCCGGGAACTCCGGTGATTGCCGGCTGCATGGATACCATCGGCGCCTCCATCGGGTCCGGCGTCATCAGGCAGGGCGAGTGTTTTGTGATCATGGGCACCGCGGCCCGGGTTTCCGGCCCGCTGGAAAAACCCTGTTTCGACAGCCGTTTCATGAACTGCACCCATGTGCTCCCCGATCGCTGGCTCTACATCGGGGCGGTCAATGGGGTGGGCTCATCGCTCAGGTGGATTCGCGACACGTTTTGCCAAATGGAGCAGGGGGTCGCCGACCTCACCGGTCAAGATGTCTATGACCTGATCACCGCGCAGGCCGCGCAGGCCCCTCCCGGAAGCAAGGGGTTGCTGTTTCTGCCTTACATTTCAGGCGAGCGGACCCCGATCTGGAACCCGTATGCCCGCGGGGTCTTTTTCGGCGTCACGCTGGGCCACAACCGCCATGATTTTTTCCGGTCGGTGCTGGAGGGTGCCGCCTTTGCGATCCGGCATGTGATCGAACTTCTTGAAACCGATAATGGCCTTGGCATTCAGGAGTTGCGGATCGGCGGCGCCGCCGCCGTAAGCGGGGTCTGGAACCAGATCATCGCCGACATTCTGGGGAAAAAGGTGGTCAGCCTGACCCAAAGCCATACGGAGGTGCTGGGCGCAGCGATCCTGGCCGGCGTCAGCCAGGGCCTCTATCCGGATCTCGCGTCCGCCATCGAAAAGATCGTGGTTCCGGGAAAAGCGTTCAAACCGAACCCCGAGGCCCACGCCGCCTACAACCGGTTGTATCCCATGTACAAAAAACTCTACACGGAAGTGCAGCACCATTTTGAGGAACTGGCCCGAATGGATCTTCCCCAGGTCTGGATCACGAGGGAAAATCCATGATAACGGCGGCCAAAAACTACCCGGTCTTGCGAGCAAAATAGCCAATGAAAATCGGGATGCTAACAGGTCTGTGGTTTGTCGCCGACGGGGCGACGCTGATCAAAAGCCTGCGCAGGGCGGCGGCTTTGGGCTTCCGTTATGTGGACATCCACGGGGTATTTCATGGCGGTCCGGCGCATCTGAAGCCCGGGGAGCGGCTGACGGTAAAGTCGGAGATGAAAGCGCTGGTGGATCTCGGCCATATGGCGCTGGCGCGCGAAGGCCCGGAGGAGCTGGCCAGGGTCGGCGACGCGATCGTCCACGCCCACTTCAGCGACCACAAGCCGTTTATGCATACTAACCAGGTGATCGGGACCGGCTTTACGCGCACCAAAGATTACCTCGATGAACTGCGCCGCATGGGCATCGACCAGCGTGTCAAACGGTTCGGCTATGACGAGCTGGTCATCAGCTTCGAATTAGGCGTCCCCGGGAACCGGATCGGCGATCCCGAGGATTGGGTAAAACGTTCTATTCAACATATCCAACAGATCGCTCCGGATATGACCCTTGCGTGACGGCACTGGCTGACCGGTTGTCCGCTCCCGATCCGGACAGCATTCCCCGGCTGACCGGTTGTCCGCAATCGGTTCGGACTTCTCCCCTCCCCCAACTTGCCGGCAAACTGGAAAAATGTTTGCATTTTCGGATTACAATCGTTAGTATGTGCACCACCTCTGAAATTCGGTAAATCGTCATTCCTGCCCCCCGCTTTCGCGAGGGTAAACTCCAGCAGGAATCCAGTCCTTGCAAGACCTTCTGGATTCCCGCTCCCCGCCTACGCGGGGACGAGCTTCGCGGGAATGACAAAGTGGGGGTATTTTTCAAAACTCTCGCTTGCTGCAGCCGGGCGCATTGCGCTCACACGCGCGAAGGAACTTTATACCCGCAAAAAGCTTGCAGTCAGGGCGAAAGAGACTCGTTGCGCGCTCGAAGGAGAGAATGGGGGAGCGTGGGCGCATGTATCTATCTCACGTCCGGGCACATTGCGCTCGCGCTCGAAGGAGAGAAGGACATGGGTGATCTGCAGAAGATCTTCAATCCACGGACGATCGCCGTAATCGGCGCCACGGACAAGGAGGGGGTGTTCCCATTCGGGCGGGCCGTTCTGGAAAACGCGCTCGCTTCCGGCAATCGGACGGTCTATCCTGTCAATCCAAACCGGGAAACGGTCCTGGGACACCCCTGCTTCTCCGAGATTGGCGCCCTCCCCGAACCGATCGATCTGGCCGTCATTGCAACCCCCGCCGCCACGGTCCCGGGAATCGTCGACGCCTGCGGCCAGGCCGGCGTGGAGGGGCTCACCATCATTTCCGCCGGTTTCCGGGAAACGGGCGAAACGGGAAGGCGCCTGGAGGAGGAGATCATCCGAATCAACAAGGCCTACGGCATGAGGATCGTCGGCCCCAACTGCCTCGGAATCATGCGGCCCCCCGTGAACCTCAACGCCACCTTCCTCCGGGAGAACCCGGAAGCGGGAAACATTGCCTTCGTCTCCGACGTGGGAAGCTTTGGCCGGACCCTGCTCGACTGGGGCATCAGCTCCCACATCGGCTTCAGCATGGTCGTTTCCCTGGGCTCCGCCATCGACGTGGATTTCGGGGACGTCATCGATTTTCTCTTCGAAGATCCCCACACGAAGAGCATCATCCTCTACATGGAGGATGTCGTCGGCGACGTGAAACGATTCGTCAGCGCCGTCCGCTGCTTCGCCCGCAGCAAGCCCATCATCCTACTGAAACCCCCGATACTGGAGGATGGCGATTGCGCCGGCCTGACCCACTCGGGCGCAATGGCCGGCCCGGAAAAGGTCTACGACGCCCTCTTCCGCCGCCTTGGCGTCGTCCGGGTCCGCGAGGCCCAGGACCTCTTCAACGCCGCCGGCGTCCTGTCCTCCCGCAACCGCCCCCGGGGACCGCGGCTGGCCATCATGACAAACGCCAGAGGGATCGGGATCATCGCCAACAAGCAACTGCTTTGCGCCGGCGGCAAGCTGGCGGAGCTGTCCGAACAGACCATCCAGGATCTGGACGCCCTCATTCCCCCCTGCTGGAACCGGGGAAATCCCGTCCATCTCCTCCGCGACGCCGATACCTCCCGGTATGCGGAGGCCGCGGAGATCTGCCTGAAGGATCCCGGCGTGGACGGGCTCCTGGCCATCTACACCCCCCAGGACTTCGCCCCCCCCGAGGAACTGGCGGCGGCCCTGATCGCAACGGCGTCAAAGACGGACAAACCCCTGTTGACAGCCTGGATGGGGGGGCGGGAGGTGCAACGGGGACGCGAGCGGATGGTGGAGAAGGGCATTCCCGCCTATGAAACGGCGGAGGCCGCCGTCCGCGCCTACATTTATATGACCCAATATGAGCGAAACCTCGAACTCCTGCAGGAGACGCCGGCAGAGCTTCCGTTAGACGAGGCCCCGCCGAAGAACCATCTCAAGGCCCTCATCCGGCGCGCCAACCGGGAGGCCTGTTCCATCCTCACGGAGGAGGACTCGCGGAAGTTCCTCCGCAACTACGGCATCCCCGTCATCCCTTCCCGGATGGCAATCACCTTGGAGGAGGCCGTTGATGCCGCCCGGGATATGGGGTACCCCGTGGTCCTCAAGGTGGCCTCTCCCGACATCATTTTCCGCCAGGACGTGGGCGGCGTCATCACAGCCATCGATTGCGAGGAGGCGCTGAAGACCGCCTACCACCGCATCCTCGACGGGGTCAGCCAGTTCGCCCCGCAGGCGAAGGTGCGGGGCGTAACCGTCCAGAAGATGGTCGAGCACATCGATTACGAACTCATTTTGGGGGCGAAGAAGGATCGCCACTTCGGCGCCGTCATCCTGTTTGGCAGTGGAGGACTCAGTGTGGAGCTGCTCAGGGACTTCTCGATCGGCCTGCCGCCCCTGAACCAAACCCTGGCCCGGCGGCTCATGGAGGAGACGGGCGTTTACCGCATGCTCCAGGGCTTCCGAGGGAAACTTCCCGCCGATCTCCGCCAATTAGAGAAGATCCTGGTGGGTTTCTCCCGAATGATCATCGATTTCCCCGAGATCCGGGAGATGGACATCAATCCCCTCGCCGTCTGCCAGGGGAAGGCGATCGCCCTGGACGCCCGGATCCTGCTGGATCAGGAAGTCTCCGCCGAAAAGGCACCGGCCTACGCACACTTAGTCATCACCCCCTATCCCACGCGGTACGTGACGCCCTGGCGGCTGACCGACGGAACCGAGGTGATCCTCCGCCCCATCCGTCCCGAAGATGAGCCGCTGGAACATGAGCTGTTGACCACCGTGTCGGAGGCGACCATCCGCTCCCGGTTCTACCAGAACCTCAAGCAGATCAGCCATGCCATGCTCGTGCACTCCTGCCATATCGATTACGATCGGGATATGGCCATCGTGGCCGAGACGCGGACGGATCAGAAAAAACGCATCGTCGGCATCGGAAGCCTCACCATCGACGCCAACGGCGCCGCCGGGGAGTTTGCGGTCATCGTTCACGACGACTTTCAGGGACGGGGGCTGGCCTCCAAGCTCCTGGATGTGCTCATCGGGATCGCCGCGGAGCGCGGGCTGAAGGAATTCTACGGAATTCTTGAACCGACGAACGGCCGCATGACCGCGCTTTGCGAAAAGTTAGGAATGACCCGCAGCCGCTTCTCCGATGATCTCGTGCGGGTCAGCCTGCCGCTGGTCGGGTAGTCGCTAACAAAAATGTTCCCCGGCGGCGAAGAAGCGTCGGAACCACATCACTCTCATTCTCCGTTAAGGGGATTATTCCCCTCCTTGACACGAGGAGGCCTTATAAGTGTTCGGGATGTGAGATCACAGGTGAGCCGGCCGTTCCAAAATTTTCTGAGCACCGGAATACGGAATGAAATCCGGGTAAGTTAACCTAGCGCTTAAGGGTCCAGGCGTGGTTGCCGTAGCGTTCGGCTTCGATTCCAAAGATTTCTTGCCAAGCCTTCTCGTCAAGGGATAGAGGTTCCAGCTTGACTCCGAAGAACTTGGAGAAGCCCTGGGAGAACCGCAAGGCCGCCCAGTCGAAGGCTACGGGCCGACCGAGGGCCTCGGAAAGGGAGGTCATGTTGACCCCGGTGTCCTCCGCATCGAACCTGGCTACGGCCTTGAGGAGCGTCTCGTTCTTATCGAGGGGGACGGAGCCGTGCTGGATGAAAGAGGCGCCGGTCCTCTTCTGGGCACTGCCGATGATCTTCCGGCCGCCGATCTCGACTTCGCCCTTGGCCGGAAAGGCGAAACACGGCATTGTCCCCCGGGCATAGGAGGGCGGAGACGCCGGGGCGAGACGCGCGGAGAGACCCATGAGAGCGAGACCCTTGATCAGGGCCAGCGAGATGAGCCGGTAGGAATCCTGGAGGGTGGGAGTGAACGTTTCCGTGTCGGACGAGGCGAGGGAATAGGTCAGTTCTCTGATGTGCAGGACGACCTTTCCGCCGGTCATGCGCCGAACGATATCGATGCCGTTGGCGCGGCAGAAGTCGAGGTCCGCCGCCCGGGCGGCCTCCTGCCCGTAACTCAGGGAGACCGTGGGCTTCTCCCATCGGTAGAAGCGGAGAAATGTTTCGTCCCCTTTCCGTGCCCGCGCGAATAGATATTCGTCCACCGCCATGTTCAGCGATCCCCGGCGCGGGACTTGGTCGGCAATGAGCAACCAAGTTTTCATGTGACTGTCCATGATTCAGATCGCTGCGCGTCAAGCTCTTCGGCATGGTAGGAACTTCGCACAAGGGGGCCGGCGGCCACACGGCGGAAACCCATACCAAGGGCGGCCTTGCGCCAGGCGTCGAACTCCGCAGGGGGGACAAAGCGGGCCACCGGCAGACAATCTTTCCGGGGCTGGAGGTACTGCCCGAGTGTGAGAATCCCGCAGCCGGCGGCGAGGAGGTCCTTCAAGGCCGCTTCCAACTCGTCCGGGCGCTCTCCCAGGCCGAGCATCAGCCCGGATTTGACGGCCACATCCGGCGCACGGCGCCCGACCCGGCTGAGAAGTTCGAGGGAGCGGGCGTAGACAGCCTCGGGTCTGACCTCCGGATAGAGGCGCAGCACCGTTTCCAGATTGTGGTTGAGGACGTCGGGGCGGGCATCGATAACGGTCCGCAGGGCGGTCTCATCTCCGCGGAAATCGGGGATGAGGACCTCGATGCGGATCCCGGGCCGTCGGGCGCGCAGGGCGCGGATCGTCTCCGCGAAGGCCCCGGCGCCGCCATCGGCCAGATCGTCGCGGGTCACGGAGGTCACCACGACATAATCCAGGGACATCTGCACGGCGGCCTCGGCGACTCGGCGGGGTTCATCGGGATCCGGCGGAGACGGCTCTCCCTGATGCACGGCGCAGAAGCGGCAGCGGCGGGTGCAGGTGTTGCCAAGAATCATGAAGGTTGCCGTCCCTCGCGCAAAACACTCTTCACAGTTGGGACAGCGGGCTTCCCGGCAGACGGTATGGAGGCGCCCGTCGTCCAGAAACGACCGCAACCGGTCATGGGCCGGAGCGGCGGGAACTCCCCGACGGAGCCACGAGGGTTTCCGGACGAACATCCCGGTCCGCAGCGCTTTCATGATGACCTCCTGAAAAACTTGCCTTCCCCCCGCGGAAGCGGGCCGGGAGCGGGAATCATCCCGTAAGACAGGGATTCCGCGCCGCCGCCGTCTCGTCGAGTCTTCTCGCTTTGCAGCGCGCCGGCGCCTCCCGGATGACTCCGGGATTCTCCGATGCCTCCCGGACGACGGACCGGAAGGCATCGATGAAACCGTCGAGATCCTCTTTTGTTTCCGTTTCCGTGGGTTCGATCATGATTGCGCCGCGAACCACGAGCGGGAAATAGATCGTCGGCGGATGATACCCGTAATCTATGAGGCGCTTGGCCATCTCCAGGGTCGTGATCCCGGTCCCTTGCTGATTCCGGTCGGAAAAGACGCACTCGTGCATGCAAGGGCGGTCGAAGGCGGGGTGCAGGACGTCTTTCAACCTCTCCCGGACATAGTTGGCGTTCAGGACCGCAAGCCGGCTCGCTGCCTTAAGCCCGTCCGGCCCCATGCTGAGGATGTAGGCGTACGCCCTCAAAAGAATGCCGAAGTGGCCGTGAAAGGCCATGACGCGGCCGACGGATTCCGGGAAATCTTCGGAAAGCTCATACATCCCGTTCCTTTCGACAATGCGGGGGACGGGAAGAAACCGGGCGAGATCCTTCCGGACGGCCACCGGCCCGGCGCCGGGCCCGCCGCCTCCGTGGGGTGTTGAAAAGGTCTTGTGGAGGTTCAGGTGCAGGATGTCCACACCGATCGCGCCCGGCCTCACGACACCCAGGACGGCGTTCATGTTGGCCCCGTCGCCGTAAACGAGCCCGCCCCGGTCGTGAACGATGCGCGCGATTTCGCGGATATTTTCCTCGAAGAGACCCAAGGTGTTGGGGTTGGTGATCATGATCCCCGCCGTCTCGGAGTCCATCAGCCCCGCCACAACCTTCGGGAGAAGGATGCCGTCCGGCCCGGACGGCGCCGGGACGGGGGCATAGCCGCAGAGGGCGGCGCTGGCCGGATTCGTCCCGTGCGCCGTGTCGGGGATCAGGATCTTCGTCCGCTGCTTCCCCCGGCTGCGATGGTACGCATGGACGATCAGCATCCCCGTCAGCTCCCCCTGAGCGCCGGCCGCCGGTTCAAGCGTTACCGCGCCCAGACCGGTGATCTCCACCAAAAACCGCTCCAGATCGAACATCAAGTGCAGCGCCCCCTGAGAAAGTTCCGCCGGCAGCAGCGGATGGGCCGCGGCAAATCCCCGGAGACCCGCCAGCTTCTCGTTGATCTTCGGGTTGTACTTCATCGTGCAGGAGCCCAGCGGAGAGAGGCCAGTATCCACCCCGAAATTCCAGGTGGAAAGACGGGTGTAATGACGGACCACCTCGATTTCGCTGAGATCCGGGAAATCGGGTCCATCGCCCGTCAACTCCGCGGGCAGAGGGCTGGACGGTACGTCGCCCGCGGGCATGGAGAAGCCGCAGCGCCCCCTCTTCCCCCGCTCCCAGAGGAGCGGCTCGTTCAGGATGAGTCCGGTCGTTCCAAGTGCTTCGCTCATGCGGTCACCTCCTCGACCAGTCGGTCCATCGCTTCCCGGCTGCACGTCTCCGTGACGCAGAGAAGGCCGTGATCCGCCAGCTCGGGATAATAGGCGCCAAGCGGGAGCCCAGCCACGATCTTCCGGTCGAGCAGACGCCGATGCGCTGCGTCGAAGCCGCCGGGAAAGCCGACGGGAAAGCCGACGACGAATTCGTTGAACGTGGGGCTGGAAAAACGGATTGGGCATCCCGCATCCCGCAGGGCGTTCTTCAGATATTCCGCCTTGTCGTGGTTGAGGGCGGCCAGT
>Ga0210056_1000478_pt1 | contig 33205 bp, 32 predicted proteins | sample CryGeyCG2014_080_2_FD_183965 | JGI IMG/M metagenome (GOLD analysis project Ga0210056, IMG submission 183965) | Groundwater microbial communities from aquifer - Crystal Geyser CG07_land_8/20/14_0.80 (SPAdes) (version 2) | ecosystem: Environmental > Aquatic > Deep subsurface > Groundwater | place...
CGAACACGGGTTGAAAGGGGAGAAAAGATGTCCTTTCTTGGCGCTCGGTAGTCAGTTGTGTGAGCTACCGGACGCTGAAGCGATCCGGCGTCTAATGGGGAAGAATTTACGAACGGATGCACTAGGAATGTCACGAACAGCCAGAGCAACTGCGGAATCCAGCGGCGTAATGACCACGGCAGCCTCGGGGTCGTCAACCGCCGAAAGAATGCGCTCCAACACGGTCTCCGTCAGCCTGCCTTTTTCTATCAGGTAGCAAATCTCCACGATCGAGATGGAGGGCAGATAGATTGGGAATCCAGCATTCTCGGCCTCTGTAAACGCTACCAATGCCTTCGTGCTCAGGATTCCTGGCTCCAGGATATACCAGGAGATGGCGTGAGTATCGGCAACCACAGGGCCCATCAGAAATCCTCCCGCGGAAAGTTGCCCCACATTTCACGCCGAGCCTCGGCGATATCCTCTTCCGTGATATGAATCCCAAGGTCAGCACAGAGGCCCTTGAGACTCCTCCGCGGTTTGCGGGATCGGTTCTTCTGGGCCAGATACTCCACGAAGTCAAGCACTTCGCGCTGGTGATGGTCGGGAAGGTCCCTCAGTTTCTCAACAACGGCCTGCTGCACGCTCATGTTGCACTCCTCCTGCATTGCCCTCTCGCCAACGATGGTAACGATGGGAACCCGGCGTGTCAAGGGAATTCTCTCCGCAGACTCGTCTGCTCCCGCGCTCCCCCCTCACATTGGCACTTCCCCCTCAACCCTCGTCCCTTCCCCTGGCCTGGACTCGACCGTCAGATTCCCTCCGAGCAAGGTCGCCCGTTCCCGCATTCCGGCCAGGCCGACAGTGGCCCGCGCCGCGAGCACCGTGTCCATGTCAAACCCCGCCCCGTGGTCTTCGATCAGCAAATGCATGCGATCCTCATCCGCGCGCAACCTCACGCCCACCTCGGACACGCCCGCGTATCGAGCGACATTGGTCAGCGCCTCCTGAACGATCCGGTAGGCGGCGGTTTCGACTTCGAACGAATGACGTCGGTCCAGCCCGGTCTGCTTAAAGTCTACCTCCACACCGGTTTGGTTCGTGTAACGCTCGAAGTGCCACAGCAGCGTGGGCAGGAGACCGAGGTCATCGAGCATCGAAGGTCGCAGTTCCAGTGACAGATCGCGGACTTTGGTCATGAGATCGGCAACCATGCTTTGCGCCTCGTCCAGCGAAGCCGCGGCCGCGTGCGGCGGCAGGCTCCGGCCCATCTCGATAGTCAGCTTCAGCCCCGTCAGCAGTTGCCCGATCTCGTCGTGCAGCTCGGTGGCGATGTGCCGCCGTTCACGTTCCTGGACGGCCAGCAGATCGCGAGAGAGCGATTGCAGCCGGTCGGCGTAGTCACGGATTGACTCCTCCGCCTGCCGGCGCGCGGTGATCACTTCCGAGAAAAGGATGATGCCGCCGATTTCACCGGTGGCTTCATGCCAGGGACGAATCTCCCAGCGCACCCAGTCCAGTCGGCCATCCGCGCGGGGGAAGGGATCTTCGTCGCACTTCTCCACCGCACCCGCCAGGCAACGACGGTGAATTTCCTTCCATCTTTCTGGCATTTCCGGGAAGACTTCGTAGTGCGAGCGGCCAATCACGCTCTGTTCTCCGAGATCATAGTCCATGAGGTAGCGATGGCTTGCCACAACGTACTTCATATCCCGGTCGAACATGGCAATGGCCGCAGGAGAATGCTGCACAAACAGGCGCAGCACTTGCTCGTTCCTCCGCAGTGCCTCTTCTGCCCGCTGGCGGTCGGTGATGTCCAGTAAAGTCACCAGGCGGTGTGGCACACCGCTCAACGAAATCACGTCCGCTGAAAGCACGATATGGCGAAGACTGCCGTCGCGGACCCGCACTACGACCTCGGCATTGCGCACCGATCCGTCACTTCGCTGGATGAGTTCAAGTACTTTCTGGCGCTCCTCCACGCTGACGATCTGCAAATCGACAACACTCTTCCCAATAATTTCCTCCTGGGAATAGCCGAGGAAATCCGCAAACGTCTGATTGACGTCCACATTCCTGCCGTCGAGTGTAGCAAGAACGAGCATCGCCGGGTTGGAATGAAACGCCTTGGAGAATTTCTCCTCGCTCTCCCGTAGCGACGCCTCGGCCTGCTTGCGCTCGATGGCAATTCCTGCGATGTGCGTTGCCCGTTCGATCAATCTGAAATCTTCTTCTCCGGGGCTGCGCGGTTGCCGGTAATACATCGCAAACGTTCCAAGAACCCTTCCGTCGGCGTCTATGATTGGCGTCGCCCAACAGGCTCGCAGTCCGTGTGCTCTGGCAAGCTCGCGGTAGTCATCCCACAAGGGGTCAGTCTCGATGTCGGTGACAATGACGGGCGCCTGACGATACGCCGCGGTGCCGCACGAGCCGGCGGCAGGGCCAATTTCTGAGCCGTCCAGAGCCCGGATGTATGCCTCCGGGAGGTTGGACGCTGCACCATGATGCACGTGGACGCCGTCGGGATCGAGCAAGAGAATGGAGCCGAGGGAGTCGTGTGAGAGCGCTTCGATGTTTCCCACGATGGCATTCAGCACCTCGCCCAGCGGCGCCCTCGTAGAAACCAATTCGAGACAATGTCGTTCCGCGGCCAGCAGGGCCTCCGCACGCACGCGCTCGGTCACGTCCTCCAACGCCGCCACCATTCCATCCACTCGCCCGTCAGCGTCCAGTAGTGGCGCGGCGTTGATGGACAGCAACACGCGCCGCCCGTCGGGCCACTCGATGGCGTGCCGCACGCCGAAGACGGCCTGCCCGGTATCCATGACCCGTCGGAAGGGAAGCTGCTCATGTGGGAGAGGACCGCCCTCGTAGTCGGTAATGCGCCAGGTTGGAGCGTTGTAAGTAGCGCGGGTTATTTCGTCCCTCGCCAGTCCCAAGACCACTTCCGCGCGGCGATTGGCAAAGGTGATCTGTCCCTCCCGATCAACCACCGTGATCGCAACCGGACTGGTTTCCGTGATGCGCTCCAGCAGACTACGCTCACGGCGCAGCGCCGCTTCCGCGTGTTGACGGCGCTCCAGCAGCAGAGTAGTTACCCATAAAACGGAAATCCCCATCGCCCGATTGAGGAGGGCCAGTTTCACGGATACGCCGGGCGGAGACAGAAAGAAGCCGAGCACGATCATACCTGTGCAAATGGTGGCAACGATCGTAGGATACCACCGCTTTCCCGCACGGGTTGAGACGAGTAGAGGAAGCAGATACAGATACAGCAACCACACCGCGACACCCAACGGGGTCAACGAGTCAAGGATGAAGATGGTGGCGGTCAACAGGACTATCGCTGGGAAAACTGTCGAGGTGGTCTTGTCGGTTTTCATATCGCACCTCCAGAGGTGTTGTATGCCGTGGACCGCTCGTGTCACCGGCAGCGGAGGACACTGTCGGCCACGAGTATATCACGGATTCAGAGCGCCCCTGAGCGAGTTTAGGCGCAACCGGAGTCGCTCGCGGCGCAAGGTGATGGCGGCGAGGAGAAGGTGAACGGCCTCCCGCAGGACGAGAGTCGTTTTCACAAGGAGGGCCGTTAATGCTCCATGATGTTTCCTGAAGTAGTAATGGGTACTACGAAGCGAGGCCAGATGGGTCAGTGGCCGGACCTCGCCGCTGCTTCCGCCGAAGTGGTGGTGGACGACTTTTGCTCGTGGAAGATAGACCACTTTCCATCCCGCCGCCTTGATCCGTTTGCACCAGTCAATGTCTTCCCAGTAGAAGAAGCCTTCATCCAGCAGACCGACCTGCTCGAAGGTATCCCGACGCACCAGCATCGCTGCGCCGGAGACCTCATCCACTATTCACTTCTCTTCATCCCGACGAGGGGTCACCTCTTCAATCTTTAATCTTGGCATCGGATCCTGTAAGTCTTTTCGCCAAGTGCTCAACATCTTTGCGGAACTTGCGGTCCTGGAGCATCTGCTCCGCCACTCGCCGATGGGCAATACTCACGGCCGGTGCGCCGATCCCACCAAGGCGGACTCACAGAGTCCGATTTCGACCCTTTACCCGTATCTCCGACTCCTCGATGACATACGCATCTGACACTATCCGGCAGATGCTGCCCAAATCCATTCTCGGCAACGCACCCTGCAGCCACGCCACCTCTTCCTGCGGCTTTTGTATTGCCAGCCTCTCTCGCACCCGCTCCACGAACTCCCGCGTCCCCAAGTACCGCGCCATACAACATCTCCCGCAACGGGTCCTCGGGCATCTCAGACTCGACGAACTCCCGATACTTCTCGATCTGTTCCTTGGGCGTGCCACCGAACTGCCGCAGCGTCGGTGCAACCTCCAACCAGTAGTGCAGACGCCCACGATGGATTTTCTCGTGGAGCGTGGCACGGCAATTGTCAACACGCGGCATTGTGGGGGGTGTAAGTAAGATTTGTGATGGCGCATGATTCGGACTCTGTGAGTCCGCCGTGATCGTCAGCCCTGTAGCCCCTCTGCTACAGGGGTAATGTGACGGTTCCACCTGTTCCCTGCGAGCCCCCGCTCGCTCAGCTTACTTGCACCCGCGCGCGTCGATGCGCTTGCGCAGAACTTTGACATCTACCCGACGCTTTGCGACGCGGCGGGAATTGCAGTCCCCGATACCGTAAAGGGGAAGAGCTTTCTGCCGGTGATACGTGGGGAAGAGCAAAAGGTCCATGAATACGCGTTCTCCTTCTACACCCATTACCAGCGGATGGTTACAGACGGCTGCTGGAAGATGATCCGCTACTACAGGGATGCCTGGCCGGGAATGGAGGGAGACACGGACACTCTGCAGCTTTTCGACTTGACGGGAGATCCGTGGGAAACTGCGAATATTGCCGACCATCACAGAGACGTTGTTTACCGTCTGGCCACGGAACTGGAAAAGTGGCAAAGGGCTGTGGGCGACCCGCTCCTCCACGAATAGCATTCAGTACCCGGTACTCAGACTGGCAGTATGCCGGCCCCTTCGATTGCAGGCCGGTTGGCAAGTGACCACGGGTGGTTCCATCGACGAAAGTTGGGAATCGTTGTGCCTCATATAGCGAATATGCTATGATTGCAGTCGCCGGCTGGCGTGGAGGGCGCAAGTGTGGAGAGTTGAATTCTATTCCGACACAAGCGGAACGGAACCGGTGAAGAATTTCGTTGTTGCGCAGGACTACAAGCACAGAGTCAAGATTCTGCGCGCTTTTCAACTACTGCAGGAATTTGGCCCTTTGCTCCGAGAGCCTCACGCCAAACACGTGGGAGGAGGTCTCTGGGAACTGCGAATTCGGTCCGGGAGGAACGCTTACCGTATTTTGTACTTCCTCCATGCGGACGGAGCGTTCGTTCTTCTCCACGCTCTCCAGAAGAAACAGCACAGGCTGCCACCGGGTGACATCGAGATAGCCGAGAAAAGAAGGGCGGACCACTTGTCGAGGAGGTAGAACCATGTCCCTACGGAAGAAATCGGTAGGAGGGTCTTCTATTGAGGGCTTCCTTGCGGAACAGATGCAGGACCCATCCTTCGCTGACGAATATCAAAAGAGCGAATGGGAATACCAGGCCGCCAAAGCGGTGATCCGGCTGAGACTGCAGCACAAAATGAGCCAGGAGCAATTGGCGAAGCAGGCTGGAGTGCCTCCATCGACCATCGCTCGGATAGAGTCCATGTCCTTTTCTCCTACGGTGCGGATGCTTAACAAGATCGCCGCGGCAACGGAGACCCAGTTGTTCGTTGATTTTGTCGAGAAGACAAACGGTGGTTCCGTACCCCAAATGGCCACGGCGCGTTAAGTTCCAACTCATCTCTGCTCGCGATGGTGATTAGTTTGACAGAATTCGAACCCGTTATCGGGATGGAAATGCACACAGAGCTTGGGACGCAGAGCAAGATCTTCTGCGGTTGCAGCACTGCGTTTGGCGCGGAGCCTAACACGCAGACTTGCCCCGTTTGCCTGGGTCTGCCGGGTTCTCTTCCCGTGCTGAACCGTCAGGTCGTGGAGTACGGACTGCGGGCCGCTCTGGCTCTTCACTGCAAGGTGAATGCTCCGTGCATCATGGAACGCAAGAACTACTACTACCCCGACCTGCCGAAGGCGTATCAGATTTCTCAGCGCATGTTGCCACTGGGCGCGGAGGGGTATGTCGAGATACCAGGCGACGGAGGGACAAAGCGAGTGGGTATCACCGACGCCCACATCGAGGAGGACACCGGCAAGTCGCTCCACGGTTCACTGGCCGGAGACCCCGACTCCAGCCTCATCGACTACAATCGCTCCGGCATTCCCCTGCTGGAGATCATCAGCGAGCCCGACATGAACTCGGTCGAGGACGCGGAAGCCTACATGGAAACCATGCGTTCCATCATGCTCTATCTCGAAGTCTCCGACTGCAAAATGGAGCATGGGCGGATGCGCTTCGAGGCGAGCGTCTCACTGCGCCCCAAGGGAACGACAAAGCTGGGAACGCGGGTGGAAATCAAGAACCTCAACTCGTTTCGAGCGGTGACCCATTCTCTGCTGAGCGAGATCGATCGCCAGCGGAAGCTGCTCGGAGCGGGCGTGGAAATCGTGCAGGAAACCATGCTCTGGGACGAAGAACGCGGAGTCACTGAGCCGATGCGCTCAAAGGAGTTCGCGCACGACTACCGCTACTTCCCTGAGCCGGACCTTGTTCCCATTGTCATTGATGATGCGTGGATCAACCGGGCGCGCGCCGTCCTGCCCGAACTGCCCCGCGCCCGGCGACAGCGATTTGTCCGGGAATTCAGCCTGCCGGAGTATGACGCCACGGTTCTTACCTCCGCCAAAGCTTCGGCGGATTTCTTTGAAACGGCGACCGGCCTTTACGATAGTCCCAAGGTTATTAGCAACTGGATGATGGGCGATTTCGCCGCTCTACTGAACGCGGACGGCAGGGAGATTCAAGATTCCTCCGTGACTCCCAAACGGCTCACCGATATGCTGAAAATGATTGATGGGGAAATCATCAGCGGCAAGATCGCCAAGACCGTGTTTGAAGAGATGTACCGCACCGGCAGGGCCCCCGGAGAGATCGTCAAGGAGAAAGGACTCGTCCAGATCTCGGATGAGTCAGCCGTCGAGTTGATTGTCGACGAAGTAATTGCCGAAAACCCCGACGCCGTTGAGAATTTCAGAGGCGGGAACGAGAAATCCATCGGTTTCCTCGTGGGTCAGGTTATGAAGAAGAGCCGCGGAAAGGCTAACCCGCAACTGGTGAATGATCTCCTGAAGAGGAGGATGGGATGACTCGGCGGTGGAACCGGATGGGGATGGTACACCAGACTCCGCCTGAGTGAGGGAATGTCGCGGGGAGTAGCCAAGGGCTCCGCAATCAGCGGTATCCTCGTTGCGCGAGAGCATCACGAAAGGCGACGTATCCTTCGTCGTATGCGAGCGCCAGTCGTTCATCCGGGTCAACGCAGTGACGGACGCGCACCATCTGATTCTGTGCGTCACGGCAGCTCCCCAGCCGCGGAGCGCCTGCGAGGATGGCGGAGCCGAAGGCGCTGGCGGGGTTCTGTGGGACAAGCATTGAGCGGCGGGAGACTGCGGCGCGAATGCGTAGCCAGAGATCGTTCTTCGTCGCACCGCCGGTTGCGTGCGTTGCGTTCGTGCGCGGGAGACCCAGCGATTCCAGCACACCGATTCCCATCCGCTCGAGATAGGCAATTCCCTCCATGCCCGCGGCAAACCGTTCGGCAACATCGGTGATTTCCGTAAGGCCGAATCCTTTCGCGGTTGGGCAGGAGAAGGGGAACCTCTCCCCTTCCGTTTCCAGAGGATAGACGTACCGACCCGTGGGAATTCGCTCCGCAGCCTGCGCCTCCAAGTGCGGCAAGCTCACGTCCGACGTTGCCGTTCTCACCCATCCGGCTCCCGCACTGGACGCGGCGCCCGGCAGGTAACCTCCATCGGGGTGCCGGTGGTTATAGATCCTCTCTCCAGTATCGACGAGGGGTGACTCCGAGCCGCCCTTGAAAACAAGTGTCGTACCCAGAGTTACATTCAGGTCCCCCGGCGCCTTGATGCCGGAGGCAACCGCGGCGGCGGTTCCGTCAGTGCATCCGCTGACGACGGGTATGCCTCGCGGAAGCCCCGACTGCCCCGCTGCCGCGTCTGTGAGGTAGCCAATCACCTCTCCCGAAGGACGAACCCGCGGGAATCGATCCAGCGGTAGACCCAGCGTGTGCTCGATCTCCGCGGGCCACTCGAGGGTGCCGGGGTTCACTCCGGTCTTCAGCGCAGAGGAGACATCGGTAACCTCAAAGCAACCGGTTAGCATTCCGACGATGTAGTCAGTCTGATGCACAACCGATCGGCACCTGTCGATGAGTTCTGGGTTGTTTCTCTTGATAAACAGTAGTTTGCACAGCGCAAACGCGGGAGCGATGCCGATCCCGTAGGGCTGCAGCACATCGCGCAACGCATTCTGCGCCTCGGCGCAGAGGTCCGCTGCCCTCAGGTCGCTGTAGAGAATGCCCGGCGTGATCGGCGAGTGAGCATGGTCGAGCAGCAGGAACGTGCCCGAGGTCGCGTCCACCGCAATGCCGACGACTTCGGGAATGGGCTTCTCCCGGAGTAAAATCGCGCCAAGCTGATGCAGCACGTGCCACACGGTTTCCGTCCACACATGGGGGGATTGCTCAACGGTGGGGCCTTCGCAACGAGTGGTTCCCGCAGGGAAGTCGCACTGAACTGCCGCCACCATCTCACCATCGAGAGACGCCGCCATCGCTCGTACACCGGTGGTGCCGACGTCGATGCCGATGCTGAGTTCCATCGCTCGTTTCTCCATGGCGAATGAACGCCCGTCCACAAGGAAGGTCAGATCACTCGTTCATTACCGCCGTCCACGGGTATCTGCGCCCCCGTCGTTTTCGCAAAAAGGGGCCCGCACAACTCGGCTGCCAGTTCAGCGACATTATGACTGGTGACCTCTGTTCGCAGGACGTTATGGGTTTTGTACTCCCCCACGGTCATCTTGTAGTGGGCAGCGCGTTTCTGGAGGACTTCCTCCGTCCAGATGCCGGTGTCGAACACAGCGTTCGGGTGCAGCGTGTTCACCCGGATGCCGTCGTCGCCCCACTCCAGAGCCGCCACGCGCGCCAGTTGGTTCATGGCTGCTTTGGAGGCCGAATAAGCCGCCGCTCCGGGTCCGGGAGCGGGGACGTTCTTTGAGCCGATGACGGCCACGCGTCCGCCGCGAGGCGCGAGTTTGAGCAGTGGATGCAGTTCCCTCATCAGCACAAGGTTTGAGTCCAGGTTAATTCGCATGACGCGATTCCACTCGGAGGTGGCGAGAGCATCAATGCGCACGCTGGGCGGGAAGATGCCCGCGTTCAGGACGAGCATGTCCACTCCGCCGAAAGCGCTGACCCCAGCGTCGAGGGCATTCACGACCGCATCTTCATCGGTCAGGTCGCACCGGAGACCGAGGACCTCGGGCAGCTCAAACATGTGAGTGATCTTCGCGTTAAGGTCGAGGGCCACCACCGCCGCGCCACGGGACACGAGAGAGTCCACGCACGCTCGACCGATTCCAGATGCGGCGCCGGTGACGAAGGCGACTTCACCCGTGAAGACCTTCAGCGGGCCGGCTTTCAGCAGTTTGGCCTGTTGCAGTTCCCAATACTCCATGTCGAACATGTCCTGTGCGGAAAGGGCCTGCCACTTTTCCAGTAGTTCAGAGCGGAGAATGATGTTGATTGCGTGCTGGTACAAGTCGGTCGCGATGGCTGCGTCGCGAGCCGAACGTCCCAGCGCGCACATGCCGATGTCCGGGTCGAGCACGATGCGCGGCGCAGGATCGTGCATGGTTAGATTCCTGCCTCCGGAGCAGGCAACGAAGTACTCTTCGTAGGCTCGTCGGTACTCCTGAACATCCCGTCCCAGCATGGGCACGCGCTTGGTGCGGATGGCGTGGTCAGGTGTTGCCGCTCCCTGTAACGCGATGCGGCCAATATCCTCACGTCGGGCGAAGGCAATACAGGTGTCGTCCGAGCAGGTTCGCATGATAATCGGGGCGCCGGCGGCTTCCGAGATATTGCCGCGAAGTGAAGCGAGTTCGACGCGCGAGACTTGCGTCCGCGATGCCGCCTCGACTTGCGGCAGATGCCATGCGCCCTCTTGCGCAAGGTACTGTTCGGCGAGGTCGACCAGTTCAATCATCCTCTCGTACGATGATCTCGCAGTGTCGCCCAAGGTGAACAGACCACGGTGCATTAGCACCACGCCGACCGTTTGGGGCCCCGCGTGCTCAGGGAGGAGTTCGGCACAACGACGCGCCAGTTGGAATCCCGGCATGGTGTAGGGGACGACGACCACGCGGTCGCCGTAGATTTCTCCGACCCGTTCCAGTCCCCCGGGAGTGTTCATCACCGACAGGAGAGCATCGGCATGGGTGTGGTCCACGTACTTCGCCGGAAGCACCGCGTGGAGAATGGCCTCCACCGACGGATTGGGCGCGGCGGGGTTTCGCTTGCAGGCGTACAGTTCGCGAGCCATCTCCGTGTCGGAGAGCGACTTCAGTGCAACCAGCCGGCGGAGATGCTGTATGCGAAGGGCAACGAAATCCTGCGGTTCGATGGTCGCCAAATCCGCCCCGCTGCTCTTGACATACAGCACATTCTCTTCTCCGCCAAAGAGGTTGCGCTCCTGCAGCTTGACGGAGGTGTTCCCCCCGCCGTGCAGCACCAGCGACGGATCGCTGCCCAGCAATCGCGAGGTATAAACCCGCTGGCCTATCTCACTGCCATACTGCTGTGCCTCTGCGTCATTCCACAAACTCTTCATTGCAGCGCCTCCATTGTCCGGGTCCAATCAGCCACAGTCCATTGCTCCGTCGTGCCGCAGAACCTGACCGTCAAGCTACGCGCCCAACACCGAGGTGCATTGCGGGCAACGTGTTGCCTGAACGGGAATCGTGCAGAAGCAGAAAGCGCACTCCTTGGTTTCAGGGGCATCTTCCTTCGACTCTTCCACTTTCTTCAGACGGTTCACCTGCCGGACAACGATGAAGATGGCGAACGCCACAATCACGAAGTCGAGCACCGTGTTGATGAACAACCCGTAGTTGATGGTGGCAGCTCCCGCCTTTTTGGCGGCGTCCAGGGAAGCATAGGTCTGTCCCGACAGATTAATGTAGAGATTGGAGAAGTCTATCTTCCCCATGAGCAGTCCGATGGGCGGCATCAGCACATCGCTGACGAAGGAGGTCACTATCTTCCCGAACGCCGCCCCGATGACGATGCCCACCGCCATGTCCAGTACATTGCCCTTCACCGCAAACTCTCTGAATTCTTTCAGCATCTCAGTCTCCTCTTGTTCAGTCTTTGATCCCACGCGAACGACCCGAGGTCACCTCCATCACCAGAATTCTTCCGTTGCGCGTGTCGTGCAGGACGCGGAGGTCCCCAGTCTGAATCCCCTGCCGCATCAACGCAGGCAGACCTCCCTCCTGCTCCAAGGGGAAATATGTCTGGTTGATGAGAACATGCGTCACTCCGAGCCGCGTCCAATGCTCAATCAGATCCTCGGGCGACCGGAGGCTTTGATAGGGAATCAGCGTGTGGTGTCCTGGGTCTCCCCACAAGTACTCCCGGTCCAGGTAGAACCCGCGTGGCTCGCCGTATGTGATGATCTTCGCGTTGCGGGGCAGGTTCTCGTTGATCCACTGGCACATTGCATATTGATCGAGGTATCGAGAGAGATACACCTCCTGCGACATTGTCCCGATGGCTACCGGAAGCGTCATCCTCGTTATGAAGCGATTGAGTCCAATGAGAAGTACGGCGAAGAGAATGAGAGATAGATCGGCCATCCAGCGCACCTTTGCCGACCGTTCCTGCAGTGCGGCGATGCAGCAACCTGCAGGGATGCTCAGAATTGCCAGGCAGGGAATCAGATACCGGTTGTATTGCATGATGGCGAACCAAGCGCCTGATAGAAGCAGCGAAACCCACAGGAGACGTCGCAGGGGCGGCGCGCAGGGCAGCAGTAGTAGTGGCGCTACAAACAACAGGTACAGCGGGCCCACCGCGCTGGACATCGAGGGTTGTACCTCGTATCGTATCGGCGTTTTCTGCACTCCCCCCGAAAGGCGGGCGTCGGTCTTCGTCGCAATGCTGAACGGGTAGACGGACACACGCCAGGGGGTCGTGAGCAGTCCGACGAGGCTGCGGTCGCCGTAGGATTTCTGCTCGGCCCAATAGCTGTCGGCGGTCTCCTGATTCCAGTTCCGCCCCCCAAAGATTCCGTAAGCAAAGGGATAGACGGGATTCCCCGTCCACGCAAGGTTTTTCAGGTACCACGGAGAAGCAACCACACAAGCCAGGAGCAGTACCTTCAGCGCCTTTCGCATCTGGTGTCTGAAATCTGAATCCAGAATTCCCACCGCGGCCACCAGCATTGCCACCGTCATTACCGCGAAGATGACGATGCCCAGGTATTTCGTTCCCATCAGGAATCCGCCACACAGGCCGGCGGCCACCCACCACCCAGAGCGCTTCTCAATAAGGGTCTGCTCAAGGGAGTAGAATAGCAGCAATGCGAACAGGGCGAGGGCAATATCCACGTAGGCAGTGGACGCTTCGGAGAATACTGCTGGTGTCAGTCCGAAGACCAGCGCGGCCATCAAACCGGCCCGACGCGAGAACTGCCTCCTCCCCATTTGATACAGTGCGAGCAGTGTTAGAACGAACGACCCGAAGTGGAATAGCTTCGCAGCAATTGCGCCGCGCAAGCCAAGCCCGAGCGTGTATAGCATTTCCATCGTGAACGGGAAGTTGGAGTGGTGGTCGTAGGGGAGATACTCAATGCGGTGTCTGGCGAGGTATACCTGCGGCGCGGCCAGATGATAGGTGAGTGAGTCGTAGTCGTTCGCGATGGGTGGCGTCAGAGTCGCTGTTAGAGTGATCAGCAGGTTTACCAGGAGCAGACCGAGTATTACCTTGTCAAAGATGAAAAGGTTGTTCGTCTCATTGTTGGACGATCTTAGGTTCACTGGTCGCAGCTTCAAGGCGAGCAGCGCAACTGTTCCCGCCGCTACCAGAAGCGCCATCAACGCGGCGGGGGTCAGCGGGCCAATCAGACCCAACGCGAGCACGAGGTATGCCACGATGCCCAGCCCGCATGGTAGACAGACGACGATGGATTCCAGTAGGGAGTCGAACCGCAGTCGCGACGCGCCGAACAGGTGAAGCGCGAGACCGAAGGCGATCAGACAGACGAGGAAAAGAAAGAGGATGTCGAGAAGGTGAGATAACAACGCGTAGCCACGGTTCCCATCGGAGTGCCGCTACCCTGTGATGAAGGCTGCAACATTGGCGAGATAAACCATCGAGACGACGATGACCCATCCGACGATGACAATATCTGAAAGCTCGCTATTGGACGAATTCTGTGATTGCATTCACCGACACCGGATGACAGGATAACGGAATGGAGAGACCCCCCGGACACGTCGCCGTCCCGTCGTCAGCATTCAACCGCCACTGCCGACTTATTGCCTGCCTACTGCGTTCCCGTCTGCTGTTGCGGTTGCATGGTCGGCTGGTCCGATCCCGGTTCGGTCGCCTCGGAGTCTGAGTTCGCTGCTTCCAGCGTCCGCTGTGGGGGTGCGACGGGTTCCATGGTCTTCTCGTCCCCCGCTTCCTCGGGTGCCATGCCCAGTTGTCGTTTGTATTCCAGCAACTTCTCATCCACGCCAATTCGCGCAGAGGCTTTCTTGATGTCATTCAGCTTAGAGTCCACCCCGGAAGTCGCGAGCTCAACACGAGCCTGGGCTCTGGCAGCGCGCTCGTCGATCTTCTCGGTCATCCGGTCGAGAATGTCCGTCTGGTCTCCAATCTCGAAGGAGGTCATCAGGCCGGCAAGCTGCTCCTGCATCTTCGCCTGCTTGCTCTTGTTGATGGCCCGCATGGCTTCCTGAATCTTCTGGTTCATGGTGCGCATGAAGTCATCGCGCGCGTCGCGCGCTTTTTCAGACGCGGCCTTGGCCAGATTATACTGTTGTCGCGTGTCTTCCAAGTCTTCGCGGGCCGTCTCAACTGCAGAGATCAGCGTCTTGGCTTCTTCCTCATATTCCGGGCCGAGCTTGATGGCAGCAATGATCTGAGCGTCCAGATCGGTCACCTTCTTCTCCAATCGCTCGACCTGGTTTTTCGTCATGTACTCATTCTTCATAACCTCAGCCACGGTGTCGTTCATCTTCGGCACTTGGGAGCGCATGTCATCCATGTACTGCTGCAGCATCCGGTCCGGGTCCTCCAACCCGCGCACGAATACGCCAAAGAAAGACCGAATTGCCATCCACATTCGTTTGAACATTGATTACCCCCGAGTGCATTTCTGAACCCGCCGCGTCGCACACAATGCGCATCCTGCGTGCAGCCGCGGCCTCGCTGCATTATACCAAATCCGGTTGTAAGTGAACAAGGAGCGGAGATGACTTTTACGCTGGTTCATGGAAACCCTGTTCGGTTGTACAGGAGTTGTCCGCGTCAGGCACAGTCACGCGCCGCACACGTGCTCCTCCCTTCTCGCTCTCTCTCTGCCAGAGGGCAGGGCAACGGTTCCATCTGGAGAAAAATCTCGAGAAGTCTCTGTTGCTCTGCTGTTTCAACTTTGACAGGAATCCTCCCGCCTACGATGGTAAGCCCGATCACCGGACAGGAGAGAGGATCGCCAATAATCAGCGCGGCGCGGCGAACATGGTGGTCGTGGACCTCGGCATCCCTCCGGGGTTTGACGTGCAGACCGGAGACCTCGCCGAGCTCGTCGGCTCCAAAGTGTTGACGAAGTTCGAGCTGACTGGACGACAGGCCATTCTCTACCTCGACCGCGTCGAACCCGGCAAGCCGGTTACCTTTGAGTACCGACTAAAGGCCCAGTACCCGCTGAAAGTCAAGACTCCCGGATCGACCGTTTACGAATACTACGCGCCCAAAGTCGCCGCGGTGGCAAAGCCGGTGGAGATGGTGGTGAAGTAGTGCTACAATGAGCGGCGGAGGTGAAGCGACCATGGCACATACCATGACGTTACAGGTTCCCGATGACATCTACCAGCCACTGGTGAATGCGGCGGAAGTGATCGACCGCCAGCCAGAGGAAGTGGCCGTCGAGTGGCTCAGCTCCGTGGCCAACGACGTCAACCACGATCCTTTGCTGGCGTTGGCAGGTACGCTGGAATGTGAACTGACTGACGTGGCTGACCGGCATGACGACTACATAGGGCAAGGACTGCCGAAGGAAGCGAACAATCTCCCAATGCGTCCGCAGTCGCACAGTCGGTGGAGATGGTGGTGAAGTGCAGCCGCTTGGCGGACAGGAATGCCCGCCCTCCAAAACCGTTGGCAAAATCCCTGCTCTAAGCAGGCGGGGGGGCGGCAAAGGATACTCGCTGAGGGTGCACTGACGGGGAAGGTGAAGTGCTCTTACGGTGCTGCCCTAATCTTGCCGCGCATACTCGTGACGTACTCTCTTCCAGGAAATCGAGCGGTGGCGGTATTTTCGTGATGACATCTCGTGCCTCATTGCTGACGGGGCCGAGCAATTCCAACAGTATCCCGCAGCCTTGCACCCTCCGTTCGGCAGCACGATCTCTCGAGGCGGTCAACAGACTCTCCGCAAGTCGTACCAAGTTCTCTTCCACAAACTGCCAGTTGGCCAACTTCTCCTTGGAGTGTCTGATTACTCGCCCGAGTCTCACAACCAGGTCTTCATAGACACCCGCGGCAAATTCGCCGGTATGGTTGGCGCAGAACTGGAAGAGAAGCCTCGCCGTAAAGCGCCATTCACAAACCGAAGACTCCAAGTCCACCCACTCCTCTCGGGGTATGACGCCGTCGAGCCCTTTCTCTACCATTCGGTCCACCAGGCGAGCGTAATCATCAAGCTCGACCTCTTGTTCACGGAACCCGGCGGCCGTTCTGCCGCCTTGTCCGTGTTTCTGAAAGAGACCTCTGAAGAGAACAAGTCTTACAGCGGGCACCGGACTCCTGCGCTCAAACGGCGCGCTGCTTCAGTGTCATGTCCCATTCTGAGCGTCCATTATCGCACGTTCCGGGTGGTTGCGCACTTCTACGGGAAAGGGGTCTTCCCCAATGCTTTCAAGTTGTTTGGAGCAGGGTAACGCGACAGGGCACCTCCTTTGGCAGTGCGAGTTGCCTAGCCTCCAACTTAGGCATTTCTTTGGGAGGCGGCAGACCGGCCTCCAAGCGGGCCTGAGTGTATCCAGCCCAATACAGCAACCATGCCAAAGCGATCTGTAATTCTCGCAAGAGCTGTGTGGGAGAAAAGGGGCGCTTCTGACCGGAGTGATATAGAACCAAAAGGCAGTAGACGATCAAGGCCATCAGGAGTTGGCGTTGGACCGCGGTCGCACTGTAGCCAACGAAGGACTTCACCTGCAGGCTCCGCTTGATCCACCGAAACACAATTTCAATCGTCCAACGATAGCGGTATAAGAGGCAAATCTTCCAGGCAGCCAGATTCCTTATGTTGGTGAGAATCTGCAGCGGATTGCCTTTGCTATCTAAAACCTTGAGAAACCGGTAACGATGGCGAGCCCTGTTCTCCGGACTGCCCAACTCGATTGCATAATTTCCCAGGAGGGTATACCCCGTTCGGACAGAAGTCTTGGGAGGGGGCCGCTGCGGACTCACAGAGTCCGACTTGAACCACTTTCCAACGGTACCCTTTATGAAGCTTAGTCACGAAAAAGCTCTTGGCTTCGGCGATCCGGTCATAGGTCTTAATCCCCCGGTAGCCGCAGTCAAAAAGGTAAATCTGACCTTCTGCCAGGTCCAGGTCCAATTCCAAAAGCTTCTCAAAATGCTTGGCATCGTTCTCTTTCGCAGTGGCAATGAGGATCTTTTCGATTCCCTGGCATCCAGCGCCCAGCTTGAGTTGCACCCGCACACCCGCCTGTGTGTCACATCGGACTCTGCGAGTCCGCATAGCGCAGAGTTGAAGCCAATGGGGGGGAAAGTTCACACGTCGTAGAGTCGAAAAGGTGAGTGGTCGTCAACAGCTCTTGGATTCCCCGCAGGGCCGCGGGATTCAGGTCTCGCAAGACCCGAGGGGTTCCGGCTGCGCTGCGAAGTTGTGCGATTAAATCATTAAGGGCCTCGACCAGCGGTTCCAGCGGACGCCCCGCATTGGCATCGGCGAGCGCTTGAACACTCGCTTCAAAGCGGGCGCCGTAAAGAATATACAGTGGGTCGTTTCGGACTCTGCGAGTCCGCGGCAATTATGGAATGATGATCCCGTAAACTGCGAACTCGGGTCGGGGCGAACTCTGCGAGTTCGAGAAGAAAAGGACCCAGGATCGCAAGAAGGGCTTGAAAAAAATCTTCCGGGCATTCTTGTCAAAGTGATAGTGCTCAGCGTTTTGAGCTAACCGCAAGAGCGCCAGCGGTTGCACCAGACGGCTTAAGGCTTTCGGACATGCGAACTCGCGAAACTTGAGGTGCATTGCTGTCATGGTGGCTTCGTTCCTTGCTACGGAGATGGGTGCAACGAATCGCTTCGGACTCTGAGTCCGCGCAAAACGGACCGCTACGCAGCCCTCAGGCTATATTATAACCTCGGACTCTGAGTCCGCAGCGACTACGTCGCCTCCAAATGCACCTTGCCCCACTATGCCAAAAAAACGGGCAAAACAACTTGACAGCATTGGGTGCAGGCCCATCTTCTGGTTTGCTTCCTGGCGTATGTCCTCTGGAAGACGTTGGCGCAGTCCCGACCTGTCGGGACGGGGTTGGGAGACGAGCCGCGGAAGGTGTTCGATGAGATCGCACAAATCCGCTTGGTAGACGCGATCCTGCCTACCCGTCAAGGGATTGAAATTCGTAAACGCTGTATCACCCAGCCCACCGAACACCAGGCGATCCTGCTGGACAAACTGAAACTCCACCTGCCCAGACAACTGTCGATGCACGAAATGCAGTGAAGAAAATGAACCCTCGATCCAATCACCACGGGCTTTTTGACCGCTTAGAACTCGTCCAACACTAACTCCGCGTTTTAGTAGCAGGCATCGCCGTCGCTCCGAGGTGTTCGGCTGAACTTGACGCGGAATTATTGTTGGACGAGTTCTTACGGCGGAACTTGGGTTAATCCTCAACCTCCCGCTTCTGCAGAATGCGTTGCAGAAACACCGTGCAACCTGCAAACAGCAGAAAAACAAGGACAAAACAGAAGATGAGCGTGAGGGGAGCATGATATCGGATAGCGTCCAGGAGCAGCATGTCGGTAGGCGGGAACCACAGAAATCCAGTAAGCGGTGAGCAAGACCACGACCAATGGAAGAGATGATTGTAAATGGTCGAGTCGCTGATCCCCTGCGTGATCAATTGCGCACGCCTCCAAAAACTCCAGTCAAAGACGTTTCCCTTGATCAGCACGATCTGGACAAAGAGGGAGAGCGCCATCGTTGCGCATAGAATTCGCGCTTTCACTTGAAAAAGCCGCCGAGACTGCCAGGCTCCCAGGTCCTCCAACAAGAGAATCAGCAGGAAGGGAAGCAGCACCATCAGCAACCTGGGACCGATGCACACACCGCCATGCCAATCGCTACGCGCGGCGACGAAGATGAATCTGAGAATGCACATGGCAGCGATCAACATGGCCTCCCTCGGCCACCGGCGGCGGAATGATGGAAACCCAAGGAGACAGGAAACGACGATCGGGGCGTACAATAGAAGTCCTTTGCCGGGACTGACGGACAACCCCAGCATCCCGATCCACGGTGCCACAAAGTGTCCGTAGCGATTCATTCTGCCGGTCTCCAAGGGATTCCCGAAGCGCGCGTAGTTGTGAAACAGAAGGACGGATGCGCACGCGAGCAGAGGCAGAGCAAATACAATGGGAGAAAGGTGGTGCGCTGGCTGCCTGTCCGTCGTCTCGCTGAAGTCAGCCGGTTTCCGGTGCCGCGTGTTCGTGACGACGTACCAAAGGAAGAAGGGGACTGCAAGAGCAATCGAGATGTGGGTCAGCGTGGAGAGCCCGAGAGCCAACCCGGCCAGAAGAAGGCGGCACGAACCGTGTGAGCGGATTGTCGAATTACCTGAACGAGATTGCGGCAACAACTGTTCGAAAGAGAAGAGCAGAAGAAGCGTGGCGAGAGGTTCTGAAAAGCCATCACGAGAATAGGCCCAGGCGGGTGTTGCCAGTCCGAAGAGCAACGCGATGCATACGCCAATCTCAACACGAGCTTCCAGACGACACGCGACGCGATACAAGAGCGCACAGGTCAACGAGGTAACCAGCACGTTGAGCCAGACGGCAAACAAACGGACTGTCTCGTTGAAGTTGGTGCGGGTGTAGTAGTCGCGAAAGAAAGGACGACGTGAGAGGAACTCGAAAAAGGCGGGCCAGCGCTCGACACACGACCTCCCGAGGGCATGGAACGGAACCATCGCGACGGATTCCCCCGGCCCAAACAGCGAGTAGAATTCACCGTCTTTGCCGCGGGAGGAACCGAAGCCGGCCCATCCATTGATGGGCTGAATGCTCCAGTCTCCCTCCGTGGCAAGGCTCTGAGCGGCCCGGAAGACAAGCTCACCATCCGGCGAACTGATGCGTCCGCTCATCGTCAGGGTGTACAGCGCGAGGAAGAACAGGAAGAGCGCGAAGGCCGTCTGATGGTTCTTCGGGAACAGTCCGTCGGCATGTTCTCTCTTTTGCTTAACATCGTGCCACCAGGATCTCAACACTGAATCCTCACCCGTTCTCCGGAGTCCTGCGACTCCTGCCCCGCATAGCAGACCAGGTGTGTGTTGAGGGCGTCTTCCGGCGTGATGTTGGTGTCGCGCCCTTCCCGAATGGCGTCGATGAAATTGTTGACCTCGGTGGCTGTGTCGTGGATCAGCGTGTGGAGTCTCAGATGAGAGAAGTCCTCGGCCCGCTTCAGTTTGCCTGAGAAGTAACCATTGTCATTTTGCGAGTGCTGCAGAACGTACAATATCCCCTTGAGCGGCAGGAATCGCAGAGCGCCCTCCGTGCCGGTGACCGTGTATTCGTACTGGTGTCCATACGGCTCTGAATACCCCACCTCGTCGGTCCACACCTCCGGGTTACCGGAACGGGTGTGACAGGTGACGACGTGCCCCACGAGTCCACTCCGAAAGATAAACGTGCTGAAATCTGTATCATGAAACTCGTAATAGGGAACCACCTTTGGGGCCCCGATGGACACCACGCTCTCCACCTCGTCTCCACTCCAGAAGCGGAAGAGGTCGATAACGTGGCAGGTTTCCATGAGGAACATGCTGCCTCCATCGGTACGTTTTCCCTTCCATTGAGGGCAGAATGCGCCGCGGTAGTGGATGACTTGAAATGAGACAGAGGTCCCAATTTCTCCACTTTTCAATATGTCGGCGACACGAAGAGGCAGAACCGAATTGCGCAACTCGAAGCCGACGTGCAGGATGCGTTGCTGTTCGCGAGCGACCCTCACCATCTCCCTTGCGTCGGGTTCGTTCAGCGCCATCGGTTTCTCACAGAGCACATGTTTGCCCGCTCTGAGTGCATCCAGTGCCATCGGCGGGTGCATGCGATTGGACGCGGCGATGATAACAGCGTCGATTTCCGGTCGCGTCAGCAATGCGCGGTAATCCTCCAGAACCTCGATGCCGCACTCCTGGCGCGTGATTTCCGCGTTCTGAGGGATCACCTCCGCCCCCGCTACCCCCCCAACATTCGGGTTCCGCTGACAAGATTTCACATGACCGCGGCCTGCTTGCCCGCAACCAATTACTGCAATGTCCAACGTCTTCATCTCTTCTTCCTCTCAGATCAACCCCTCGGCGGATTCTTCCACTGCCCTGAGTACTCGCAAGAAGTTGCCACCGATGATCTTGGCGATGTCCCCCTCAGAATATCCTCTGGCGACGAGTCCCACAGTGAAGCACGGCCAGTTGGTCCAGGCAAGGCTTTGCTGCTGCTCCTCATCCGGGGTCGTATGCAGGTGTTGCACGCTCTCCCACGCGCCATACCAGGCATCGCCGTTGTAGGGGCTGACTTTGGGATACTTCTCCCACGGGGAGGGCACGTCGGTGTAGTGTGGCATGGGGTACGTGGTGTCCGTTCCAATGCCAACGTGGTCGACCCCCATGAGATCCACGGCATAGTCGATGTGGTTGAGCAGGTCTTTCAGAGTGCCTCGCTCCCCCAAGAAGTACGGGATGGCGCAAATTCCCACCAGACCGCCGGTGTCGGCGATGGCTTTAAGGGCATCGTTGTTCTTGCCGCGGGGGTGAGGGTGAATGGACTGGCAGGCGGTGTGCGTCGCCATGATGGGCGCCTTCGAGTGATTCGCCGCATCGATGGTCGTCTGTTGGCCGCTGTGCGGCGTGTCTACCACCATCCCGATGCGGTTCATGTGCTTCACCACCTCGCGGCCGTGCAGGCTGAGTCCCGCGTCCGCAGGTTCCATACACCCGTCCCCCAACCAGTTGCGGCGGTTGTACGTGAGGTGCATAATGCGAATGCCGAAGCGGTAGTAGATGTCAATCCACCGCAGCATCTCGACTCCATCCACGAATCCGCCATGCGCGGGGGGACAGTTGGCGCTACAGAAGACCGCAAGCTGCCCGTCACGGCATGTCCCCGTCTCAGCTTCCGCGGCCTGTGTCGCCTTCTTGATGGAGCCTTGCAGGTTGTCGAAGGCATGGATGTAGTACGCGATGCGGTTGAGGCTGTGGTGCAGATTCTTCTCGCTACCGCACGCCAGGACGGTCGCCTTGAGTCCGGTCGCGCGGATGGCACTATCGAAGTGCGCGCGGCATTCGTCGTCGCAGATGTGGCTGTTACCGCGCAACCATTCGCCGGCGAGACCAAGTTCCTCCGTAGATGCTCCGTTCTCCGCCATCGCACCAAGCCTTCCCTGCGCCTTGCGGGACAGCGTGCCCGGCAGGAAGCCAAAAAGGTCACAGGTGAAAAGTCTGTTGTGAAGTTCCATTCCCTTCTCAATCTGTTCCGTCGTTGCGCTGATGTGCTTGAGTGCGGTTTCTCGAGCCACCTCGATGTAGGATTGCATCGTTGCCTTGCCTCCTGATAGACAGCCTGGAATCGGGACCGTGTGTCTACTCACGTACTCGGACAGGATGTACTCGAACTCGCAGAATCCGATGCATCCTGTCAATCCTGTCAAAATGTTGTACCTGAGTAGTTACGAGACCGTCATTATACCTGTTCCGCACAGTTCTCCCAACCCGTTGCGTTGCCAGCCTGATTCCACTACAATCAGATCAATTCCAAACCACCAACATGGGGGTGCATACATGCGCTGTCTTGGAAGACTTTTTCTGGCGCCTCTGCTCGTCGTTGCGGGCATAGCGGTGTATTGCTACTATACTCCGGTGGATGAATACTGGCGCGCCCGTGGATTGATGAAAGTCAAGCAGACGGACGCGGCGATCGAGTATTACCGGAAGGGAATTAAGCGATTCCCGGCGAGCAAATACACCCCCCAGGCTCGGTACGAGTTGGGACTGGCCTACTTCGCAGAGAAGGAATACGCCAGTGCAGCGGTTCAATTGCGAAAAGCCATCGACGAGGATCCGGGAAACTCAAAGGCCGCGGAAGCCCAATACACTGTGGGTGTTTGCTGCCTGAAGGCGGGTAAAACCCGGAAGGCCATCAGTGAACTCAACAAGGTTCGCCAGAATTACGGCGCCGTGCGCGGGCTGGCCGCCAAGTCGGAACTGCAATTAGCTCAGTTGTACTTCGATGAGGGTCATTTCGCCGCCGCGGCAAAGAAGGCATCCTGGATTCTCACCAATGAAGGGAGCAACGAGCATGCTGCCGCGGCCCGCCTCTTGCTGGGAGATATCGCCCTGAAGGCGAAGAAGACCGGAAACGCCATCAAACACTATGAGCAGGTGACGGCGGACTACCCCTCCAGCACGGAGGCCCTTGAAGCGCAACTAAAACTTGCCAAAATCTACCGCGACCAGAAGAAGTACAAGGAAGCCTGGGCGGCGTACAAGGAGCTTCTGCACGTTTCCGGGCAGATGGGCCGGCAGTTGTTCCAGGACGAACGGCTCAGGACCATTGTCGACGAGGGCAAGCGGCTCGGCGAATCGCTGCTGAAGCAGTAAGGCAGAACTTCTCTTTGCATCCCATACAACTCCCGAAGCAGCGATCAGGCGCGCCCCACCGCTGGAGTGTGTGGAACGGGCCACTTCCTTGACTCTCCCGTTAGCGTAACGATATAATGCCAACGTCGCTCTGCCATCGACCATTGACCTTCTGAAACGAGGTATGCCATGCCAAAACTACAGTTCATGGGACACGCTTCTTTTGTGATTTCCGACGGTGATAACCGCATCGCTATCGACCCCTTCCTGACAGGCAATCCGCAGGCCACGATTACTGCGGATGAACTCGACGTAAACGCTATCGTGCTGACGCACGGACACTCCGATCACGTGGGCGATGCCATCAGCATCGCGAAGCGATGCAACGCTACCATCGTCGCGGTGTTCGAATTGGCCACCTACTGCGGGCAGAACGGCGCGAAAGCGCATCCTCTCCACATCGGCGGGGCCCGGCAGTTCGACTTCGGGTGGATCAAAATGACCCCCGCCTGGCATGGTTCGTGCATTGGTGATGACAACCACTACCTCGGCGTCGCCGCGGGAGTTCTGGTGACCGTGGGGGGCAAGACGATCTACCATGCTGGTGATACCGGACTATTCGGCGACATGAAGCTCATTGGCGACCGCCATCCGCTCGACCTTGCCATCGTGCCCATCGGTGACAACTTCACGATGGGCATTGATGACGCGGCAGAAGCGACGCGGATGCTGCACCCGAAGAAGGTTGTCCCCTGCCACTACAACACGTTCGATCTCATCGCGCAGAATCCGGAGGAGTTCAGAACCGCCGTCGGGTTTGCGGCGGAGTGTATCATCATGAAATCCGGAGACGAGATCGAGGTGTGACGGTCGGTGGTGGACGACGTGTTCGCCCATGCCCTTCTCAATCCCGCCGCGACGTCATCACGGTTTGCCACGGCCATTGGCCGTGTACCACGCCCCATCATTTTGTCTATGCTGAAACTGCGGAGGTTGCATGGAAGTACTTACGCACGCCATTGATTTTATTCTCCATGTGGACGAGTATCTCGAGGATATCATCAACAACTACGGGTTGTGGACATACCTTATTCTCTTTGTTATCATCTTCTGTGAGACAGGGCTTGTCGTGACCCCGTTCCTCCCGGGGGACTCGCTACTGTTCGCAGCGGGGGCACTGACGGCCCGCACCGACTTGCAGCCGGTGACGCTGTTCCTGCTCCTGGCCGCGGCTGCGATTATCGGAGACTCGGTCAATTACTCCATAGGGAAATGTGTGGGGCCCAGAATATTCAGCGGAGAACACGTGCGCTTCCTGAACAAAAAACATCTCGACCGAACTCATGAATTCTACGAAAAACATGGAGGGAAGACAATTATCCTGGCAAGGTTCATCCCCATCATCCGCACCTTTGCGCCCTTCGTTGCGGGGATCGGCAAAATGACCTATGGGAAGTTCATCTCCTACAACATTTGGGGTGGCATGGCCTGGGTCGCGCTTCTTGTGTTTGCGGGCTACTACTTCGGAGGACTAAAGGCGGTGGAGAAGAATTTCTCCCTGGTAGTCCTTGTCATCATTTTCCTATCAATTCTTCCGCCAGTGCTCGAGGTTGTGAAACACAGGGCCCAGAGCGCAGGAATAAGCAAAGCAGGAAGTGATGAGTGACAAAGAGGCGGTGCAAAAGGTGGATGGCAATGACGACCTCCGCGCTGCGTAGTAAAATGAGCGTGCAAGTCGTTGGCAAGGTGAAACGACAATGAAACTTGGCATCGACCCGAAAGTTGACTACGCGTTCAAGTGGCTCTTCGGCAATGAGAAAAACTCGCGAATCCTGATTCATCTGCTCCATGCGGTTCTGAATCCGCCGCCGGAGGAACAGATTGTGGAGCTTCAAATCCTGAACCCGTTCAGCGAGAAGATGGCGCTGGATGAAAAACTCTCCATTTTGGATATTAAGGCGCGAGACCAACTGGGTAGACAGTTCAACATCGAGATGCAGATGGTTCCCAGGGCCGGGATACGGCAACGGGTTCTATACTACTGGGCGAAGCTCTATGCCGAACAACTGGGCACAGGGGAAGATTACTCTCTGCTGAGACCAACACTGTCTGTTTGCTTCGTTGACAGAGTAGTCTTCCCGGCTGTTGAAGAGCACCATCTGCAATTCCGCCTGTTAGATGCGAAGCGAGGCGTGACGCTCACAAACGATCTGAACATCCACTTCTTCGAACTGCCGAAATTCTTGAGGGGCGTGGATGATCTGACAACACCACTGGATGCCTGGCTCTATTTCCTGCGAACGGCAGATGAGCTGGAAGCGGAGAGGCTGCCTGCCTCTTTGAATATCCCGGAAATCCGGGAGGCGGTGGAGGTACTCAAAATGCTTGCGCAAGTAGACATGCAAAAGGAAATCTATGAGGGTCGTATTAAGGCGCGGCGCGACGAGATAAGCTGGCAAAAAGAGGCGGAAAGAGAAGGTCTGCAACAGGGCCTGCAACAGGGCCTGCAACAGGGGCTGCAACAGGGGTTGCTCCGGGGACGAGAGCAGGGAGCGATCATCGGCCGGGTCGAGCTCCTGCAGACCTTGTTACATCAGACGCCCACACCGCGCGACGAACTGATCGCCATGGACATTAGCGAATTGCAGCAGCTTGAGGACACGTTGACCAAGCAGATAGCGCGACATTAAGCGGTGACAACAGATGGCTGAATGGGACGGACCCATTGAGAAGATCGACGATTACCGCTGGCGCGTGCCGCGGAGCTATCGTCATGGAATGAACGCGGATGGCGTCCTGTACGCGTCCGAGAAACTGGTAAGGGACATTCGCAAAGATCAGGCGCTGGAGCAGATGGCCAATGTGGCCACGCTCCCGGGTCTGGTCGGTTGCTCGATGTCCATGCCGGACACTCACTGGGGTTATGGATTCCCCATCGGAGGCGTGGCCGCCTTCGACATGGAAGAAGGTGTCATCTCTCCCGGCGGCGTCGGCTACGACATCAACTGCGGTGTGCGCCTGATTCGCACGGACTTACAAGTGAATGAGGTCCTCCCGCGCATCGAACCACTGGTAGACGAGTTGTTCCGCCTCATCCCTTCCGGCATGGGATCCAAGAGCGCGGTGGTCAAGGTCTCTGAAGCCGAACTGGACGAGGTCGTCACCAAAGGAGCGCAGTGGGCTGTGGGCCGCGGTTTCGGGACGCGTGAGGACCTCGAACACACCGAGGAACGGGGTCGCGTCGAGGGCGCGGACCCCACCCAGATCAGTCCCCGTGCCCGGCAGCGCGGCCTCCCACAGATTGCCTCCCTCGGCGCCGGGAACCACTTCATCGAGGTGCAGGTCGTCGAGGAGATTTTCGACCCGGCGGTCGCGCAGACGCTGGGGATCCTCGATGTTGGTCAGGTCACGGTGATGGTGCATACCGGCTCCCGCGGGTTGGGCTATCAGGTGTGTGATGACTCGCTGGAGAACATGCAGCGCGCGGCTGTGAAGTACGGCATCCAACTCGCCGACCGGCAACTTGCCTGCGCGCCCATTCCGTCCGATGAGGCACAGTCCTACCTCGGCGCAATGCGGTGCGCTGTCAACTACGCCTTCGCCAATCGGCAAGTCATCACCTATGCAATGCGGCAAGCCTTTGAGAACATTTTCGGTCAAGGATGGGAGAAGCTGGGCCTGCAACTGGTCTACGACGTCGCACACAACATTGCGAAGATTGAGGAGCACGAACACAACGGCCAGATGAAGAAACTGTGCGTCCACCGCAAAGGCGCGACGCGAGCGTTCCCGCCCGGACATCCTCAGCTTCCGGACGATTACCGCGAGATCGGTCAACCGGTGCTCGTGCCAGGCGACATGGGAACGTGTTCCTACGTCCTCGTCGGCACCGAAACCGCTATGCGGGAGACCTGGGGTTCCACCTGCCACGGCGCGGGGCGCGTAATGAGCCGCAATCAGGCTCTGAAGCGTATCCGCGGCGATGAACTGCTCCAGCAACTCCGCGCCGAGGGCATCGTTGTCAGAGCCGAAAGCAAGAAGACCGTGGCCGAAGAAGCCCCCTTCGCATACAAAGATGTTGGCGAAGTGGTTGATTCATGTCAGGGAGCGGGCATCTCGAAGAAAGTGGCGAAAATGCGACCTATTGGAGTTGTCAAGGGATGAGTGCGCAGCCCCCGTAGGTTAGAGCTCCAGCTCTCACAAGGCCGGAATTCCGATCCACAGCGTGTTAGAGCTGGAGCTCTAACCGACGGGGGCTGCGCGTGTTGCACGAAGGAGAAGTATCTACGCTATGAAGACAGGTAATCTCATTGGGCTTCTCGCCGCTGCCCTTATCGCCTTGCCCTTGGCCACATGCGCCGCGAAGGCGCCGGTTGTCGGCTTCATCATTGTGGATGCCGACAAGTACTTTGCGGAGGAGCAGCGCTACAATCCCTTCGCGAAGCGGGTGTTGGAGCCGAACGGGTTTGGCTTTGGGCTGGCGGAGTGGATGCAGTTCTGGGGAGACCAGGCGAACGAGAACGCGACTCTCGACCTGCTGCGCAAGTTCAACGTGATGGTCGTGGACACGCCGTTCGACAACAGCTTTACCGAGATCGGGCCTGCGAAGCAGCGTTCCGCCGCCGCGGCGCGCAAGGCGCTGGAGCAATACCTGCAGGAAGGCGGCAGCGCCCTGCTGATCCTGCAGGCGGTACGCTATCCCGGCGACAAGGACCAGGACTATGCGAACCTAATGATCGAAGGTCTCGGCGTCCAGATGCTGCATGAAGGCGTCTTCGATTCGAAGCGGAGCTTCAAGTCGCCCATCGCCTCCATCTTTCCTCCCGAGGGGTTCTGTTGGACGGAGAATGTCACCAAAGGGCACCCAGTGACCGAGGGCGTTTCGCGGCTCTGCCTTCCGCAGTATCACAACGGCAACACTCCTGGTGTTGTGGGGATGAAGGTATCGCCGGAGTGGCAAGTGCTCGTTCGCGGCGAGGAGAGCGCGCAAAGCTACGTCGTGACCCGTGAGCATGTCACCGACTACAACCAGGTCGGAACCTACAAGTCCGCTCCGCCCATCGTTGCAGTCCGCGCCTTTGGGAAGGGCCGCGTGATGGCCTTCAGCGTTCCCGCGCGTAGTGTCTCCACCAACTACGGCGTGGCCGGCTGGAACATGATCGTCGAGACGGCCGGTAACGCCGAGGCCAAACTTCCCAGCGACGGCGGACGCATGACACTGAACGCGCTGAAGTGGCTGGCGGAGACTTCACGGGACAATCCCGATCTCGGCACCTTCAAGACCGATCCCGTCGGGCGCGTGCAGTTTCCGAAGAGCATCGAGTTCGACAAGTATGAGTTCCCCGCGCCGGCAAAAGGCGTGCGCGGAATCCTCGGAGCGAAGACCGCGCTTAGCGACGGTGCGGGGTCGGTGGAGGAATACGTCGCATCGTCGAAGGCAGCGGGGTTGTCGTTCATTGTCTTCAATGAGTCGCTGGAGAAGATGGCGGCGGAGAAGCTGGAGCAACTGAAGGCAGAGTGCAAGCGGCTCTCCACCGACAGCTTCTACGCCTGCCCCGGCGTGGAGTTTACCGACGACCTCGGCAATCGCTGGGCGATCTGGGGCGAGCGCGTCATCTTTCCGCAGGGCAAGTTCAAGCGGGCATACGGAGAGACGACTGCCGAGCGACCCGAGCTGGTGCAGTGGGACGGGCAGGTGCTGCACAACCCCGGGCAGTACTGGGAGTATTGCGCCTACACGCCCAACATGCTGCTGACCTACCGCAACCTGCGCGCGAAGAACGCGCACCCGGCGAACATGTGGTGGTTCTACCGCCTGCCGCCTTATGTCTATGACCGCGGCAAGCTGGTCGAGGACCAATTCTCCGAGTGGCTGTATGCGCTGCGCGACATCCGGCACATCACCCCTGCTTCCTACACGCGGATTTATGCGCCTTCCGAAGTCGCTGCGGCAGCGGCGACGAGCGCCACCGGAGGCCGCGACCTCGCCTCCATGCGCGATTGGCTCAACACGCGGTGTGGCAGCTTCGGCCATCACGCCGTCCCCTATGTGACCGGCGGACCGGTGATCGAGCAGTGGGCCGCCATCAATTCCCAGCACGACGTGCCCTTCGACGTGCGTGGCAAGCAGCGTGCGCGGTTGCGGTTTCACGTGAGTTCTGCGGACGGCATTCGCGAAGTCAAGGTTCACAACTGCGACTATGGCGTAGTGCGGCGCTTCCTCGCCAATGGTCAAACCGCCTTCGCACAGGAATTTGAGCTGGCGCACGACCGCGACCACACCCTCACCCTCGAAGTGACCGACATGAAGGGACGCAAGGCGGTCTCGGAGAAGATCTATCTCTTCTCCTACAAGATGAGTCTGTTCCGCTGTGGAGACAATCTGAACTTCCTCGGCGGCGTCGGGCTGTGCTGGCACCCGGACCGCAACGAGATGCTGAACCTGGGGCAGATGTACCAGGGCACTCCGGTGGAGAGCATCGGCGGCTACGACTCGGCCGCGGCGCTCACCAAGCAGGCCGTCCTGCGGATGAATGCCATTGACCATATCAACACGCAGGAGTTGAAGGAGTACCCCTTGCCGTGGGAGCAGGGAATCATGCGGAAGATTCTCGACGTGAAGCTGCCGGGCAACGACGTGAAGATCTGCGACATGGACATGGGGCCGCTGGTCGAGCGGTACGACTCGTTGACCCGCGACACTCCCGCTCGCACCAGCGTCCCGGCCGTTGTCGCGGAGAACCAGCTCTTCAGCCGCACTCACCGTGCCTACTACTTGCAGAACCGAACCAACATGTATATCGCCTGGGACTACCGCCGTGCGCGGGAAGGATCGGAGAACTACCGCGGCGGCATGGTGTGGCACGAAGGGAAGATTACGTTCAAGCGCGACGCAACGCTGGCCGGCTCGATGCCCATCATGCTCTTCTACTTCACCGGAGGTGCGGCGGACGGAACTCCCACCACGCTATTCCTGAAAGACGCCGCGGGCGGGCCGGTCGCCTCCGTGCTGCCCAAGGGAGGACAACCTTCTTACAAGCAAGGCGCGATTGCGCCCGGTGGCTACGTGACAGCGGGACCGTGCGACGTCTACTCGGTCTTCTACGCGGCTTCAGACACCAACTTCCGCTATGCCCTCGTCTCTGATCCCGCAACCGGTCGCATCAACCAACTGCAAGTCGGTCTGGGACAGAACGGCCAGAAGGTGACGGCAGGAACGGAGATCACGTATCGCTTCGGCGTGGCGACTCTCGGCGGCCCGCTGCTGACGACCGAGCAGTCCATCGCCAAGTTCGAAGACCTCGGCGACAGCTTCGGAATCGGCGATACAGCCCGTAGGGGTGTCGACGACCACGGTGTCCGCGCCGCCTGCACCACCGGGAAGCTGGTCAGCCGCGAGATGTTCCTCACCGTCCAGGCCGACCGTAACGAGGCGCAGTTTAGAGTGGAACCTCGTGAGACCATCGTCGACCTGCCGATTCGTGTGCAGGGAATCGAGGACAACGGGTGCGCCGCCGTCTACAGCACCGCGCGTCCGTGGTTCCGCTGGGTCGGCGTCGCCGAGGGTTCGGCCTGGTTCCAGGAGAGCGTTGACAAAGGTTCGGAGATCTGGGCAGGCAACGTGTTCGTCTGTGACAACAAAGAGGTGAAGCTCACCCTCGTCCGCGATGGCATCGCCGAAGGCCGCCAGACGTTCCTCGAAGTCCACAATCCGACAGACAAAGCGATCAAGGCGACCATCACCTCACCAGAGCACGCGCCCTTGTACGGCGGGACACGCCTGATCGTGGACGCACCAGCAGGGACGAGCGTGACTGTGCCGGTGAAGCCGGTGAGGTAGAGAGTCTCTACTACTACGACGACAACCTGCAAATCCTGCGGGAGCACGTGGCGGAGGAGTCGGTGGATGGAAATCCTGGAATCGTTTGACACACACTCACGCTCTGCGTAGAATAGTGCTCAACACGCCATGACAGTACCGCATCCCATCCCGTATCAGGGCAGCAAGCGCAACATTGCGCCGGACATTTTGGGCTATTTCCCGCCAAAGGTGCATGCCCTGCATGAACCCTTTGCCGGATCGGCTGCTGTGTCCCTCGCCGCGGCGGCGCGCGGGTTGGCTGAACAGTATTGGCTTAACGATCTGAACAAACCTCTAATGGATTTATGGGCGACGATCTCAACTCTCCCGACGAGATCGCCCAACAGTATGAGGCGCTCTGGAAGGATCAACTGCCCAATCCCCGCGCCTTTTACGATGAGATCAGAGACGAGTTCAATGCAACCGCCAGACCGGACTGTTTTCTGTATCTCCTCGTACGGTGTGTGAAAGGCTCGGTGAGGTACAATGCGAACGGAGAGTTCAACCAAAGCCCCGACAATCGAAGACGCGGCGCTCTCCCCAAGACCATGCGAGAGATGATCTTTGGCGCTTCCTATCTTCTCAAAGGGAAGACCACCCTCACTTCACAAAACTACCGGGACGTTTTGCTCAAGGCGACAAAGGATGACTGGGTTTACATGGACCCTCCCTACCAGGGAGTCTGCGGAAACCGTGATTCCCGTTACCTGACAGGTGTTCAGTTCTGCGAGTTCGTCGAGGCGCTGGAGCGGCTTAACGGTAGGCAGGTCAGATACATCGTGAGCTACGATGGTCGGACGGGCAGCAAAGTTCACGGCAAGCCACTGCCCTCGCACCTTGAACTGACTCTGGTGGAAATCCACGCGGGAAGGTCCTCCCAGGCCACTCTCCTGGGGAGAGATGACATGACCGTGGAATCGCTCTACCTTTCCCCTGCCTTAACGGCGGAAATTGCGAGACGGGAGGGGCGAAGGTGGGGAGAGATAAGAGATGATGGAGAGGAACTATGAGTGAAGACCTTCAGTTCGATATGGCGCTCTCGTACAGCGACTCCGATGCTTGGCTTGCCAAGGACCTGGCCAACTTGGTGTTGCGATATGGTTATGAAGTATACTGCGCGGACTTGCAGCCGGACCAAGCTCGGGGGTTTCTTCGGGCGAATCTCCGAGAGATATACCGAAGTGCATGTGTCAATGTCGTGATTTGGTCGAAGGACTACGCCGCGAAAGAAAAGGACAGCATTGTTGGCACGGAGATGCGACTTATTATCAACCGGCATATTGAGAAAGACGATGCCAGGGCTTTATTTGTCCTCGCCATAGACGGCACACCGCCTCAGGATGATTTGCAGGAGGTGCTCTTTCATAAACTGAAAGACATCGGGATCACGGGCGCTGAGAAGTGTGTTCTTTCGCGTCTAAAGGACTTAGCAACATTTAGGACGGCAGGCAAGGTGTGCCATCCCACTGGGACTGAACATGATAGAGGCCAACTTCATCCTTGTTCCTTCTTCATCCAAGAGGGATTTCAGAAGGATTGTCTGGGCAGGTGGCGAAGGTTGGCCGATGTGGAGATTCGCTTTCCCAGACCGAGTCCTGTGAATACCCCCCACGTTTACCTCATTCCCAGTGGAAAAGTGATGAACCTGCTGTCTCACACCCTTATTCTTGAATCCGACCCAACACAATTGGACTCTAAGCGGAAAGCGACCATCGAATTCGTAAACGCGAATAGAGGGACAAAACTCAACGGATATTGGTTCTACATGAAGAAAAACGACGCTGAAGTCGCGACGGTATACTGTGAATCCTACGATGACTTTCTCAATGAGCAACTACGCCTGCAACACCCGTAAGGCGGTGTCAATAAATAAAGGTATCATCTCGGTCAGTGCGTTGAGGGGTGAATGGTGTAATTCCAGTCGCCATGAAAGGGGTTTCGTTTCAGGTTCACTCGCTTGATTTCCTCATCCGTCACTTTCCGGCCGGTCGGATATTTCCGGCGATCCAGACGGCATGTCACTTGGAGCCCTTTGGCGGTGGTCGTGCGAGAGATAAGATTGACGATCGTCTCGTAATCCCGAAGCGGCTCGCCGCGCCAATTCGAGGAAATGAAAGAGAACAACCGGTGTTCAACCTTGTTCCATTTGCTGGTGCCAGGCGGAAAGTGACAGACGGAAATAGAAAGACCCGTTTCATCCGAAAACTTCTGCGCGAACTCTGTGAGTTCGATAACTC
>Ga0210056_1000480_pt1 | contig 33185 bp, 25 predicted proteins | sample CryGeyCG2014_080_2_FD_183965 | JGI IMG/M metagenome (GOLD analysis project Ga0210056, IMG submission 183965) | Groundwater microbial communities from aquifer - Crystal Geyser CG07_land_8/20/14_0.80 (SPAdes) (version 2) | ecosystem: Environmental > Aquatic > Deep subsurface > Groundwater | place...
ATGAGGGTGCCTTCCTCCTCGACTTGGTGGTCAAATCAGGATTGAAGGCGCCCTCTCATTTTCCTCCCCGCGCCCCAGGTACCCGCACCCACAAACTCACCGAAACACCGGGAATTCAAGGCTCTTCTTGCAGCCACGACCGCGGACCACTCCGTCCGAGATCAGGAGGTCTGAGACTGGGGCCGCATCACCTCACGCAAGACGTCACCGTCTGGGAGCACGAGCCGGGCCTCGACTTCGTCACCACCCTCGACTCCGCTGGCGGAGACGGGTTCTTCAAGGTGCACTTCGAGAGGCCCTTCGAGGGCGCGCTCAACGTCGACGCGCCCTTTGGTGTCGAGCCGCGAGACGTCGCCGCCGAGCCGTACGGCGAGGTCCTGGAACGCCGGCGGGAGAACGTGTTCTACGGCAGCCCGTGGGTGGACTACAGCGACGGTGCCCGCGGGGTCGCGCTGCTGGTGGAGCCGGGTATGCAGGGCTTCTCGTTCGACCCGGCGACCCGCGTGCTGGCGCACACCTTGCTGAAGGTGATTGTGCACCCTACCGAAGGCTGGGAGCGCCACGAGACCCGGTTGCGGGAAGGGAAGGGGCGGCAGGTGTTTCGGTATCGACTCCTCCCGCACCTGGGCGACTGGCGAGAAGCCGACCTCCCGCGGCGGTCGTTGGGGTGGCGAGAGCCACTCACGGCAGTCAAGCCGCTGGGCGAGCAGTCGCAGTTGCTGCCCGACGTTCACTCGTTTCTCTCGCTCTGCGCACCCAATGTGCTGCTCTCAACGCTGTATCGAGACGAAGGTCGCGTCGTGCTGCGTCTCTACGAAGCCCTCGGCCAGACCGCCGAGGTCGAGCTTGTGCTCCCCTTCGCTCCCCAGTCGGTCAGGGAGACCGACTTCGTCGGGCAGCCGCGCAAACGTCGTCTGGAGCTTGTCGGCGAGACCGTGCGACTGACCCTCGCGCCCTGGGAGGTCGTACTGCTGCGACTGGAGGGAGCGGGCACGCCGTGACCAGGTCTCGGGACGCGGGATTGCGCCAACAGACCGCGGGCGGTATACTTATGTGTTTGCCCGTCAGCAGACGCACCGATGACCCGGGAGAGGAATCCTCGGGGTACCCCACAGGGCGGCTGTTCTCCGGTGGAATGGGCGCTGAGCCACTTGTTCAGGCGCTGCCGGGCGCAGCGAGGCCGCATACTGCGTCCCCCGCGCAACCCCTGTCAGGAGAGACCAAGCTGTGAAACGAACGTATCAACCGAAGAAAAGGCGGCGCGCCAGGCGGCACGGTTTCCGTCACCGGATGGCGACAAAGGGCGGCAGACGCGTCCTCTCACGACGCCGAGAGAAGGGCCGGGCCAAGCTGACCGTATAACCAGCCTGGCGAATCCGTGACCAGCGACCGCCAGTTTCCCACTTCAGAACGGCTGAAACGGTCGAGCGATTTTGATGTTGCCATTCGGACAGGATCGTTTTTCCGACATCGGCTCGTGACGGTTGTCGTCTCCAGCGGAGGGGCGGCCCATCGTCGGCTGGGCGTTTCCGTGGGGAAGCGAGTAGGCGGGGCGGTTCGCAGAAACCGCCTCAAGCGGCGGCTGCGGGCTCTGTATGCGGCTCACCGCGACCTGCTCCCGGAAGGCTGCGACTGCGTGATCATCGCCAAGCCCGAGGCCGCCGGGGCGAAGGCGGGTTCTCTGGGCGGAGTAGTGCGCAACGCCTTCGCGCAGGCTGGGCGCAGCCCTCGGGGCCGGCAAGCGCTCCCCGGGCGAGGCGCTGCGCGATGACGTGGTTGCTGAGGATCATTCTCAAGACCTACCAGCGCTTCGTGTCGCCTCTCCTCCCCCCGTGCTGCCGGTACCACCCCTCTTGCTCCTCCTACTGCCTGGAAGCCCTGGACAAGCACGGGCTCTGGATCGGCGCGAACCTAACCGTAAGGCGACTCCTCCGCTGCCACCCGTGGCACCCGGGCGGCTATGACCCGGTGCCATGACGCGGGGCCCGAAATGAGCAGAAATTGACAACTGTGCAACAACCGAAAACGCGACTCTGGCGGGCCCTCGGCGCCGCGTGCGCCCTCACCTTCGCGGTGGGGGCGCTGTCCGGCTGCTCCGGCAAGGCGTATCCGCCGGTGAAGAAGGAGCAGCGCAAGGCCGTTGAGAAGGCCTTGGACGTATCCGGCGTCGTGTCGGTTGACGACGAACTGGTGGCGTTGCGGAAGAAGATCGCGGCCAACCCGGAAAGCGCGGCGGCGGCGGAAGCCCAATTCCGCCTCGGAGTGGTCAGCGAGAAGAAGGGCAACGACGGCAAAGGCGACACGGACGGTGCAGTCAGCGCATACGACGGGGTCCTCGAAAAGCACGCCAGTTCGCCGTTTGCCGCCGCGGCGGCTTATCGGAAGGCGGAGCTGCTCTGCAACAGCACGAACCCGGAGAAACGGAACGCGGCGGTGAAGGCGTACGAGGGCGTCCTCGGGATGATGATGGGGGCGCGGGGGGGGTCCAAGAGCCCCACCGTGGTCGCCACAGTCCCGATCGAGCAGAAAGGCGGCTCGATCAAGTGGGTTCCTGCCAGTGAGCTTATCCCGCCCAAACTCGACGCACTCTACAAGGACCGAGTCTCCTACCAGGTGCTCAACGCGTTGGTGGCGATCAGCACCAAGATCACCAGCAAGGGCGCCTACGGGCTTGCCATCATCTTCCTGACCATCATCGTCAAACTTCTGATCACTCCGCTGACCCGCAAGCAATACGAGTCCATGAAGGACATGCAGAAGGTGCAGCCGGAGGTTAAGAAACTCCAGGAGAAGCTGAAAGGCGAACCGCAGAAGCTGAACCAGGAAGTGATGGCGCTGTACAAGAAGCACGGCGTCAACCCGCTGGGCGGGTGCTTCCCGCTGCTGATCCAGATGCCGGTCCTGATCTGGCTCTACCGGGCGATCATGGCGTTTCGACTGCAGTTTGAGGGACATGGCTTCCTCTGGGTGGACAACCTGTCCGCGCCGGACAGGCCGCTGTTGGTGCTGTACCTGATCAGCATGGTCGTCTCCCAGCGGCTGACGACCACGCCGACGGCAGACCCCCAGCAGCAACAGACTCAGAAAATGATGGCCTACATGATGCCGGTCATGATGGCCTTCATGTTCCAGACCTTCCCCTCGGCCTTCATTCTCTATTGGCTGATGTTCAACATCCTGAGCACACTCCAGCAGTACCTGATCATGCGGGGTTGCTCCGACGACCGAGAGCGGAAAATGGGCATCAAGACGCTCATCCCGAGCTTCCTGTCTGCCACACCGAAGAAGACCAGCCCCCCCGTAGTGCGGGCGCCCGCAGTCCTCGACAGAAGCGGGCAGGGCGCTTCGCAGAAGAAACGCACGAAGAAACGGCGACGCTGACTGAGGCTGCCTTTCCGAACGGCTTCGTCACACCATATGCGGCGGTTCCCCGATCACCCATCGCCACATATGGTGCATTCGCGACATAGCAGTCGCGGCCGCCGATGAAGGAGACGGTCATCCATGAGGGTAGTAGAGACGGAAGCAAAGACGCAAGAGGAAGCGATCCAGGCCGCATTGACGGAGTTGGGGCTGGCGGCAGACGAAGTGGACGTTGAGGTCTTGTTGAAGGAACACCGAGGCGGGATACTCGGATTCATGGGGCAACCGGTTGTTCGCGTCCGGGTCTGCGCGAAAGACGCAGCCGGTCCTGCCGACGAGCCGGCACCGGCGGAGCCTCTTGCGGAGGCCGCCGAGGTGGATTCCCCGGCAGAGCCGGACCTGGAAGAGGCGCCGGCTGAGGAGGTCGCGCGGGAAGCGACCCCGCCGGAAGCGGCAGAGACAGAAGCTCCGGAGGCGGCTGCGGAGCCTGCACCGGGCGATTCGGCCGACGAACTTTCGTCCCCGGCGGAGGAAGGCGAAGAGTCTGAGGACGAGTCCGCTGAAGAGTCAGACAGCGATGAGGAAGCTGACTATAGCGATGAGAGCTTCGACTGGCCGGAAGAGGCGCGACTGCTGGTCCAAGACGTTCTGGACGCCATGGGGCTGAACATCACGGCCGAAGTCGCCGAGGCGGATGAGACAGACATCAAGATCGAGGCCGCGGGGCCCGATCTCGGCATCCTCATCGGCCGCCAAGGCAAGACCATCAACTCCTTCCAGTACCTGATGAACGTGATTCTGAACCGGCAGAGCCCGGAACGGATCCGAGTCGTGATTGATGGCGAGGGCTATCGAGAGCGGCGCGAGCAGGCTCTGGGGCGGATGGCGCGCCAAGCGGCCGACCGGGCCCGCCGGAGTGGCGTGGCCGTCCGGATGGACCCGCTGCGTGCCTTCGAGCGCCGGCTTGTCCATGTGGCCCTGCAGGACGACGAAGCGGTGTCCACTCATAGCGAAGGAGAGGAGCCGTACCGTTGCGTGGTGGTCGCACCCACGGAGCAGGCCTGCAGTCTGGCTCAATCAAGAGGCCAGGGCGAGGGCTCCCAACGGCCGTCTGAGGCGGCGCGGGGTGCCGCGGGCGGCTCCGGCAAGAGCGCGGACGGCTACGATGACTTTGAGCGCCGATGGATCGAGGAAGACGAAGAGTACGAGTACGTGGATACCGACGAGGCTGCAGAGAACGGGGACAGCGACGAAGACGCCGCGACGCCACCAGAGCTTCCGGGAGAAGGTCCTGACTCACCAGGCGATGAGGACCGAGAAGGCTAAGCTGCGCGGCGTCGAGGCGAAAACAGTCTGAGCGCAGGTGGAGTACCAATGTCCCCGTGCCGGGACACAATTGCCGCAGTTGCCTCGGGCGCGGGGCAGTGCGCCGTCTGCCTGATTCGGGTCTCCGGGCCTGATTGCTTGGCGGTCCTCCACAAAGTGTTCCCTGGGCTGGCTGGAGGCACTCCCCAGCCGGAGCCCAGGCGCGCGTATGTGCGCAATGCCCTCGACCCAGACGTGGGCGAGAGGGTCGACCAGTGCGTGGTCACGTTCTTCCGGGGACCCCAAAGCTACACGGGGGAGGACGTGTTGGAGCTCGGCTGCCATGGAGGGACGGTCACCCCGAGACGGGTGCTGGCCGCCCTGCTCTCCGCGGGGTGCCGACTGGCTGACCCCGGCGAGTTCTCGAAGCGGGCGTTCCTGAACGGGAAACTGGGACTCGCCGAGGCCGAGGCGGTATCCTCCCTCATCACCGCCGGCAGCGAGCTGGCTCAGCGCAACGCCCTGAGGCAGCTTGAGGGCCGTCTCGGCAACGAGGCGGCGGCGCTGGCGTGCCGGCTAAGGCAGGCGCTGGTACACTTGGAGGCGTCTCTGGACTTCGACGACGAGGAAGTCCCCTCCCTCCAACCGGCCGACCTGCTGGTCACCCTCGAAGACTGTGCGGCGTCTGCCCAGTCACTTGCCGACACTTGGGAGTTCGGTCGAGCCCTTCAAGAGGGCCTGCAGCTCGTGGTCGCGGGGAAGCCGAACACGGGGAAATCGAGCTTGCTGAACTGCTTGCTGGGTGAGGAACGCGCCATCGTTACCGACATTCCCGGCACCACTCGCGACGTACTGGAGAGCACTTTCTGCTTGGGAGGGCTGCCCGTCACGCTTTTCGATACGGCGGGCATCACGAAGAGCAAAGACCCGATCGAGCGGATCGGGGTAGCGCGGGCACTGTCCAAGCTGGGATCAGCCGACGCGGTCGTGCTTGTGGTCGATGGCTCTCGCCCGCTCGACGGCGACGACCGCTGGTGCGCAGAGCTCCTCCAGCGAGCGACTTGTCCGGTTGCAGTGGCACTGAACAAGAGCGATCTTCCGCAGGTGGTTGGGCGGGACGACGCGGGCACTTTGGTCGCGGCCGCGCCCGTGGTTCCAACCTGCGCGTTGAATGGAAGCGGCGTGGACAGGCTCAAGGAGGTTGTGGAAGAGCAGGTGACTGGGAATCGGCCGGCGGACCCCGAAGGCACCGTCATCGTTTCACTCCGTCAGCGCGAGGCGCTGGCGAGGAGCGCGAGAGCAAGCTGCCGGGCGGCAGAGGCTGTGCGGTCGGCGGTGCCGCTTGACATGATCTGCGCCGACGTGCGCGACGGGCTCTCCGCAATTGGGGAGATCACCGGCGAGACCGTCACCGAAGACATCCTGTCCGCCGTTTTCGCCCAGTTCTGCATCGGCAAATGAGCCACTCACGTTCGGATAGGTACGAGGTGATCGTCATAGGGGCCGGCCACGCCGGCTGTGAGGCTGCGCTGGCTGCCGCTCGGCTCGGCGCCAAGACGCTGGTCGTGACGGCCAACACGGATCACGTCGGCCACATGCCCTGCAACTGCTCCATTGGCGGACCGGCGAAGGCCCATCTCGTTCGTGAGATCGACGCACTGGGCGGAGAGATGGGCCGCAATATCGACGCAACCTACACACACATCCGCCTGCTGAACACCAGCAAAGGGCCCGCGGTGCAATCGCTGCGCGCGCAGGCGGACACCGAGCAGTACGCCCAGCGGTTGGGCGACGTCCTGCGCGCGCAGGCGGGAGTGACGGTCGAGCAGGGCGAAGTGGTTGCGTTCGAGATAGACGGACAGCGCGTCCGCGGCGTTGCAACGTCGTCTCGGCGCACTTGGCACACCGAGGCGGTGATCGTCACTGCCGGGACGTTCCTGAACGGCGTGGTCCGCCTCGGCGAGCTGAGCTTCCCGGCCGGGCGGGCGGGCGATCCGCCGGCAACCGGGCTCAGTGAGTCCTACCGAGGGTTGGGCTTCGAGGTGAAGCGGCTGAAGACCGGAACGGTGCCGAGGGTGCACCGAGAGACCATCGACCTAAAGGAGGTCACCGTCCAGCCGTCCGACCAAGAGCCGCGGTGGTTCTCCTTTGAGAATCTGTCGCGGCCGCGGAAGCCGAAGCTGCTCGACTGCTGGGCTACTCACACCACGGCAGAGACCGCGGCTATTGCCCGGGCGAATCTGCACCGCTCAGCGCTCTACGGAGGCTACATCGAGGGGATCGGGCCCCGGTACTGCCCTTCGATCGAGGACAAGTTCGTCAAGTTCCCGGACCGGCAGTTCCATCCGCTGTTCTTGGAGCAGGAAGGGTGGGACCGCGACCACGTGTATGTTGCGGGCCTCTCCAACAGCCTTCCCGTCGACATCCAGCAGGAGCTCGTCCACTCGGTGCCCGCTCTGCGGCACGCGCGCGTTCTCCGCCCCGGATATGCCATCGAGTATGACTTCGTGCCGCCGACGCAACTCAAACAGTCCCTTGAGACCAAGCGGGTCGCTGGGCTTTTCCACGCCGGGCAGATCAACGGCACCTCGGGGTATGAAGAAGCCGCGGCTCAGGGGTTGCTGGCGGGACTCAACGCCGTCGCCTACCTGGGCAACGAGGAACCGCTGGTCCTGAATCGGGCCGAAGCCTACCTCGGGGTGATGGTTGACGACTTGGTGACCAAGGGGGCAGACGAACCCTACCGGATGTTCACCTCGCGGGCTGAATTCCGGCTGCTACTGCGGCAGGGGAACGCCGACCGACGCCTGACACGCCAGGGATGGCGGCGTGGTTTGGTTAGCAGCGCCCGGTGGGCGGCGTTCGAAGCCAAGGAGAAAGCGATAGAAGCTGAAATGGGCGCGGCACAGAGGACCGTCGTGCGGCCGCAGGCAGACCGGGACCGGGCGCTGGTTTCCCTGGGCAGTGCGCCGATGCGGAAAGCGCACACCGTCGCCGAGTTGATGAAGCGACCAGAGCTGTCCTTCGACTCGGCGTGGGCCGTGTGCGGGGAGGTGCGAGGGACCGCTCCCGAGGTCGCGTGCGAAGTGGAGGTTGAGGTCAAGTACGAGGGCTACCTGCAGCGCCAAGTGGAACAGCGCGACCGGCTGGTGCGACACGAAGGCGAGAGGATCCCTCCTGACTTCGACTACGCCTCCACCCCGGGGCTCCGGCGAGAGGCCATCGAGCGTTTCGGCAAGGTGCGGCCCAATAGTCTGGGCCAGGCTTCGAGGGTTCCCGGGATCACGCCGGCTGACCTATCGGTGCTGAGCGTGTACCTCCATCGGTGGCGCCAGCAGGCAGAGGCAGGAGCGTAGCCCAATGAACCATGTGGATGTCCGCCCGAGCGTTTCACGTGAAACACACCCCGGCGAGCCGGATAGGAGCGGGTCCCTGCCGGTTGACCTCCGGGAGCTGTTCCTGAGCGGACTCCGCGAATGGGGACTCGAGTTCACTGACGCCCAGACTACAGCGGCCCTCGCCTACGCCGCAGTGGTGGTGGAAGCACAGGGCGCGATCAACCTCTCCGGCATTCGGTCGCCGGAGGGGATTGTCGTCAAGCACTTGGTCGACTCACTGGCGTGCCTCAAGTCGGCCTCACTGGTTTCCGCCACCACGCTGGTGGATGTCGGCTCCGGCGGCGGCTTTCCGGCCATTCCGCTGGCCCTCGCCCTCCCCGATTGCCAAGTCGTGGCCATGGAGTCGCGCGAGAACAAAGCCTCATTCATCGCCGCTGCGGCGCGGAGAGTTGGCGTCGCCAATCTCACCGTTGTCACTGTGAGGGCCGAGGACGCAGCCCGGGGGGAGTCACGCGACCGGTTTGACGCGGCGGTGTGCCGCGCCCTGGCTGTGCCAGACGTGGCCCTTGAGCTCTGCTTGCCTCTCGTTCGGCCCGGTGGTATACTGGCGGTGCTGTGTGGCGACGCAGAAGCGCTGAATGCGACGCGCTTCGAGCCCGTCGCCGCGCAGTTGGGGGGCGGTCCTCCTGTAGGCACACGGTACCGGCTTCCCGTTCTCGGGCATCGGCGCGGCCTGCTGGAGGTGCCAAAGGTGTCGCCCACACCCGCCCGGTTCCCGCGGAAGGCTGGAATGGCCAAGAAGCGCCCGCTCATGTTGCATGCCTCGTAGCAGTAGAACGGAGCGCACGTTTCACGTGAAAACACCTGCCGCCCTTCCTGCCGTCCTCGCGCGCGCCGGTTCGGATGTCCTGCGAGACCTCTTCGGCGAAGGCGTACTCCGTCCAACAACCTATGCAGAGAGGGGTTCCACATGGGAGAATGCGTGGTCGTTGTCAACCAGAAGGGCGGCGTCGGAAAGACAACTACCGCAGTGAACTTGGGTGCCGCGCTCGCTGAAGGCGGGTGTCGGACCTTGCTCGTCGACCTGGACCCGCAATCGAACGCAACAGCCGCCCTTGGCGCCGGGATTCCTGAGGACGCCACCCTTGCCCCGCGGTGCGGCGTGTACGCCGCCCTCTGCGGTGACACGCCGATCCGCGACCAAGTCCAGCCGACGCGTTGGACGCCCCTGTGTCTGCTCCCGGCGACGGTCGAACTGGCAGGCGCAGAAGTGGAGCTGGCAGCGGACCCAACCCGGCATGCCGTAAAGAGCTGCCTGGCCCCTCTTCTCGACGACTACGACATCGTTCTGCTGGACACGCCGCCGTCCCTCGGCGTCCTCACGGTGAACTGCCTTGTGGCCGCCGACTCGCTGCTCGTCCCGGTTCAGTGCGAGTACTTTGCACTTGAGGGGCTGCGGCAGTTGCTTCGGACAATTGAGTTGGTGCGGGAGTCGCTGAACCCGGAACTGGAGATTCTCGGTCTGCTGCGGACGATGCACGACGGGCGGACGAACCTCTCGCAGCAAGTTGCCGCACAGATCGAGCAGTTCTTCCCCGGCCGCGTCTTCTCTACGCTCATCCCCAGGAACGTCCGGCTAAGCGAAGCGCCGAGTTTCGGGCTACCGGTCACGTGCTACGCGCCGGTCTGTGCTGGAACGGCTGCCTATCGGGCGCTGGCAAAGGAAGTCGCTGTCGCTCTTCGCCTGCCGTATGAGGGGACAGACGAGTTGGGCGCGCCGGTGCCGCGTAAGCCAGCGGAGCAGCTTCCGGAGGGGCCCGAGACCGCCCCAGCGCCGCCGCCGGAACCAGACCCCAGTCCGGTGCTCATCCGAACCCCGTCCTTGTCGGAGGCGGAGCTGGTCGCTCTCGACTGAGACTCGCGGCGAGTCAATCCCGCCGTCGTGGGCGCGGTGTCGTGTTCGGCGCGACACACTGAGGAGACCAACATGACAAGACAGGCATTGGGACGGGGGCTGGAGATGCTCATTCCTCGGCCTGCCGACGTGCAGGAAGTCAGCCAGGAACCCCGGTCGGAACAGGGAGCGGCAGTCGGTGAGATCCAGCTCCAGTCCCTCGTGCCCAACCCGTTCCAGCCGAGGCAGCAATTCTCGCAGCAGGAACTGGACGAGTTGACAGACTCGATCCGGACCCACGGGGTGCTGCAGCCGCTGGTCGTCCGCCGCGTCGGAGACAAGTACCAGTGTGTTGTCGGCGAGCGACGTGTCCGGGCTGCAACGGCCGCAGGGCTCACGGCCGTTCCTGCGGTCGTTCGTGAGTTCAGCGATCAGGAAATGCTGGCGCTGGCCATCGTGGAGAACGCGCAGCGACAGGACCTGTCGCCTCTTGAGTCGGCTGCGGCCTACAAGCGCCTTACGGAGGAGTTCGGGATGACGCAGCAGGAGGTGGCCGCCGCAATCGGGAAAAGCCGGTCGGCTGTCGCCAATACGCTGCGCCTGCTGGATCTTCCCGACCCGATCCTCGAAGCGCTGGCCGCTGGGGAACTGACCGAAGGGCACGCCCGGGCTCTTTTCACGGCAGGTGAAGCTGGCGCAATGCTGGCAGTCTGGGACCTCATCGCGGGCACGGACGTCTCGGTGAGAGAGGTCGAGCGCCTCGCCCGAGACCTCCGCGCTGCCGCTCCGGACGCGCCCTCGCAGCCCTCCCGGACGCGCCTGCCCAGTCCTGAACTCGACCCCAACCTGGCCCTGTTTGTCGAGCGCCTCCAGCGCCGCCTTGGAACCAAGGTGGTTCTCAAACCTCTCAACAAGGGCGGCTCCCTCACAATCGAGTACTACTCTGACGAAGATCTCACCCGAATCGCCGACCACCTTCTCAGCACTGCAGAGCCGCTGATCGACTGAACTGGAACCATGAACGTCGCAACTGTCATCCTGCTTGCCATCGCCGACTTCATTCCCGGCCCGCTGACCCGGTGCGACTGCCCCAAGTGCAGCGAGGCCGCCCGACTCCTCGTGCAAGGGCTGCAGCTCAACGTCCCTGCTCCGGGACAGCCCGCGCAAGAGGGGGTGGCGCCGCCGTTGCCGCCGACGGCAGTCGAGGGGACCGCGGGCAAGGAACCGACGGCCCTCCTTGAGGGAGCGACTGGAGTAAGTGCAAACATCCGTTTGCATATTCGCGAGCAGAACAAGTCCCTCCCCGCCGCAACCTGCATCCGCTACCAGGAACTCATCTGCCGTGAGTGCCAGCGGCGAGGGGTCTCGCCAGCACTCATCACCGCTCTCATCTCGACGGAGTCCAGTTTCAACGCCGACGCCCGCTCTCCCAGCGGCGCTCTGGGGCTGGGGCAGTTGATGCCGGAGCCGCTAGCCGACCTGGGCGTGGAGGACCCATTGGACCCCGAGCAGAACATCCGGGCCTGCGTTTCCCTAGTCGCCTCGCACCTCGACAGGTGGAAGGAACACCCGGAACGAGACCGGCTCGCGGTGGCCTCCTACCGGGTCGGCTATGGAGCGGTCGTTGCCAGCGGCGGCGTTCCCGACTCGCCGGCCGTCGTGCAGTTCGTGGAGGGAGTTCTGGCACTGGCGCAAACACTTTCGTCCGCCGCACAGGGGCCCGAAGCCGACGAACACTCAGCTCTGTCGAACGTTATTGGCTCCGGCCGCTAATTCCCGGCCTCAGGCAGGGAAGCGTTCGCCCAGGAGGGTCCTGAGCACCTCGTTGGCGGCCGTCAGGCCGAAGATCCCAGTGAGGGTGGGGAGGCTGCCGAACGGGCGGCGCTCTCGGCCGCGGAGGTAGTGCTCTTCCTCGCCGGTATCGTCTGCCTCGGCTCCCTGACTGCGCTCTGGAAGCACCGGCTCCACGGAATAGACGCAGGGGAAGTCGAGACTTGCGCCGAGCGGGCGCAGCCGCTTGCGGACGCGCTTTGCCAGGGGGCACTGGGTCGTTTCGCGGAGCGGGCCGACGCGGACACAGGACGGGTCGGTGCGTAGCGCCGCACCCATAGACGAGACCAGGGGGATTCCGCGGGCGGCTGCGGCGGCGAGGAGGGCAACTTTCGGGGAGAACGAGTCGATGGCGTCGATCACCACCTCGGGCGGCCCCGCGAGGACTCGTTCGAGTGTTTCCACGTGCACGAACTCCTGGAGCGCTTCCACTCGGCAGTCGGGGTTGATGTCGGCCACGCCGAAGAACCGGCAGGCGTTCTCCCACACGCTCTGCGAGAGCCGCGCCTGGGTCATCCCGCGCAGCTCGGCGATACCGCGCAGGAGCGCCGGGAGGTTGGCAGGCTCGTCGCGATCCGAGCCACCGACACTGCCAGCGCTTCCTGGGTGGCCCGTCGCCGGCGGCGGCAAAGCGGGCGCGTCGGTCTCGATCAGCAGCCGGTCTAATGGTACCTGCTGGAGCGCCCCTTGGGTCCGGCGCCTTCCCGCCGCCAGAACACTCCCCGCGAACGAGAAGTAGGCGCCGCGCTCCAAGAGCTCTCCAAGCAACTCGGCGGAGCCGCTGTATGCATGGAGTAGCATCCCGGCCGGAAGCGGCGCCTCGTCGCGAAGCACGTCCAGAAACCAGCCCCAGGCGCGGACACAGTGGATCATCACCGGGCGGTGGAATCGACGACCGAGAGCGCGCTGCGCGCGAAAGAGCGCCTCCTGTGCAGCCTCGTCGCGCCCGTCCGCCCGGCGGTCCAGCCCCACCTCGCCCACGCCGCTCGGCACGGTTTGGAGCAGGCACTCCAGCTTTGGTAGCCAGTCTGGCGAGCGCCCGGCAACGTACCACGGGTGGAGGCCGAAACAGGGCACAACGCCCGGACTTGCGCGCGCAATCCGCAGCACCGACGGCCAATCGTCCTCCCGGGTGCCGTTGCAGACCAGCCGCCGCACGCCGGCTTCAGCGGCTCGGCCCAACACGTCGCCCAGGTCAGGGGCGAACACGGCTTCCTGAAGATGGACGTGGCAGTCGATGAGCGGTGCGGGCGGCGCGGCGTTGCAGGCAGCGAGGGCCGCCGCTGCGGTGCCAGCGCGGGCCGCTGACGGCGCCACGTTCAACACCTCTCGGCGGGAGGCCGGTGCGCGTCGCGTACGCCCAGGGCGTCGGGCCCGTTGGCCTCGCGAGCCTCTCGAATCTCCGTTGAGGAGACATCCTCGCGGAACGCCGCCTCGGGCAGCTCCACGAACAGTGGCCGGAGCCCCGCCGGCAGCGACAGCTCGCGCAAAGTGATGAACCGCCCTTCGCGCGAGCGCCCCGCCACCAGGAAGCGACAGCCGGACCGAAGCATCTCCGTCAGTTCCGCGTACATGGTTGCCTCGTCGCAGTAGTATCGAGGCGCCACGATCCGAACCGCCGTGTCGTATCCCACCACGAAAGTGCAGCCGGGAAACAGCCGGCCCTTTTCCGGGAAGGTCGGCACGCGCGTGACAACCAGCGTGCCCACACCGCGGAACTGCGCAGCGCGCCGGGCGATCTCGGCGACCGGCAGCGGCGGCTTGTCGACGTTGACCGCCGACAGCTCGCTCGCCACGGGCGCGCCCAAGAACTCACCTGCAGCTTCCGCCAACCCGAGATGTCCACGGTGGAGCGGGTTAAAGGACCCCGACAGCAGCGCCCTCGGCAGCGCCCCCGCCACCACCTCTCCGCTCGGCGCGATCACGACGGTGTCGCGCTTCCCCTGCAGCAGTTGCCCCAGCGCGTCACGCATCCGGCGTCACGTCCCTGACCTGCTCTCCGGGCAGCAGCCCGAGGTCCAGTCGACCGCCGAGGCCGCACGCTTCGGCGAGTGCGTTCAGGATCAGCCGCGCCACGACCTCTTCCTCCTCAGCGCGCGTGCGCGCGCCCTTTGTCAGCCCGAGCTCGCGAATCTGCCCCGTCTCGTGCCCGCCGGTGGCGACGAAGCACTTGTGCGCTCCCCGCCGGGGGCGGTCCGTCGCCAGCGCGGCTGTGCAACTGAGACCGATGACTGCCGGCGCGGCCTGAGTCAGGTCGCGCGCGCGCGCCAACGCGCGGTTGACTCGCGCAGGGTTAGCAGCCTTTACCCTATGAGTCAGGTCGCGCGCGCGCGCCAACGCGCGGCGCGCCAGTTCCGCCGCCACCTCGGCGCTGACCGCCCGCTTCGGCTGCCGCCCAAGCAGCGCCGCCAGCGACTCCTCGCTATACGGCACCGCCGCCTCCAGCAGGGTCCGCGACGCGCCGGGCTCGCACAGCAGGTACGACAGCGCGCGACTCCCGCCACCGGTCAGGTAGAGCACGCACCGAACCGGCGAAGCGTGGATCTGTCGCACGAGTCCCTCGAGGGCTGAGTCCATCCCCTTCTCCGCGCGCTCCGTCGTTCAGCCGCCCTGCGGAACCACCGGTTCCGGCAGCGGCTCCCCGTAGACGCGTTCGCTATACTCCGAGAAACGCTGGTACAGGTATCGCTTGATGTCCGGGTCGCCGACGCCGATGGCGGCGTTGTCGCCGTAGTCGGAGAAGACAAACCCGCCCTCCGGTGTCGCCCAATGCTGCATGAGCGCCTCCACGTCTTCGGCCACCTTGCGGCGGTCGTTGGTGGGCAGCGTGTGTTGAATGTCGGCCAGGCTCTCGAAGGTGATCCGGCCGCGGAATCGCTGGCCCATCTCCTCGATCCCGAGGGCGCGAGGTTGCTGCAGGTTGACGGCGTCGACGCCGGCACGAATGTAGCCCTCGACGATCTCGTTCACCTTCCCGCAGGAATGCACCCACACGTCGTAGCCAGCTTCGTGCATGGCGTCAAAGATCCGCTTGTAGCGCGGGAAGAAGAAGTCCATCCACATGTCGGAACTGACGAAGGCCGCCTGCTGGGTGCCCCAGTCATCGGTCATCCCGAAGGCGTGAACGCGGTTGCCGAAGCGCCGGGCGACGTTCCGCACATAGCCAATGTGCACGTCGGCAATCCGGTCCGCCAGCGCCTCCATAGCAGGTCGGTCGGTCACCAACTCCGTCAGGACGTTCTCGAAACCGTGGATCGAGTGCATCCGCTCGAACAGCACCATGAAGATGCCGCCGGTGATGTACTTGCCCGCGGCCTCAAAGCGGTCGAGTGCCGCTGGCACGTCCACATATCGGCTGTCGCAGTCATAGTCCGGAACCGGCAGTCTGTCGAGATCGCGAATGTCCGCCAGTGGGTGCCCTTTGACCTGACCCATGTTGGGCACGGCAGTCTTCTCCCAGACGCAGCCCCATTCGTCCTGCCCGGGCACTTCCGGTTTGAACGACTCGGGCGCTCGCACCGGAATGCCGGCGACATCGCTCACGCCCAGCGAGCCGATGTTCGCCGCGAGTCGCGGCGGCTTCTGGAAGCGTACCGTTCGTTGGACGATCTCGCGGGAGGTCATGGGGTCACTCTCCACCAAGCGGCGATAGCAGCAGGTTTCGGGTTCGTGGATTCGCCGGGGAACACCGGCTTCCTGCCGGGTGCCGCTGCTCGCCCTTGACAGGCGCCGCCGGACCGAGACGAGGCGGGGGAATCACCGCCGACCGAGTCGCCCCCTGCGTTCTCGACTTCAAGCCCCGCGGGCAGTTGCTGGCGCTTGGGCCTTGCCATGCTCCTGCAATCCCGCTATGCTCAACACCGGCAAGGACACAGGCCGCCTTCGGCAGGGCGACGGTAGCAAGAGGAGAAGACGCTATGGCTATCATCACGATTTCGCGAGGCTCGGCAAGCGGAGGCCAACTCCTGGCCGAGAAGTTGGCTGAGCAGCTCGGATACGCCGTAGTGGGTCGAGAGGAGATCGTCCACGCCGCCGCCGAGTTCGGGGTGCCGGAGGAGGAGTTGCGCGAGGCGCTGGTGAAACCGCCCGGCTTTCTCGACCGCTTCAAACCCACGCGGCAGCGCTACCTGGCGTTCGTGCGGGCTGCGCTATGCCAGCGCGCCCAGCAAGACAACCTCGTGTACCACGGCAACGCCGGGCAGCTTCTCCTGCGTGGAATCCCGCACCTCCTTTGCGTCCGCCTGATCGCGCCGATCTCGTTCCGGGTTGAGAAGGTCATGCAGCGACAGGAGGTGGACCGCGAGACAGCACTGAAGTACATCGAGAGTGTGGACCGCGACCGGGAGGCGTGGTGCCGGTTTCTGTACAGGGTGGACCCGCTGGATCCGTCATTGTACGACTTGGTGATCAACCTGAAGACCTTGGGCGTGACTGGCGCAGCGGCGGTGGTTGTGGCGGCGGCGAGGCGGGAGGGGTTTGCCACGACCGAGGAGGGCCGGCAGGCCATGGCCGACTTGGTCCTGGCCAGCAAGGTGAAGGCAGTGCTGGCGGCGGAGGCAGAAACGGCCTTTGCGGAGGTGACCGTCCAGGCTGAGGAGGGCAGGGTGTACCTCAGCGGCAAGCTCCGCAGTAGCTCATTGGTCGAGGCCGTGATCCGAACAGCGTCGAGCGTGGAGGGAGTGGACAGTGTCAACCGCGACGGGCTGGGTGCTCCGGACATTTCCGTCTGAACCGGGCAGAGAGCCTGTCGTCGCTGCGTTGTGCGCCGAGCCGGCGGGTGAGTGAGATGAACCAGGGCACTGCGGACAGGGCCGCCCAGCCCGCCGAGGGCAACGGCCAGCAGGTCGAGCAGGCGAGCCGAGCGCTACTCGCGCGTCGCTCGATGAGCATTCGCGCCCGCATCACCGCAGTCTTCGCCGCGCTGTTTGTATTGATGTCGACCGTGACCACCGGCGCGCTCGTCTTCCTGTCGGCCTTCAAGTCCAAGTCCGTGTTCCTGGAGGAGATGACCAACTACGCGTTCGAGATCCAGCAGGCGCGCCGCTTCGAGAAAAACTACTTCCTGTACGGCACCAACCTGGACGACGCTTTGGTCAACACGGAAACAGCGCAGTACAACCTCGACCAGCATGCCGCCGACTTCGAGTCCGTGATGGGCAAGGCGAGGTTCGCCGCCATGAAGAAGACCCTGGCGCTCTACGAGCACTTGCTGGAACGCCTCAGTGAAGCCGGGGCCGAGGGCGGCCGGCTCCCTCAGCAAGACCGCGCGCAGATCGAGAGCGGCCTGCGCCGGAGCGGCACCCGCCTCCTCAGCGACGCCCAGGAGAGCATCAACCTTGAGCGGTGGCTCATGCACACGATGCTGCACACCTCGCGGCTGCTGGCGCTGGGGTTCTTGATGTTCATGCTGCTGGTGATGGCCTACGTGGCCAGCTTCATCATTCGCAGCGTGCTCCGGCCGCTGGGGCGCTTCACGACCTACGCGACTCGCATCGGCAAGGGGGACTACTCGCCCATCCTGCCGGCGCGGAAGTACCGCGACGAGTACTCCTACCTGGCCCTCGCTATCAACCAGATGCTCGAAGAGCTGCAGGCTCGCCAGGACCAACTGCGGCGGTCGGAGAAGCTGGCCGCCGTCGGCACCCTCACCTCCGGCATCGCGCACGAGCTGAACAACCCGCTCAACAACATCGCCCTGAACACCGAGGCACTCCTTGACGGCTTCGCCGACTTCCCCGAGGCGCAGAAGATCGAGATGCTCGAGCAGATCTACACACAGGTAGAGCGGGCCAGTTCCACCGTGCGCAACCTGCTGGATTTCACTCGCCGCGAGGCGCCGGCGTTCACCCCCGTCTCCCTGACCGAAGAAGTGAGGCACACGGTCAAGCTGGCGGGCAACGAACTCAAGCTGGCCGGCGTCGAGTTGAAGCTGGCGCTGAACGACGAGCTGCCGCGGGTGATGGGCAATCCGCGCAACCTGCAGCAGGTGTTTCTCAACCTGATCCTCAACGCGATCCAAGCGATGCCCGAGGGCGGCAGCATCGTGGTGGCCGCCGCCGTCGAAGACGGCTTCGTGCGAGTGGACGTCAGCGACAATGGCTGCGGCATCCCCAAGGAGCACCTCGACAACGTGTTCGACCCATTCTTCACCACCAAGGAGAATGGTGAGGGAACCGGGCTCGGGCTGTCCGTGAGCTACGGCATCGTCGAGAAACACGGAGGCCGCCTCTCCGTGCAAAGCGAGCCCGGGCAGGGCACTACCTTTGCGGTGTTCCTGCCGATCGCCAAGTAACCGGCGGCAACAGCAAGAGCAGAGGTCCTTTCACGCAAGGCCTAAGCAGCATGCGGCGGGGAGGCGCGGCCACCCGCCGAGCGAGAGGAGAACACATGAGCCTGTGGATCTACCTGCCGGTAGCTAGCTCGGGGCAGGTCTCCGACCGCCCCGAAACGCTTGACCGGAAGGTCTCAAAGGGCTGCGAATCCACGGGATTCGAGGAGACCTGTCGGTCCGGGGAGCGGCGGGGTCAGGAGACCCTCGCCGAGCACATTCGCGCTAAGTACGGTTGTAGGACTAAGCAGCATGCGGCGGGGAGGCGCGGCCACCCGCCGAGGGAGAGGAGAACACATGAGCCTGTGGATCTACCTGCCGGTAGCCGGCAACGCAGTGCACCTGCTGCTGTTGTTGGGCATGGGCGCGGTGGTGGGGTTTCTCTCCGGGCTTTTTGGCGTGGGCGGGGGGTTCCTGATGACCCCGCTGCTCATTATGATGGGCATCCAGCCCACCATCGCCGCGGCCTCGGACTCGAACCAGATCGTCGCCGCCTCGGCGTCGGGGACCTACGCCCACGCTCGGGCCGGCTCGGTGGATTTCAAGATGGGCGCGCTGCTGCTGGGGGGGGGTCTCGCCGGCGGCTCGGCGGGTGTGTTCCTGATCAAAGCTCTACGCGGACTGGGTCAGGCCGACCTGTTCATCAGCGCCACCTACGTGGTCATGCTGGGCGGCATCGGCTCCTACATGCTCCACGACAGCCTCAAGGAGATCCGGGGCAAGGTGCGGGTACAGGTAGCCGAAACACGCCCGTCGGCCTTCGCCCGCTTGGTCAACAGCCTGCCCTGCAAAATGGACTTCCCCCGCAGCAAGGTCAGGCATTCTGTGCTGATGCCCCTTGGCCTGGGGGTCCTGGTTGGCGTACTCTCCGCGATTATGGGCGTGGGCGGCGGGTTCATCATGGTGCCGGTGATGATCTACCTGCTGCGGATGCCCATGCATGTGGTCGTGGGCACGAGCCTGTTTCAGATTCTGTTCACTTGCGCCAATGTGACGGTGCTGCAGGCCGCCGTCAACCACACGGTTGACTTCGTCTTGGCGTTGGTCTTGCTGATTGGTTCTGTGGTGGGGGCGCAGTTGGGCGCCAAGGTCAACAAACGCCTGAGAGCCGAACAACTCAAGATCCTGATGGCGATCATCGTGCTGGTGGTGATGGTGAAAATGCTGTTGGGATTCCTGCTGACCCCGGACATCCTGGTCAGCTACGCGGGAGGGCATTGACGGTGAGAGGCTTCACGAACAACGTGATTCTGGCAACGACCTATCTGCTCTGGGCGGCGCTGCCTCAGCCGGCCGTGGCGGGAGAGACCGCCACGGCCCTCTGCCTGCGACCTCGCGAGGTCTCGCTGGGGATCCACTACCACGGCCGCGTTGTTCACGCAGAAGGCACTGCGCCGGCGGGCGACAAGCTGGCCCTTGTCTGCGCGGGCCGCCGGGAAGACCTGCGACTGAAGAAGAAAGAGAAGGTACTGGGCCTGCTGTGGCTGAACCGGGGCGAGGTCCACTTCGCCAGTGTGCCCTCGCTCTACCTCCTCGACACCTCCGACGAGCTGTCGCGCTTGGCGTCGCCTGAGGCCCTGAACCGCCTGGGCGTCGGCTGCCCTGCGTTAGAGGCCGCGGCTGTCGGTGCGCGGCCACCGGACCAGCAATCCCACCGGCTGTTTGCTGAGCTGCTGAAGCTGAAGCAGCGCGAGAAGCTCTTCGCCGTCTCCGCGCACGGGGTGCTCCTGCAGGAGCGCCCGGAAGGCGTTGAACATTGGTCGGCGGACCTCCGGCTCCCCACCAAGCTCGCGCCCGGCGACTACGAAGTCCGGCTGTTCGGCTTTCAGCAGGGGCAAGGGAAGCTGCTCGCCAGGCAGGCTCTGGAGGTGCGACAGGTCGGGGCGGTAGCGGCCATCCACTCCTTCGCGCGGAAGCAGGGGCTGCTGTACGGGATCGGGGCGGTCCTCATCGCGCTGGCAGCCGGCGTGCTCACGGGCTTCGTGTTCGGCCTCGGCTCGAAGGGCGGGCACTGACAGTTCCGCGAGTTTCGGTTCTCCTGGATAGCGTATGAACCCAATGATCTATCCGCCGGTAGCGGGCACTGCAGCGCACGTGCTGTTGCTGCTTGGCAGGGGTGGCTCTGTGGGGTTTCTCTCCGGTCTGTTCGGCGTGGGCGGCGGCTTTCTGATGACCCCGTTGCTCATCATGATGGGCATCCGCCCCACCGTTGCCGCCGCCTCGGACTCGAACCAGAGCGTGGCCGCCACCGCGTCGGGAACCTATGCTCACGCCCGGGCCGGCGCAGTGGACTTCAGGATGGGAGCGCTGCTCCTGGTCGGCAACCTCGGCGGCGGCACGCCGGGCGTGGCGCGCATCGGTGCCCTGCGCCGGCTGGGACAGGCGGACCTGTTCATCAACGCCATCTACGGGGTGATGCTAGGCGGTGTCGGCGCGGACATGCTGTGGGACAGCCTGCGGGAAGTCCGCGGCCTCGTGCCGGTCGGGCTCTCCGAGGCGCGCCCTCCCTTGCTGCTCCGCCTGAGCGACGGCCTGCCTTGGCGGATGGAGTTCCCGCGCAGCAAAGTGAGCCATTCCGTCTTGGTGCCCTTGGCACTGGGGGGTAGTGGGTGTTCTGTCCGCGATCATGGGCGTCGGTGGCGGGTTTATGAGGGTGCCGGTTATGCTCTAACTGCTGCGTATGCCCATGCACGTAGTAGGGGGCACGAACCGGTTCCAGGAGTTCTTCGCTTGCGCCAACGTCACGCTCCTGCAGGCCGCAGTGAACCACACCGTCGATTTTGTCCTGGCCCTACTCTTGCTGCTCGGCTCGACTGTGGGGGCGCAGTTGGGCGCCAGGACCAGCAAGCGGCTCAGGGCCGAGCAACTCAAGATTCTGATGGCGCTCATTGTGCTAACAGTGATGGTGAAGATGCTATTCGGCTTCCTGCTGACCCCGGCTGTTCTGGTCAGCTACGGGGGACCCCATTGACCGGGCCCGGTCGTGCGAACAGGCCAACCCGGTCGCGTCCCCCCAGTGCCGAGACGCCGCAGCGCAAGAGCTGCCGGGTGTGAATGCAACGTGGACTTCCTGGGAAAAATCCTCGGCCGCCGCCGCCGCGAGGACGCAGTCCGTCTACTGCGCGAACGGCACCAACGGTTCCGTGAGCTGATCGCGCGGAACAACCGAGTGCTGGAGTTGATCGCCGACGCCGAGGAGAAGCTCAGCGGTGAGTTCATCTTCGACCGGCAGTACCTCCGGGACTTGGCCGCCGAGCTGGCCCAATCCACCCGGAGCGTCGTCTACTCCCTCAACGCCATAACTGACAACAGCTACCCCGCGCTGAGCGGCACGTTGGAGGCCATCGACACCGAAGTCGAGGCTGTCATCGAGGACCGGGTACTCGCCCCCGACACCCCGTTCGTCATCCCCCTGGCGGAGGCGAGCAACCACTCGACCGACGCTACCGGGGAGAAGATGGCCCGCCTGGGAGAACTGCGCAGCAAGCAGTGCTGCCGCACGCCCGACGGCTTCGTCATCTCCGCCGCTGCTTACCAACGGCTCTGGGACGAGGTGGCGGCTGCTGCGGACCTCGGCGATTGGCTCGAGCTGCCTGCGGACTGCGAGGAGTCGGCCCTGGAAGAGGCGGCCGCGCACCTCCAGAAGCATCTCGCTCAGGCCCGGCTGCCCGAGGACTTGGCCCGCGCTATCCGGGCCGCCGTGGCGGCCCTGGAGAAGGAGCACCCCGGCACGACTCTGGCGGTGCGGTCCAGCGCCCTGGGCGAAGACAGTGTCCTCAGCTTCGCCGGGCAGTACCGCACACTACTGGGGGTGCCCCCCGCGGAGGTGCTATCGGCGTACCTCGATGTGCTGGTCAGCCTCTACTCGCCCGAGGCCATGCGGTACCGGCACCACAACAGGATGCCCCCCGCGCGAGGGCTGATGGCGGTCGGCTGCCTGTGCATGGTCGACGCCCAGGCGGCCGGCGTGCTGTACACGCTCGACCCGGCACAGCCCCAGCGAGAGGTCTTGCTGGTCACCGCCTGCCACGGCTTGGGCAAGCTGGTCGTCGAGGGCACCGGCGGGACAGACCGCTTCGTGCTGTCGCGCGCCCGGCCGCATGAGGTAATGTCGCGCTCGGTGGCCCGGAAGGAATGGCAGTACGCCCTGCGGCCCGGTGGCGGCATCGAGCGGGTGCCGGTGCCGCCGGCTCAAGTGGCCGCGCCCTCGCTCTCCGACGCGCACCTGTCGGAGCTGGCGGCCCTGGGGCTGCGGATCGAAGCCGAGAGGCGAGGCGCTCAGGACATCGAGTGGGCGCTGGACAGGGAGGGGAAGCTCATTGTCCTCCAAGCCCGGCCCCTGCGCTTGGCGCCCCAGGGCGAGCCGGTGGAGCGGGACTTCAGCAGCGTCGGTGACCAACACCCGGTACTGCTGCGGCGCCGAGGGGAGGTGGCCTGTCGCGGCATCGCCCACGGGCGTGTTTGTCTGATCGAGGAGCGGACGAAGTTCGACGAACTGCCTGCCGGGGCCGTGCTGGTGGCCCGGCACTCAAAGCCGATCCTGGCGGCGGTCCTGGCGAAGGCGAGCGCCGTGATTACGGACATCGGCACAGCCACCGGGCATTTGGCGACCATCGCCCGCGAGTTGCGCGTGCCCACCATTGTCGACACGGAGACTGCCACGCAGGTACTGCGGGACGGGCAGGAGGTCACCGTCGACGCCGAGGAGAACGTCGTCTACGAAGGCCGCGTCAAGGAGCTGGTGCACTACGGCCTCCTCGCCAGCGCCTCCTACCAGGACGCGCTGGAGTTCAGGCTACTGCGGAGGATGCTGCGCAGCATTGCGCCGCTGCACCTCCGGGATCCCGACTCGCCGCACTTCTCCGCCGAGGCGTGCACCACCTATCACGATGTCATTCGCTTCGCCCACGAGAAAGCCGTCCAGGAGCTGACCACAGGCCAGTCGCTCAGGGCCACCGGCCGCAGTGAGGAGGCGCACCAGCTCGAGCTCGCTGTGCCGCTCGACCTGCTGCTGATCGACCTCGGCGGCGGGCTGGAGGAGGGCGTGACCAGCAAGTCCGTGCAGCCCGACCAGGTGCTGTCGCTGCCCCTGCGGGCGCTTGTCGAGGGTCTCTCCGCAGAGGGCGTCTGGAACAGCGGCCCGGCGGACATGGACCTTGACGGTCTCATGGCCAGCGCGACGCGCGCCTCGCTGACCGGGCCCCTGACCCCGCCTCCCCGGCACAACCTGGCGCTTATCTCCACCAACTACCTCAACCTGAACCTGAAGCTCGGATACCACTTCAACACGGTGGCCTGCTACCTCTCCGAGCAACGCAACGACAACTTCATCCACTTCCGCTTCGCTGGCGGGGTCACCGAAATGACGCGGCGGGCGCGCCGCGCCGAGATCCTCCAGCAAATCCTGGAGCGATACGACTTCGTCGTCGAGCGCACGGGCGACCTGGTCATCGGCAGCGTGAAGAAAGTCTCCGCCGACGCGATGGTCGAGCGGATGCAGATGATCGGGCGGCTCATCGGCTTCACCCGCCAACTGGACGTCTTCCTGCGCGATGAGGATCGCGTCGAGCAGTGCGTCAACGGCTTCATGAAAGGTGAGTACAATCCTACACCGAGGTGCCTGGAGATGAAGACTCTCGCAGAAGTCCTGGTCCTGGATGATGAGAGCATCGTTTGCGAACGGCTCAAGGACTACCTGGAGAAGAGCGGCTACCTGGTAGAGACCTTCGGCGACAGCCAGCAGGCCATCGAGCGGCTCCAGGAGAAGCGCTTCGACGTGGTGATTAGCGACCTGAAAATGAAAGGCCCCACCGGCCTGGACATCATGCACTGCGTCCGCCGACAGAACCGGGGCACCCAGGTGATCATCATCACCGGCTACGCCACCATGGAGGCCGCCCGCGAAGCCGAGTACTGTGACGTCGCCGACTTCATTCTCAAGCCCCTCCAACTCGAGCACTTGGGCGCCGCAGTGAAGAAGGCAGCTCGAAAGGCCGCCAGACTCAGGAAGCGGGCAGACCAATGAACGCCAAGAAGAAAGTCCTCATCCTGGACGACGAAGCCATCGTCTGCGAGCGCCTCAAGCCCGCGCTCGAAAAGAGCGGCTTCTATGTGGAAACCTACCAGCAAAGCCAGCAGGCCATCGACCGGCTCGCCGAGGAGAAGTTCGACGTGCTGGTTACCGACCTGAAGATGCGCAAGCCCGACGGTCTGGACGTGATGAACTTCACCAAAGAACACTCGCCCTCGACCAAGGTCATCATCGTCACCGGCTTCGCCACCGTAGACACAGCCACCGCAGCCCTCAAAGGCGGCGCCGTGGACTTCGTCGCCAAACCGTTCAGGATCAGCCACCTCCGCGACCTGATCGTGAAGGTCACCGGGGAGTAGGGGCAGTCTGCGCGGAGGGCCGTTTGTCTGCGGTGGACGACGAGCCCCTCGCTCCCGAGACCGGGAACGCGCCGCGAACCGACCCCGCCAATGAGGTTCCGGGAGGAGTAGGGACGCCCGCTGCGCGGACCGCCCGACCGGCGAACGGGACCGGGTACCCACGGTGCTCTGGGAGGTGTGCTCCTCACCGGTGCACGGCGAGCGACCTGCTTTCACTGTCCTGGCTGATTTCTGCGAAGTGCTGAAAGTGGGGCAATCGGTGATTGGGGTATGCAGTTGACTCTCGTGCGCTTCGTGTGTGCGCTCGACGGCCGCCCCGAAGGGGCAGAACGAGAGTAGCCCAATGGCTTCAGCCTTGGGACAGCCCGGCGACAACAGGAGCCGCAGTCCTGAAAGGACGACTGACGCCGTTCGCCTGCAGTATCAGCCGTCCTTTCAGGACTCTACGTTGATTGGTACCGAGTGGTCCCAAGGCTGAAGCCATTGGGCTATTCTCAATCGTCCCGTTGGGACTGAGCGATGCCGTAGCGAGAGTCAACTGCATACCCCCATCAGGCGAAATGCTCTGCGCCGAGGTCCCCCTCTTGCCACGACGAGACACCGAGCCCCGCCGTCGGGGGCACAGTAACAGCACCAGGCCGAGAGAGGGGGGCGGGTCCCCGGTCTGGCCGTTGAAAGGCTACGTCGTCGCGTGTCGCTTCTGCGAACCGCGCGCAGCGTTCCTCCATGAACAAGCCAACCCAAAGCGGGGTGAGCAGCCATGACAGATCTCTACCGGCGCAAGTCTGTGTTGAGCGTGGAAGCGGACCGCCTCAAGGCGGTTGGGAGCCGAAGCGGGGCGCACGCCGTGTATGCAGAGGCGGCCGAGCTTGAGCAACAGCTCGCCCAAGCACTCCGTGCGCAGGGCGATCCCGACTTCTACATCAACGCCTTCAGTGCGGCGTCCTGCTGGCTGGAGGCCGAGCAACACAGCGCAGCGGCCGCGGCGCTGCGCCAGCTTGCAGCGGCGGAGCTGCCAGAAGCGGTCCGGGCCGAAGTGGAGCGCACGCTGGACATGGTTTGCACCAAGCGGGAGCCGGCTTGCGCGGTTCGCTTCCTGTCGCGCCTTCCAGAGACTGCGATCTGCTCTATCCCCGGCAGCGGTAACGGGTAGGACGGCACAAACACCGGGCCGGCGTGGCGAGGGCGCCCGAAGTGGACTGGCGCGTTAGCCGCGTAGCCGACGACGCGCCACCGGATCAAGGAGACGAGCGACATGGCACGACTTGAGATGGCCGACGTGGTCCGCAGCGACTCGCACAAGACGGTTCGCCCGGACTGGATCGCTCACTCGTGCGCTCCCGGCACCTACCGGCTCCTCTTCGGCACCACCCGCGCCTGCGCGCCCGCTCGGTCGGAGGACGGGGTCGTGCAGTGGGAGCCGGTGCAGGAGTGCGAGATCGTGCTGGATGAGGGCATGTTCGGACAACTCCGCGGCCTGCTGGACGAGTTGAGCCAGTGGTACGGGGAGAAGGGCGACGAGGCGGTACGTGCGCCCGAGGAGCCTGCCGTTTGAGAGTCGGTTCACTCTCCCGCTGAAGGCGAGCCCGCGCGTGGGCGGGTCGCAGGCGAGGGGTTTGCCTGCAGTACCGAAGCCCGGGCCAACAGCGCCGAGGAGAGAGGCGTGTGGTCTCGGCCGGCAGACCGCCCCGCCCCACGCCACACAACCGAACCCGAAGGCGCGGGTGTCTCGATGCAACCTCTACCGGCGTGCACGATCCGAACCTACAGCGGCTCCCGCGTACGCATTGCCCGACCCCGGTGTCCCAGCACTCCAGCACTCCACACAGCGGGGTCCTTGCAGGGAATCAGGATTCTGACGACAAGTAGTACAGATGTCCGGTAACAAGACCTCAACCTCGACGGGTGCAGCACTGCCCGCTCTGGTCGTCAGCCTCCTGGGGCTGTGTTGGGGCGTCCAGGCGCAGGAGAGCGTCGCGCGGAAGGTGGAGCCGTGGTGGCTCAACGGCGCTCCCGAGGCCCGCGCGGCGCGGCGCCTGCAGAGCTTGCACCCGGAGCAATGGTCGCCCCAGGAGGCCGAGCGCCGCGTCCTGCACCTCGCCCCGACGATGGGGGAGTTCCAGGGCTACGGAAAGCTCCGCCTCCTCGACCTGTTTGCGACCGCCGCGCTGGTGCACCTCGTGGATGATCCGGCGCGGTTCAGGCAGAGCCTGTACGCTACCTATGAGGTCCTCGAGCCGCTCAACCTGTTGCTGCGCAGCAGCAGCGGGTCGGGCTTCTGGAGCTTCGACAACGTCACCGCCGCCTGTCCCACGGTGTTCTACTCCGGCGAGGCGTGGGACGTGCGTGAGCGGGGCGTCTTCCAAGTCAACGTCCCCTTCACGACCTGGCAGAGCTATACCGGTGCGCCGCTGACCCCGGGCGTCCACCGGCTGGCCGATCACGGGCTCTTCCAGATGTACGACCCGCAGGCCAATAAGTGGGTGGGGGCCTGCAACGCGGGGCAAGGCAAGTACCCGCCGCTGGGACTGGCGACCACGCCCGCCCTCGTCCGCAGTACGCTGTTCACGGTTGCGGACCTGACCGACTACCGCCTCGAGATCAAACGGGTAGCCACAGACTGGGCCCGGGGTGGCTATGTCGGGGTTGAGCTGACCCTCACCGATGGGCAGGGGCAGGTGCTCGACCTGCCCGGCGGCGAGGTCGAGGCGACGGTGAGCAGTAAGACCGGGTCTCACGAGGCCAGCCGGCTCTCGCTGGACCCCGTGGTCGTCTACGAGCGCCAGGGCCTCGACGCCCGCTACAAGTTCGTCGCCAGGGCGCCGCAGGAGTTCTTCGACTTCGACCGCCTCGAGATCAACGCCTCCGTGTGGGTGCGGGCTGCTGAGGGGTTGTTGCGGGAGGAGCACCTGAGCAAGACCCTCAACAGAAGCGACCTGGCACCCACCACGCTGGCCGCCTTCGAGAACCGCGAACGCCGCAAAGACGCGCGCGACGAGGCCGGTAAGCTCAGGGAGTCCCGTGCGCTGACCGTTCACGAGAACTTCGTGAAGTGGTGGGAGACGCCTGAGAAGGCCCGCCAGACCGTGGCCGCTGCCCAGCAGATGGGCATGAACATCCTTCATGTCTACGTCTACCAGCACGGTCTGTCGTACGCCCCCAGCAAGCTGAGGGGGACGGTGTGGGGCGACGCGCCGCCACCGGTAGACACCTTCGCGCTGCTGATCGACGAAGCCCGCGCCGCCGGCATCTCGGTACAGCCGATGGTATGCACGGCGAGCGGGGCAATGGGAGACGACGAGAAGGGCTGGGCTGCGCCGCAGATGCTCAAGCTGCACCCGGACTGGGCGCTCGTGAACCCGCAGGGCAAGCACCGCAACATCGCCGACATGCACTCGGCCGAGTTCCGCGCTGCCTTCATCGCCTACCTGGCCGACCTGGCGCGGCGCTATGAGATCGACGGGGTGTCGTTGGACTTCATCCGCTGCATCGAGCAGTGCGTCTGCAAACGGTGCCAGCGAGAGTACCGGGCGAAGACCGGGGGCGACCTCGTCAAGGACGCGGCGAAGCCTCCCTTCCCGGTCCGCTACGTGGAGTGGCAGGAGGGGGCGGTAGCCGAGATGGTCAAGGGAGTGCGGGAGGCCCTGAACGGGGTGCGGCCCGGGCTGAAGCTGTCCACTTGGGGTCACGACCCGCCTGCCGACCGCCTGTCGTCCATCCAGGGGCGGCGCCCCGACGTGTGGCTCAACAACGGCTGGATCGACTGGTTCGCCATCGGCACCTACGGCGACGATCCTCAGCAGGCCCTCGCATACTGGCGCGAGATCGCCCGGACGGTTAACCACCCCGAGTGCGTCTGGCCGCTGTTCGCCACCTACTTGGGCGCCCAGTACCGCACCGAAGCCAACGCAAACGAGTCGGTGCCCATCACGCTGACCGTCACCGGCGACAAGATCCACGGCGGCGTCTTCGCCCGCCGCCCGCAAGTCCTGGTGCCGATGTACAAGGCTTTCCGCGACATCTGCAAGAGCAACGGCTTCGGTCTCTTTGACTTGTGCTACGTCACCCAGGAGACTGCCCGCGACACCGGCGAGGTGCTCTTCCCCGAGGCGGCCGGGCCCTGGTAGGGGCCGTAGAGTGGCGGCTCTGACTGGTTCCCGTGGTTGAAACCAGGGGCTACTCTCAGTCGGTCCCTTGAGGATGTTGGCACCTGCACCCTCTCCATCGACGACGCGCGTCCGGGTCCCGAAGGGACGCCCCGAGAATAGCCCAGGTCCCCAAACCTGGGGAATAGACGACGTCGCCCGCAAGCCCGCGTCCCAAAGGGACGCAATGACAATAGCCCGGCGTTTCAACGCCGGGACCTGGGACAACCCGGCCGAGACCGCCCTGTTCAGGAAGTTCGGCTTCGCGTTGGCGGATCTCAATGGGGGGGGAGGGCGAGGAGCCGTGTTATACCCGCGAAGGTTGGGAACACACCGAAGTGGAAGTTCGCGGAACTTCCCCGGCAGGCGTGCAGCAGACGGAGGACAGAGGGTATTCTCCCAGACGGAGCCGAAGTCGCACCGGGACTTCGGTGTGTTCCCAACCTTCGCGGGTATACCTGGCTGTGCGGCCATTGTGGGGGCTGTAGGGACCGCCGGCGAGATCCGGCAGCAAGTCACGTCCGCTCGAATGGGGCGCCCTGGCCTTCCGCCGTACTCCCCACCTCGTATCGAGCCGCCAACCCGGCAAGCGTCATCTGGTCCTGTACCTGGTCGTGGGGAATCAGCAGGTATCGCCACGGCTTGCCGCCATTCTCCTTGGCGTGGGCCGTCGCGTGCTTGCACCACGTCACCGCCGCCGCCGCCTTGGCGAGGACAATTTCGTCGGTCATCTCCGTAGCCCGCTTGGGTTCGCAGAGGAACTTCTCCGCCTTCGTCTCCACGACGAAGTCCGGTTCGTAGGACTCCTCGTGGCTGTAGTGAATCTGGAAGTCGCCTTTACCGGGCTTGAACCACTTGAGCACGTCGTCCTCGTTCTCCAGAATCACCGCGAAGCGGCGTTCGGGATCGGAGTCGAACTTCTGGATCGGGTAGAGGCACTTGCGGAAGCCGCCGAACACCATGCTGCCAATCCGGCTGCGCTGGCCTTCCGGGACAGCGGTGCGGAAGTTTCGCTCGCGCTCGTCCGCTGCCGCCGTCAAGCTGTTGGCCCGCAGCGTGTGGAAGCCTCGGGTCACGTGCGCCTCGTAGGCGCTGGCCGACTCCACGAAGTGCTGCTGCATCTGGGAGTGGATCAGGTTCACCAGGGACTGCTGGTGATATTGAAGCACATTGATCACGTCGTCCTCTTCCGCCAGGTACGTTCGCAGCCGCGCCACGACCTGCCCGGCCAGCTTGTAGAGCAGCCCAGCATGCTCGTCGTAGCTGATGTCGTCGAAGTCGATCAGCCCGCGAACCAGGTAGTCCTCGGGGCGTTTCTCCGGGACGATGCCCGTGCCGTCCTGCAGCCGGTAGCGCTGGTTCTCGTGCAGGTGCTGGATCAGGATGTCCTGGGCGACGGGCTGCAAGTTGAGGTTGCGCACGTCGAGATCGAAGTCCTCATACCGGCACGTCACTTCGCCCTTGGGCACGACCACGATCTTCGGCACGTCGATGGACAGCGCCTGATAGAGCCCTGTGGTCTCGCGCACAACCCACTGGATATCGACCGGCGCCACGATCCCTTCGAGAACGCCTTGAGCGGGTCGGACCATCTCCTGCACCTTCTCGACGATCTCCTGTTGGATCGCCGCGTCCTGGAGTTGGTCGCTCCCCCGGAGCACTTCGTACTGCTTGATGACCTGGTACGTCGCCTTGGCGACCTCCTGCTCCGCCGGCTTCTCGAAGAGCGTCCTCTGCTCAGCGGCGGGTTGCCCGCCGGCCGCAGGGCGAGCGGGAACCACGCCGGTGGAGATTGCCTGCTCGAAGGCGCTCTTCACCTCCACGGCCTTCCGGCCCGCCTCGGGGATGTCCCGCCCGATCACCACGCCCGCGCGGATGATCGAGTTGGGGTCGTTGGCGTGGTCCACGATCTCCTGGAACTTGTCGTGGGACACAATCGTGAGCCGGTCCACCGCCGGCACCCCCACGCGCTTGCCGTAGGGCAGCCGCAAACCGCGCCCGAGAGACTGCTCCACCAGCGTCCGCGAGTTGGCTGCGCGCAACGGGACAATGGTGTAGAGGTTCGTCACGTCCCAGCCTTCTTTGAGCATGTTGACGTGGATGACGATCTCGACCGGGTTGTCCGGGTCCTCGACGGTCAGGAGTTGCTGGACGACCTCGTCCTTCTCCTCGCCGCGGATGTTCGAGTGGACTTGGATGACCTTGCCCTGGTACCGGCCCTCGAAGAACCCGTCGCTCTCGATGAGTTCCTGGAGCGCGTTGGCGTGGGTTGTGTCGGTCGCCACGACTAACATGAACGGCTTGACGATCGGCTTGTCGTTGTTGCGGGCATACACCTCCAACTCGACCTTGGTGTTCTCGTGGATGCGAACGCCGTCTTCGAGCTTGACCTTCTCCAACCCCTCGGCCGAGTAGGCGTTGGGATCGAAGTTCTCGCGGGTCGCCACCGCCGGTTCCTTGACGAACCCATCGGTCATGGCGGAGGCTAACGGGTAGCTGTAGATCACGTTCTTGAACGGCACGCTTCGCCCGCTCGCCTCGACCTGCGGCGTAGCCGTGAGCTCCAGGCCGAGAATCGGCTTGAGCTCATTGATGGCCCGCACGCCCGCCGTCGCCCGGTAGCGATGGCTCTCGTCCATCAACATCACCAGGTCGTCCAGACCCGCCAGATAGTCGAAGTAGCTCTGGCCGATGTACTCGCTCAGTCGCTTGATCCGCGGGCTCTTGCCGCCGCGCACTTCGCTGTTGATCTTCGAGATGTTGAAGATGTTGATGTGAACGTCCTGCCCCCAATCCACGCCGGGGAGGACATCTTCCCGCCGGACACCGCGGCCGTCCTCGTAGGTGTCGCCGGTCACGACCAGGGGCGGATGAACGGCAAACTCGCCGATGCCCCTGAAGACGTACTTCGGCGTGTTGGGCGTGAAGTCGGCGATCAGCTTGTTGTAGATGGTCAGGTTGGGCGCCAACACGAAGAAGTTGCGGATGCCCTCGGACTGATACAGGTAGGCGATGAACGCGCCCATGAGTCGCGTTTTGCCCACACCCGTGGCCAGGGCGAAACAGAGCGAGGGGAACTCACGCTCGAAGTCCTCGACCGTTGGGAACTCGCTTCTGGCGACCTGCAGGGCTGCGGCCGCGTCGACGTCCTTCGACAGCTCGATGATCTCGCAGACGCGAGCCAGAATCTCCACCGAGTCCCGCTGAGGCGGCCGGAGGCTCAGGCGATTGCTGATGGCGTTGACGTGGTGGGTGCTCATTGGCCGCTCCCGGAGGGAACCGCAGATGGCGCAGATTCTCGCAGATGCGCAGTGTGCCTGGCTTCATTCATGACGGGTCATCTTCTCCCAAGCCGGACAGCCCATGCTCGGGACTCCTCGCTCTTCCATTCCCGGCCTCTCTTGCCCGCGAGTCCCTTCGTTCTGATCTGCGCTCATCTGCGCCATCTGCGGTTGCCGCGCCTGGGGTGTTGATGAAGCGCTTGTACTCCAGGCGAGGTCCCGCGAAGTTGAGTAGTAGGGCCCGCTCCAAGCCGGTGGCCTTCAGGTAGTGCAGCACTTGGGCGTCTTCGATTTCCGTCAGTCTCTTGAGAGCCTTGAGCTCAACGATGACGGAGCCGAAGCAGACGAAATCGGCTCGATAGGGTGTGGACAGCGCCCGCCCCTTGTAGACCACGGGCACCGGGTGCTCCCGTTGAAACGGAATTCCGCGTTCCACGAACTCCCGCTCCAACGCGTCCTGGTAGACGGGTTCGAGGAAGCCATTGCCAAGGACTGAATGGACCTCCATCGCCGCCCCGATGATCGCGAACGTCTCCGGGTCGCGCTGCTGGCTTGGGTGAACCGCAGATGACGCAGATCGTCGCAGATGGGCATCTTGCATGTCCTGGCTCATGACTGGTCCTCCTCTTCGAACCCCAGCCGCATTTGCTCGCGATGGTTTGCCTTCCCCTTCCCAAACTTCCTCGCCCGAAATCCCTCGGGCCCTAATCTGCGCCCATCTGCGCCATCTGCGGTTACCTCTTCCGGTTCCCGCCTCGGCAGGTTCTTGATCTCCAGCGAGTAGTCGTCGTGCCCCCACTCGCACTTCTTGAGCACCGCCTTGGGGATCTTCTTCACCGTCAGGTTCTCGAACTGGCTGACCTCGCACCGGAAGGCGCCGCAGCAGATCAGCAGGCTGCGGTTGGGGCCGACTTCATCGCTGAGCTTGGTCAGCATCTCCTTGGTCATCATCTGCGTGGTCACGTAGAGGAAGTCGGCCTCCGAGCTTCGGCCCTGCTGCCAGTAGACCTCGGGGTTGGGATCGAAGGTGAACCCCTCTAACTTGCACATCGCCTCGGCAAGCATCCCGGCATTGAAGTCGCGATTGATGACCGGATTGCCCCATTCATCCTCGACGATCAGCGATGGCCCGAGTCGGTAGTAGCGGAACCCGCCGCCTCCCTGCCAGTTGACCGCCTTGCTGATGCCGCCCTGGTCTACCCCGTCGATCACCTTCTTCAGCCGTGGGATGATGTGGGTGTGGCAATGCTCGCCCAACTCGACCATGATCCAGCGGCGGCCCATCTTGTGAGCTACCGCGCCGGTGGTGCC
>Ga0210056_1000484_pt1 | contig 33146 bp, 39 predicted proteins | sample CryGeyCG2014_080_2_FD_183965 | JGI IMG/M metagenome (GOLD analysis project Ga0210056, IMG submission 183965) | Groundwater microbial communities from aquifer - Crystal Geyser CG07_land_8/20/14_0.80 (SPAdes) (version 2) | ecosystem: Environmental > Aquatic > Deep subsurface > Groundwater | place...
ATAAGGCCTATGATCATGGTTTTGGTTGTTCTACTTCGCCCTACTCAACGTTATTGCTGGTATGGGCTTCGTAGCAACATTCTGCTTCGCCTTTCTACTACGCTCTGCACCATCTTATAGCTGGTAGAGCTACGTAGAAACTTCGAATTGCTGCGTAGCCCTTACCAAATGAATCTTTTTGGTGAAGGGCGAAGCAGAATGGAGCGGGCGATGAGAATCGAACTCACGTGAGCAGCTTGGAAGGCTGCCGTTCTACCATTGAACTACGCCCGCGAATTTTCCTTTTATCTCGTTTAGAAAATTCGTCCCGAATCCCTTGCCGCGTAATCTTTGCATTTGGAGTTTCGGGACGAGGGAGAACCTTCCTGCTCGTTAATTATCAAACGTCTCTGCCCCTCGCCGCTGAACGACATCAGAGGCGGCTCGGGACAGTTTTACTACACGTAATATCTGGTAAAACTGGTGGGCAGGGAAGGATTCGAACCTTCGAAGGCATAGCCGACAGATTTCAAGTGCCCTCAAGTTACCTCGAGGCTTGGACTATCTCATCACCATGGTTTTTAAACTTTAGGCGGCGGGCGCTTAGTCTCTGCACCTTCCCCGCTAAAAAAATAGCGGGGCTTGGCTCACGATTACCCTGATATCAGGGCTCCCCTGAATTCACCCGCTTTTACAGTTTGCCTTTCGGCTAACCGCTGCGTTTTAACACAGTCTGTTCCATTTGACCGCTTTGGTACCTGCCCATGTATTTTATTTTGCAAAGAACTAATATACTCTTCTACCCAGTTTAAAATTGTTTCAAGCAACCTTTTATCATAATATCTTATATGTATTAAACCATGAGGCATTTTTCTATTACTTAAATTAAGATTACTTCTTCTAATATATGGTTTACTGAACTGCTTTAAACTTATATCGGTAACGTTGCTCCAAAATAATTTCAAATTATCTATATTACTATTTTCATGTGTATACAAATAAACTCTTAACCTGCTTTCATCGATACCACAAATACGACGTAAAAATTCCAGAAACATTTTGATCATCAAGGGATCACTATTAACAAAATCAACGCCAGAAACCTTCTTACATCCTTCAGCCCAATATAACATAATTCCTGCTATTTTCAACTTTTCTTCTTCAAAATTTAAAACAGCTTTTATATTAAATTTGGGTTTAAAATCGCTGGCAACATAACTTGATTCTGAAAAATTTCTGCGCGCAATGTTATATTTTTTCATACGTTTCAAAACAGACGATACATCAAGTTCGTAACGTCGCGCTATTTTTGGCAATGATAAATTATCTTGCCAATATAGCTTATTTAATATTTCTCTATTTAAATCCAATGCTTTTTTCATACAGTCTGTTCCATTTGACCGCTTTGGTACCTGCCCGATTTTGTTCTACTTCGCGCTACGCAATTCAAAATAGCGGTGTGCGCTTCGTAGGAACATTCTGCTTCGCTCTAATTCCTGCGAAGCCCCACCGCTATTTCTCCAAGCTAAGGGCGAAGCAGAATGGAGCTGGCGAAAGGAATCGAACCTTCAACCTATGGTTTACAAAACCATTGCTCTGCCGTTGAGCTACGCCAGCATTTTTTGCTTTGCAAAAAATGTCCCGAGTCCCTCGCCGCTTATGGGGACACACCTTTAAGGTGTGTCCCCACCGCTAGCGTCTCGGGACGAGGAACAAAATTGCTTTATGTATCTTATTTAAAAGATCCGTTGCCTTTAAACTTGTCTGCCCAACTTCTTTTGCTACCATATCACCTGCTGCGCCGTGTAAATATACGGCTGTTTTTGCCGCTTCAAACGGCTCAATACCCTGGCCTATAAAACTTGCGATCATGCCTGTCAATACATCGCCGCAACCTGCAGTTGCCATGCCGGGGTTACCGGTATTATTAACATACGCCTTTTTATCGGCGGCTGCGACAACGGTCTTGTGGCCTTTTAATACAACTACAACATTATACTTATCAGCAACTATTTTTGCAATATATTTTCTTTTCTTTTGAATTTCCCTAACGCTTATTCCTAAAAGCCGCGACATTTCACCCGGATGCGGGGTAATAACCTTGCCTCTTAGCAAGCCCAAGCGGCCCGGCAGGGCATTTAAAGCATCAGCATCAACAACCATGGGTAAATCTATTTCAGAAACAATCTTGCGAACTAACGCCTGCGTTTGGTTGTGTTGCGATAATCCAGGCCCTATAGCCAAAACATTTATTTTTCTTGCCTTTATAAAGCTTTTTATCTGGCTAAAGGCCTTTAAACTCAATGATTGTTCTTTTGTTTCAGGTAAAGGCCTGGTCATCACCTCGACGAGCTTGCGCGCCAAAATCGTATTAAGCGACTTGGCAAGCCCAAGCGTTACCAGCCCGCTTCCTGATAAAAGCGCTGCCTGAGCGCTCAGGTACGCAGCGCCCGTTAAGCCAAGGGATCCTGCAATCACAAACACATGGCCGTAATCGGCCTTGTTTGTATTGCTTTTTCTTTTTAAAAGAACGCTTTTAACTTTTGCCATTTTTAATCATGATGGCATTTGCCACCGCATAGGTACGCGTATGCGACATACTGATAATTATATCCGATATGTTTTTTTCCTGTTTAATCTTTTTTGCCTGGCCGGACAGATTAACCACTGGTTTACCATGCTCGTCGTTCAAAATTTCAACATGCACCCACTCTATCCTGTGTATGGTGCTGTCGCCTATTGCCTTTAAAACCGCTTCTTTTGCGGCAAACCTGGCTGCCAAATGCTGGTACGGCAGGGGTTTTCCGTTGGCATAAGCCAGTTCATTAGGAGTAAATATGCGTTTTAAAAACCTGGCAGACCATTTTTTCGCTGCCTGTTTTATCCTTGAAATCTCGACTATGTCTACGCCTGTTCCGACTATCTGCATTAAATTACCTTGTTAAAGACAACATTTCACGCACCGCTTCATCAAGCCCGTTAAAAACCGCCCTGGCTATAATGGAATGCCCTATGTTAAGTTCGTAAACCCCGCCTATCGCGGCAATATCTTTTACATTGATATAATTAAGCCCGTGGCCCATATTTACTTTTAATTTTAGTTTGATGGCGGTTTTTGCGGCGTCCTTTAAAATCTCAAGCTCTTTTTTTGCCACATTATCATTTGCGGCATTGGCATACCTGCCTGTATGAAATTCCACAAACTCAGCGCCCGTTTTTTTAGATGCCTTTATCTGTTTTTTATCCGGGTCTATAAACAAGCTGACCACAATACCTGATGATTTAAGGTCTTTGACAACATGCTTTATCTTTGCCGGAGATTTTACGACATTAAGCCCGCCCTCTGTTGTAATCTCCCGGCGTTTCTCAGGCACAAGGGTCGCCTGGTCAGGTTTTATCTTTTTGGCTATCTTTACTATCGACGGCGCAACGGACATTTCAAGGTTTAATTTTGTCTTTACGATCCTGCGCAGGATCTGGAGGTCCCTGTCATTTATATGGCGCCTGTCCTCGCGCAAATGGCACACAATCGAATGGCACCCCGCGTTCTCGCACAAAACAGCTGCCTTGACAGGGTCAGGCTCAGGCGCCATACCGCCTAAAACCGTTTTATATCTTGCCTGCCTGAGTGTTGCGACATGATCTATATTAACGCCTAATTTCGGCATGAATCACCTTTTCGTAAGCTGGCCTGCCACGTAAAGCCAGGTCAATGCAGCCAGGACCAACGCTATAAACTTAAGCCAAAAATTATGTAAAATCTTTTCAATAATCTTATTCATATTCTAACCCTCTGAATTAAACTTTGAAAAAATCCCGTACCTGAAAGGCCCGCCTATTGCCAGCTGCTTCCAGAAATTCTTGGATTTCTGCCCGGGATTATATAAATTTTTCAGTATCCTTACAAGCCCGTCTTTATCAAGCTCTCGTGTCAATTTGCCGCCTATGGCTATTGAAATACCGCCTGTCTCCTCTGAAACCACTATAACCACGGCGTCTGTTTCTTCTGTTAAGCCTATGGCAGCCCTGTGCCTTGTGCCGAGTATTTTGCTTATCCTCGGGTTTTCGGTAAGCGGAAAAAGGCAGCCCGCGAATGAAATCCTGTCGTTATGCACCACAACGCCTCCGTCGTGAAGAGGCGTTGAAGGCGTAAAGATAGTGCATAATAATTCGCTTGTTACCTTGCTGTCCAGCGCCACGCCGCTTTCAACATAACTTCTTAGGCTGGCTTCTCTTTCTATGGCTATCAAGGCGCCCACTTTTTTTCTGGACATTATAACTGCCGCCACGCTAAGCTCTTCTATTACTTTTTCTTCTGTCGGCAAAATATTAAATATATGCCTTTGGCCTAAACTTGCAAACCCCCTTCGCAATTCCGGCTGAAACAATATCAGAAATGCTATAACGGATATAGCCAGAAGCCTGGACAAAATCCAGTTAAGCGTGTAAAATTCAAAATACTGCGCGAGAAAAAAAGCAAACACAAGCACTACCAGGCCCCTCAATACCTGTATAGCCCTTGTGCCTTTTAAAAAAACAAGCAGCGTATAATAAACAAACCATAAAACAAATATCTCTACAAACGGCTTCCAGAAAATTGAAATTTTTTCTATCATTTTTAAGCCCTCAGGATTGCATCTGTTAAACGCGCAACTTCACGCATCTGGCTTACATCATGGACCCTTACTATGTGCGCGCCGGCTGATATGCACGCGGCCACGCTGGCCGCAGTGCCGGTTAGGCAAGGGCCAATTTCAGCGCCCAACACCTTGCCGATAAACGATTTTCTTGAAGGCCCGACGAGAATGGGCCTGCCTATTAAATTAAGTTCTCTTAGATTTTTGATTATCTGTAAATTATGCCTTACTGTCTTTCCAAAACCTATGCCCGGATCTATTATTATTCTATTTCTCAAAACGCCTGTAGCAAGGGCAATCTTAATACTTGCTTTAAGCTCGCAAATTATCTCTTTCATTAAGTCACCATAACGCGGCGACTTCTGCATATTTCTCGGCTCACCTTTTTTGTGCATCAAGCACAGGCCTACTTTGTAACGCGCGGCTACATAAGCCATGCGTTTATCTTTACGCAATCCACTTATATCATTAATAATAGAGGCACCTGCTTTTATTGCCGCCTCGGCAACATCGGCACTGCAGGTATCTATTGATATGGGTATCTTTATCTTAGGCCTTAGAGCCTTTATAACAGGGATGACTCTTCTTATCTGCTCTCTGGCAGCTACACTTAAAGAGCCCGGCCTTGTTGACTCACCGCCTATATCAAGTATGTCGGCGCCCTGTTTCTGTATATCTATAGCGCGCCTTAAAGCAGCTTTTTTGTCAAAAAACAAACCACCGTCACTGAAAGAATCCGGCGTAACATTCAACACGCCCATGATACATGTTCTATCGCCAAGCGCCAATCTTTGGCCTGCGCAATCTATTATATATTTTTTTCTCGCAACAGCTTTAAAGCTCAATGATTTTCCTTGATTCCTCGCCGGTTAAAACCTCTTTTTCCAGAAGCGCGCCTGCTAATTTATCAAGTTTGTCCCTGTTGGCAGTGAGCAGTTCTTTGGCTTTCTTATAACAGGTATCAACTATTTTTTTAACTTCCTCATCTATAATCTGGGCTGTGTCATCGCTGTAATTACGGTCTTCTTCGTAAAAGTCGCGGCCTAAGAAAACCTGGCCATGGCGCCTGCCCAATGTCAGATGCCCTAATTTTTCACTCATGCCGTATTCGCAAACCATTCTTCTTGCCATATTAGTGCTTACCTGCAAATCATTGTGCGCGCCTGTTGTTAAATCAGAAAACACCATCTCCTCGCTCACCCTGCCGCCTAGGGCAACGGTTATATCAACCATGAGTTTGGTTTTAGTAAGTATATATCTGTCTTCTGTTGGCGGTGTCAGCGTATACCCAAGCGCTATACCCCTTGGTAAAACTGAAACCTTATGCAGTGGATCTGCGCCAGGGGATAAAAGCACAAGCAGCGCATGGCCTGATTCGTGATACGCTATAATCTTTTTTTCCTGCGGATTTATAACCTTTCTTTTTTTCTCAGGCCCTGCCATCACCCTTTCAATGGCTGACTGAAGCTCTTCTGTATTTACTGAATCTTTATTATTGCGCGCAGCCAGCAAAGCGGCTTCGTTGGCAAGATTAGCAAGGTCTGCGCCTGAAAAACCCGGCGTCTGCCTTGCTATGGATTTAAAATCAACGTCTTTTGAGATTTTTATATTTCTTGTGTGAACCTTTAATATCTCTTCACGGCCCAGTATATCGGGCCTGTCTATTACAATCTGCCTGTCAAACCTGCCCGGGCGTAAAAGCGCAGGATCCAAAACATCGGGCCTGTTACTTGCGGCTATAAGAATAATGCCCTGGTATGTATCAAACCCGTCCATCTCAACCAGCAGGGCGTTTAATGTCTGTTCGCGCTCATCATGGCCTCCGCCTATGCCGGCAAACCTCTGCCTGCCTACTGCGTCTATCTCGTCAATAAAAATTATACAACCACTGCCTGAGGCAGCCGCTGATTTTCTTGCCTGTTCAAACAAATCACGCACACGGGAAGCGCCAACGCCCACAAACATCTCTATAAAATCCGAACCGCTTATGGATAAAAACGGCACTCCCGCTTCGCCTGCCACGGCTTTTGCCATTAACGTCTTGCCGCATCCCGGAGGCCCCATAAGCAAAACGCCCTTGGGAATTTTTCCTCCCAAGCGCTGGAATTTTTTAGGGTCCTTTAAAAACTCTATAACCTCTGTTAGCTCCTCTTTTGCCTCGTCAACTCCCGCAACGTCATTAAACGTGGTCTTTGGCCTGTCAGGATTAACGAACTTTGCCCGGGACTTGCCAAACGATAAAATCTTTCCTCCGCCCTGCATGGCGCCGCGATAAAATAAAAACCATAATAACCCCACAAACACAAGCGTGGGGAATATAGACCAGAAAAGATTTGCCAGGAATGCCGGCTTCTTAATCTCGAAGTTTTCGACATTTTCCCTTAATACCCTCATAAGATCCGGGTCATCACTGGGTATAGTAACATTAAACCTGCCACCGTCTGAAAATGCGCCCTGCATGGAATCTTCTATTTTTACAGCAGAGATTATGCGGTGCGTAGTGGAATTATTCTTTACAGCATCATAAAACTCGCTATAAGTAACAGGCTTGGCCGCGCCTTGCGTAAAATCGCTGCTGTTATTGCCTTTGAATAAAAGCCACATGGCTGACATTACTAACAGCCATGTGATCAAAACCCTGACAACCTGTTTTATCTTTTCATCCTTTGGATTTTTGCTGTTTTTCTTGTCTGTTTTCTTGTTATTAGTTTTAAACTTCATTTTCATGTTTTTCACATTCTCCTTTATCTTATAATTATATCAATATAATAGCGCTTTTGTCAACCTTGCGGTTTTATGCCTTCATTAAAAAATATCACAGCGCCTTTTTTTATACGCACCCGGCAGCCATAAGGCAGGTGCCAGGCGGCATTGTTTTTTCTCTTTGCGATAAAGGCCTCTATAAGGCGCCAGTGCCTGTATTCTATTCCGACAAGCTTCAGGTTAACCCTGCGTATGCACTCCCTTAGTACGTATTTTTTTAAAGCAACGTGTAATTTGTCCAGTTCTTTTAAGTTCAGGCGCACAATATTGTTTTTTCCTGTCTTTATAATTTTTTTAAAAACAGGCTTAAGTAAAACCTCTTCCAATAAATCACGGTCATCTCTTAATAAGGCAGCGGTTCTTGATAAGGCCTGTTTTATTCCCGGATTATAATTCTTTTCGAAGATTGGGATAAGGTGCTTCCTGATTTTATTGCGCTTATATTCATCCTGGCTATTTGTCGAATCGTGACGCGGTTTGATCTTATTATCTTTCAGGTATAATTCTATATCTTTTCTGGATGCCTCGATAAGCGGCCTTACAACCAGATATTTTTCAAACTTTCTCGCAGGCAAAATACCCGAAAGCCCTGTTATACCAGCGCCATAAATAAGCCGCATCAGGACGGTTTCTGCCTGGTCATCTCTTGTGTGGCCCAGGGCAATCTTATTTACATTAAACTTTTTAGCTGCCTTCAAAAAGAAATCATATCTGACTGTGCGCGCTGTGTCTTCCTTGGAGCCACCCCGGGAATCGTGCAGTTTTGAAACATTCACCTTACCTGCCAAAAAAGATGCCTTAAGTTTTGCCGCGAGCTTTTTTACAAATTCTACGTCGCTGGCAGCGTCTTTTCTGAACATGTGATTCAGGGACGCAACGTATAATTTTAAACCAAGTTCTTTTTTTAAACTATGTAAAACCAACAAAAGCGCAACCGAATCAGGCCCGCCTGATACTCCGACAAGCACCCGGTCGCCTAATTTAAACATATTATATTTAGATATGGTGTTAAGGATTTGTTGTGTAAGCATAAAATAGGTTGGTTAGAAAAGTATTCAGCTCTACTTCGCCCTACACTTAGAAAAATACTGGTAGGGGCTTCGTAGCAGCATTCTACTTCGCCTTAAATTACTATATTAAACGTTTTGTCAAAAAGGCTTGGCCTGAACCTTCTTTCAAATACTTCTCAAATTTTTCTGCAATTACCTTATTTTTAAAAGTTATATAAGTTTCTACTTTCCAAGGGGAATATCTACTACTATAGCCAGATTTTTCAGCATTGCGCTCTTTCAGACTTCTGTCTAAATCTGCTGTCAGACCTATATAGTAACGTCTTGAATTATTAATACTTTTAAGAATGTATACCATATACATACGTCTAATTGCTACGAAGCCCTTACCAGATGAATCTTTTTGGAGCAGGGCGAAGTAGAATGGTGGCGGCGACTGGATTTAAACCAGTGGCAGGCCGGGTATGAGCCGACTGCTCTAATCAGGCTGAGCTACGCCGCCGAAATTTTGTTCACAAAATTTCGATCCTGTTTTTTCAGCTATCCCGAGTTGAAAAACAGGACCTTAACGCCTTTAAAGTCTTTTAATTATACCACATCCGCCCAAAAAAGCAACCGTAAACAACTAAAAAACCACTCCCGGGGAGTCCAGCGGGCCACCCCGGAAGTGGTAATGGTTAGTAATAGTCCCCATCATTCTAATCTGGCAATTCTAACCAAGTTAGAATTGCGCCTTCAAACGCTGTTTAATAATAAATGATTCTGTAATTTATTAACATCTTCTTGTTCCGTCATGCTATATACAACTATGCCGCCTATTAATAAAGCGTAATATGAAGGCAAAAGTTTTCTGACTGCTTCTGTTACGAAAACCACTCCGCCAGGAACGGTCTTTTGATAGGCATAAATCGCAGCTTGCACCGAGGACATAGTTGGATCTTTAATAACTTGCCGAAGTATATTGTTATATGCTAGACCATGCTCATCTTTTAATATCTTAGCAAGGCTATCAGCTGCTTCACCACTTTCAGCTAAAACAAGCGCGCGCTCTTTTATCGCCTGTTGCTTCTGGCGCCGAACGGTTTCATCATCAGTGCCTACGTATTTAAACAAACAGATATTTTGCGATTCTGGTACTCCTGCGACAAAACTTATATAATGAGTAACTGTTTCACCATTATGCAGAATAGCGATTCTTTCACCCGGAACAAACTCTTCTACAATACAATTTCTATATAACTTTAGGCCAACATTTTTAACATCAAGTAGAATTGTCGTAGAAGTTTTCGTTGTTACAAATTCGGCAAGCCTGTTTTCAATTTCCGCCGGATCCGTTGTGCCGACCCCTGCCGCGCCGGCGGCTTGGGTAGATGCTTCAAATAATAAGTCACCGTTTGCAGGAAACTCTATTTCTCCTTTCAAAAGAAGCTCAACTGCTTCTGCATAAGAAACAGATCTTGAAATAGATAAATCGCGCCTGCGAATATCAACAGTATCTTCTGAACCTCTCCCTATCGCCCATTTATAATCTTGGACTACACTACCTGTTTTGCCGTCTTTAAACTTAAAGGCACCTTTTTCATCAACTATAATTCCAGAACTTATTCCTGTTTCTACTTCTTCACGGATCAAGTCAACTGATAATTGTAAAAACCCTGACTGATATAAAACGGGCACACCCGCCGCAGCCCCGGTGACTGATGACTGGAAACTGGTGCCCCCAAGCGTTTCTCCTTGCCCCTCCCCCGCCGCGCCGGCGGCGGCTGTTTCTATTTCTCTAATTTTTGCAATATATTTCTCTGCCACAGCTTGAATTTCTCGATATTCTTGCGTATCATGTGTAGCTGTGATAGCGCTTAATAACTCTTTCTCTTCGCCATCCGTTATCTGTATTGCTATTTCGTATTCCTCCTGTTCTAACTCATCTTCTAGAGACGGATGAACATCTCTTGTCGCTCGCACACCACTGACAATTTCTGTTAAAATAGCCACGCCTGCCGTAGATACAGCTTCGTATTTGGTCATGGCAGGAGTAAAATTACGGTGTTCCATCCAGCCGAATATAAAACGCTCGGCAACATTAAAATGATAGGTATCCAAATTATTAGAATCATCGCGTTTGTCAGGCTGTACTTTATTTCTAAAGTAACTCAAAATCATGGCCGCCTCATTCCAAGGCAACGCATACATAAACACATTATTCAATTGTAAGTCTTTAACATCTGGTATGGAAAATGCAGCAATTGCTTCCTGAAGGTCTGCCGGCATAGGAGTCGGTTGAGACCCTTCTATTATTACTATCAACCATTTTGCGGCATCGCTCATATGCCTAAGGTCATCCGCGCTGGGATTCAAAATTCTTTGTATTTGATCTGTTATATCTTCGCCTAGATCTATAATCGCCTCAGTTTTTATAGGGGATGCGTCAGCGGTTACCGCCAATTCTGTGCCATTTTCTTCAACAATCAACTGCGCATTAAGCGATAGCTTTGATATTCTTGATAAGTTCCATACAATTTCAGGACGATTATCTTCCGTAATAGCAAGCGGATTTGAATCTGAAATATCGGGAAAAGATATGGTTGGCATTTCATGTCCACCAGAATCAAGCTTTTTATCAATTATAGCTATCGCAGCATTTAATGAAATACCTGTTGAATTTGCCCCCGCCGCAGCGGCGTCTGCTGAGGTTATGGTTAATGTCCATTTTGCTGACGCGCCGGGATCATCACCTTCAAAACGAACCATATGGCCGCATTTTCTAAGCAAAGAATCCATCGAGCCGCCAGGCTCTTGTCTTATTTTATTAGCTAAATCTTTTTGTTTGACTTCTTCTCTTCTAGGGTCATTGCCTATATAAAACCTTACGATTACAGTACATCTATTCTCTCTTCTCTTGCTTAACGCAGTAAGAATCTCAAGCGCCTCATCCCGGCGCATTACGCCTCTTTTGTTAGCGATTTCTTCGGCATTATCCCTCGCCGCAGCGGCGGCAACGAGTTCTCTCGCGCGCTCAACTGTTGTTACCTGCTCATGCGTATTCCCATATTGTGCTAATATTTCGCTTTCATGTAAAAGCTTCTCTACGGCAAAATCTTCATATTCACTGTTCGCGTGTTTTACTAAAAACAGTTCTTGATTAGGTATGTCTCCGCGGTAAAGAATGATCGTATCGCCTTTTACATCTTTTGGCCAGAGGATACAATATAAAGCTGTACGCACTCCATGCGCTGTTACATATTTTTCTCTAACATCTGATAAGCCTAACATTTCTGCAGCTGCTGTGACTTCACCTGTTGCAGCAGCAGATACAGCCGGCGCACCGATGGCGTTGGCGAGTTCAACGACTGCGCTACCTTCAGATGTCTGCCGCAAGGCATACCCAAGCCCGCACTACGTGCATAAAAATGCCGTTATTATGACTGCTGATATTATGCGTTTTAGCATGGCTTTGTCCTTATAAATATAAATTAACAATAGATCCCTCGCGACTAAACGGCATAGCTGGTCGCTCGGGATGAAATTTCAGCGCGAGATACCTGGAAATTTCAAAAACCCTAACAGCCTTGGCCGTTAGGGTTAAATTAGTGATCTGCGTCTTAAACTGCATATAAACTATATTATAAGTATTGGTTGTCCTTGGCAGGTTAAACTGCTATATATTCTACTATATATAACAATTCAAATCAAGCAAAATTTCAATTTATTTCTAACTTTTTAATTTTCCTAACACCGACTACTGCACTACTTCGTCTGCCATTGATACGTGCCGGTTGAGCTGTTTAATGCTTCAACAGGCGCGCCGCCAGGCGCATCGTTTTGCAGGCGTAAAGCGTATATCTTTTGTATTTCCTCTACGCTGGCGTTATTTTTAGCAGCCAGCGCCTGATAAATAACCATTCGGTCGCTGTTTTCGCTGGAGATAAACTGCTTTATATCAGAATCTATTGCGCTGCGCGCCTCAAGAAGACCCAGTTTATTTTCACCTACATTACCGGCCTGTAATAAAGATACTACCTGGCCCAACCTTGCCTTGCGGCTTAAAGCAGCCCGTTCAACAGCAGGATCAAGCGCATCCTGCGCGTATGCTGCGGCAGGGCTGAAATAATATAAAAAACTATACTTGTCAGGCGCTTTGGTTGTCTTTTCGCTTCCGGAAACTATATCCTCTATAGAATTAATATCTTTTTGCACGTGCTGATAAACATCAAGCCTCATGGAGATATCAAGCTTAATAGGCTCTTTAGGCGCCTGAAAACTTACCCTTGCGCATCCGATTGCAAAAACCACCGCTGCTGCGAATATAATAATCCTTTTCATAAATCCCCCTTTAAATTTTAAAATCGTGAAGCACAACGGTAAAATTTCTTTTGCCTGTTTCGCCTGAAAGGCTAACCGTAAAAATAAGGTTATCGTTTTCAAACGAAGTTTTCAATGTGCCTATATTATACACGTAATTCTTTAAACTTGCAACCAGATCCTCCCATGAAACCCCGCTTTTAACCGGTATACTCTTAAGATAATCTGTATCTTTTATGGTAAGCCTGCCGCCGGGCGAGATTGCTTGGAGATTTCCGGTTATTTCTTCTAATCGGGAACCCGCGCCTTTTATAAAAATATTTCCGCCAAACCGGCCGGTAACCTGCATTTTTTTCTCTAATTTAAAATTCTCCACAAACATATCAAGATCAATATTGCGCAGGTTAATGTCAGCTGTATACGCAGATGATTTACCAAGTGTAATCTTTATATTGCCGTCTACTTTGCCGCCAAAAAAACCACTTGCTGAAAACTCAACAATGCCCTTTGTTAATAAAGAATAAAGATCATACCACATAGATATCTGCTCGCATTTAATATTATAAGAAGAAGGCTCATTAATTTCTATACCTGAGAAAATTATAGAATTCAGCGGATTAATTTTGCACTGCTCTATTGTGACGATAGAACCCTTAAATGTATTTTTCAGCTGGCGCTTGGCGATAAAAATTGCCGCAGGCCCGGATAGCGCCATAATCGAAGCCATAACAATAGCCGCTATTATTAAAATGAATATTTTATTTCTCATTTAATCGCCTCATTTAAGCTGCCGGTCCTATAACCCTGCAGATCCAACGTTATATACAAAAACCCTAGCGCCTTTAATTTTTTTGTGATTTTGCTCCTAGATCTCTCTGTGCCTGAAATATCTCCTGCTGGCACCTCTATCCTTGCCAGATTATTATGACAGCGCACCCTTACCTGCTTAAATCCAAGGTTGCGCAGAAAATCTTCCGCCTTTTCTATGCGCCTTAATTTTTCAACTTCTATTTTCTCTCCGTAAGGCAGCCGCGACGCCAGGCATGCCGCTGCCGGTTTACTCCATGAAACAAGCCCAAGCTTTTTCGAAGATTGCCTTATATCTTCTTTGTCAAGTCCTGCCTCTTGTAACGGGCTACGCACGCTGAGTTCTTTTTTTGCTTTTGCGCCTGGCCGGTAATCTTTGTGATCATCAACATTGGAAGCGTCTATCACGAATTTTATGTTCTCTTTTCCGGCTATTTTTTTAAGCTCTCCAAAAAGCTCATATTTACAATAATAACACCTGTTAACAGGATTTTTTCTGAAATTCGGATTTTTTAATTCGTTTGTAGAAATAATAATCTGCCTCGCGCCTATCTTCTTCGCGTTTTTAACCGCATCCTTTAATTCCGATGAGGTATACGTTTCGCTTTTGGCTGTCACTGCCAAAACATTTTGCCCGCCCAGCGTATCCACAGCAACTTTAAGCAAAAACGCGCTATCTGCGCCTCCCGAATACGCAACAACTACCTTACCCATTTTGCTCAATATCTTCTCTAATTTTATAAGTTTTTTATTTTTCATGTATTATTAGTAAGTTAGTTAGACAGCGGCTTGTGAGCAGCGCATTAGAAATTTTTTGCCAAATGTCCGCAAGGAATTACGGCGAGCTGTAAGCGGCGTTTCTGCTGGCCGCGAAACAGCGAGCCGTAAACCGCAGCGGACGGCAAAAAATTTCAGCGCTGCGAGCAAGACACTGTCTTACCGAATCCATCCACCGCCCAGCACTTCATCACCCTTATAAAACACCACTGCCTGGCCCGGAGTAATCGCCGACTGTGGCTTGGCAAACACCACTTTGCCATTAGGATACACAACAGCATCCGCAGCCTTATGATTATATCTTATCTTGGCCTTTACCTTAATAGGCCTGGTGGTTTTTTCAATACTTACCCAATTTATGTTATTCACGAAAAGAATATTCTTCTCCAGGCTCTCTTTAGGCCCTGCTATTAACACGTTTTTAATAGGATCTATCTTTAACACATGCATAGGCTTTTTATTCCCACCCAATCCAAGCCCTCTTCTCTGGCCTATCGTATAAAACATAAATCCGCAATGCTTACCCAATATATTACCGCACTCATCAAGTATCATACCGGTTTTCGGCTTTATATTGTAATTACTTTTCAAAAACTCGCGGTAATCATTATCCCATACAAAACATATTTCCTGACTTTCTTTCTTTTCGGATGTCTTTAAGCCCATTTTTTTTGACATCTGCCTGATTTGGAGTTTGGAATACCCGCCTAATGGAAATATTACCCTTTTAAGCTGGTTCTGCGTCAAGCCAAAAAGCACGTATGACTGGTCTTTTGTTTTATCTTTAGCCACGCTTAAAGCAAACCTTTTTGACTTTTTGTTATATTTTATTTTAGCGTAATGGCCTGTTGCCAGTAAATCAGCATCAAGCTGGCTTGCTTTTTTAATCAGCGCCCCGAATTTTATTTTATTATTGCAGATTATGCACGGATTAGGCGTCCTGGCTTTGGTGTATTCGGCTGAAAAATAATCCATAACCTCTTTTTTAAATTCAACAGAAAGATCCAACGCATAAAACGGTATACCCAGCTGGCCTGCCACAAAACGCGCGTCAGCCAAATCTTGCGTCGAACAGCAGCTCTTTTGCTTTTGCCTGCCGCAAAAATCACTCTTCCATAGCTTCATGGAGATACCTATAACTTCGTATCCTTTTTTAACAAGTAAGGCCGCTGCAACTGAACTGTCCACCCCGCCGCTCATTGCAACTATAACGCGTTTTTTATTTTTTCTTAAAACCATCTGTCCTGTAAGCCTCAAACCTGTCCTTTTTTTCTATAATTATCATGCCTTCAACAGACGCCACCTTACTTAAAAAATCTAACCCTTTATCCGGGCCAAGCACAAAAACTGCTGTAGCGAAAGCATCGGCTGTCATGCAGTCAGCCGCTTTTATACTTACGCTGGCAGGCACAGAGCTTTTGGGCTCTCCGGTACGCGGGTCTATTATATGTGAAACCCTTACACCGCTGTAAAATGAAAATCTTTCATAATCGCCTGATGTTGCTATGGCGCTATCTTCAATATCAACGGTATCTATAATTTCATTCTTATGCCTGGGATTTTGTATGCCTATTCGCCATTGCCTGCCTGGGCTTACCTTGCCTATACAATATATATCGCCTCCGGCATTCACCAGGGCATTCTTTATCCCTTCACTCTTAAGAGTTTCTATTGCGCAATCAACAGCATAACCTTTGGCTATTCCTGAAAGGTCCAGGCGCACGCCACTTCGCAAAAACCTGATAGTTTTTCTTGCATAATCTATCTTAATATTGCGCATGCCCACAAGGCGGAGCGCATTATGTATCTCGCGCTCTTTTGGCTTATTCAATATAACGCCGCGCGGCCCAAACCCCCATAAGTTAACAAGCGGCGCGATTGTAATATCAAATGCGCCGCCTGTTATTTTGCTTATCTCGTCGGCCTTTTTTATAACTCTTATCGTATCATCGCTTACTGTTATCGGCCTTACATCAGCAAAACTATTTACCTTTGATATCTCGCTGGTTGCATCATAAACCGATAAAAGGCCCTCGATCTCTTTTATTCTTTCAAACGCCTTGTCTATGGCCGCTGTCTTTGCAACCCTTGTAAAGCCTGAGCCTGAGACAATTATCTGAACCTGCGTACCCATTAACATCCGGGTTTTATCAACAACGCCCCAATTCGCGCAGCCGCTTAATAATAAAAATATTGATAGAATTACAAATAAATGCCGTCTCACTCTACGTCCTCTATAACTACCTTTATGCCGCTAATTATGTCCAACTCCCTACTTGAGCATTTCGGGCATCCGCCTGATATGCCGACCTGCGTAATCTCATTGCCGCACTGTTTACATTTAGCTATCAACGGCTCAAGGGTTATCTCTATCTGGGCATCCTCTGCAATGCTCTCGGGAAACATGTGATCAATAAGGCTGTGCTTAAGCATATCGATATCTATGCCGGAAGCAACGCCCATCTTAATCTTTATGCGGCTTATACGGTCTATTCTTAATTTAAAAGCCATCTGGCGCGCTTCTTCAAATAATGTCTTAGCAATGGATAATTCGTGCATTAGACTCCTCCTTTTAAAATTTCAATTAATTCATCAGCTGTCTTTTTCACCACAGCGCTCAAAGTATTCTCTTTTATTTCCAGGCTTTGCGGCTGTATGCCAACCAATAAAACACTCTCAACGCCATATTGTTTAAGCTGGCTGCTGAACAACCCCAGGCTCATACCATGCGTAGAAAAATTAAATTCTCCTGCCTGCGAGGCGTCAAATATACCTATCTCACCGGGAGCAGCCTTAAAATCAACGGCATCCACTATTAAAACCTTTCTAGGTTTTATTTTTGCTATCCTGCCGGTATAATTTTCAGGCATCTGGCCTGCATCTATAAAAATATCGCCTTTTAATTTTGAAATAACATACAACCCCGCGTAATCGTCGCTGCGCAAAGGATTGCCCACTCCCATAAAAACAACCCCGCCTTTTTTTACTATACGGCTTATCTTATCTTTTATATTTTTTTTCATAAAAATAAAACGCTCGAATTTATCGAGCGTCAGGGTTCAATACGCGGATAAAATTATTTTCCGTATTCGTCTGTAAGCATTGATTCCCTGCGGCATCTTGGACATAATATTTTAAACATGCCTGGCCTGCCTGATGCATCTACAGCAGGCGCCTTTGAATCAAGGTTTGTCTCGCTTAACCTCAAAGTATCCTGGCTTGCCAGTATCAATGTAGGATTACCATACGCCAATACGCCGAGTTTTTTAACAAGGAACCTAATATGGCCCTTTGCGCCTATAACGCACTCGCAATGTTCGCATACAATAATCTCTTTATCTACTGAAGTTATTGACTCTTCCCTCTTATACGTTGCCAGGTCATATTTATTGCCTAACATTATGCCTTTCTGCGTAATGCAGTTTGCCTGGCAATTTCCGCAAAATAAACAGCTGTCCAATCTTAATGTAATATTTCGCATGCGTGTTTTTAAATCGTCTTTTACGTATATGGTAGCTGCCGGGCAAACCTCGGCGCACGCGCCGCAGCCTACGCAGTCATCCTTGTGGAATTCAGGCGCGCCTTTAAATGCGGAAACAGGAATATGCGCCTCTTTTGGAAATTTCGTGGTATAAGGCCTGCTGAACAACGACCTTACCGCCTCTTTTAATTCTCTTAATTTCGGGTATCTCATTTATCCTCTTCGTATTTATCGCAAACGGATTTATCCCACAACTTAACGCCTGATATATGAGCGCCCCTGGATAAGGCATGCGCGGCAACTGGCGCTGTCAGAAGCAGAAACAAAATGCATAAAAACGCCTTAAGCCCTGTTGCTGTAAAACCCTTGATAATCAATGTCCCGAATAAAATGCTGCATGTGCCCATTGTAACGCATTTAGTTGTAGCCTGCAGCCTGTTGTAAACATCAGGCAGCCTGATTAATCCTATGCATCCGATTATATCAAACATAAGCCCTAAAACAACGAATGTGTATCCTATAATATTATTCATCAAATCCGCGCCCCTCTAAATATTTCGCCAATGCAAGCGCGCCTATAAAACTCTGCAGCGCCCATGCAATCGCTATGTCCAGATACCAGCCCCTGCCTGTCGAAATGCTTAAAATAGCGCAAAATCCTACTATTAAAATTCCCATCGTATCTATCGCTACTGCCCGATCAGCCGGCGTAGGCCCGCGCATAAGCCGAAACAGGCACATCGCAAAACTGACCATCAGGATAAAAAAGCAGCGCGACAAAAAAGGCGACTGCCAATCCAATAAAGATGTAATAGGGGATGCGCTGGCCACAAACAACGCCACAAGCAACGCAAGAATAAATAACCCGGAAATTATATTTCTAGAAGTAAGCATATTACTCAAAAATCCTTTTTAGTATCCGCTCAAACTTCTCAACAATTAACTTTGTAGCCTGCTCTGTGTCGGTTGATTTCACATTTATCCAGTGTATATATAAAACGCCTTCTTTCCGGCTTATATCAACGCAAAATGTGCCTGGCGTTAAGGTTATTGAATTAGCCAGAAAGGTCAGGGCTGTATCTGATTTTAAACTGGTTTTAACCTTTACAATACCCGGTTTAATAGGCATTTTGGGATTTAAAACGCGTAACGCTACATCTATATTGGCCTTAAAACATTCCCATAGAAAAACAGGCACATAATAAACAAACCATAAATACCTGGTTATATGGGCAAAATTCGCAGGCCTGCTGGTAAATAAATCCCCCGTAATAAAAGCGACAAAAGCCGCAACGATAACACCGATTATCGCATGTTGCAAATCAGGCGGCCATGACAGCATTGTCCATATAAAAAAACCGATAACAAACAAGATAAGCCTGCTGATCATTTTGCGGTTTCCCCTAATATTATAGCCGAGTATTTTGCGCCCTCAATTAAAACATCTACGGCGTTATTGATAAAAGGCCTTAAAGACGGCAATAACAAAAACCCGCCTAAAACACATATAACAGCCAGCGCGATCATTGAAAACTTCATAACAAAAGGCGCTTCCTTGACATTTTGGCACGCCTGCCTAAGCTCGCCAAGAAACGCGTATCTTTGCACCTTCATAAAACTTGCCAGCGTAAGTATGGACCCTACTATCGCTATTAAACAATAGCCGAAATAACCCGCCTGGACACAGGCAAATATTATTATCAGCTTGCTAAAAAAACCGTTAAACGGCGGTATGCCCGCTATTGACATTGAAGCGATCATATTTGTGCCTGCTGTAATCGGCATCTTCTCTTTTAATCCTGACATATGTTTTAAATCGCGCGTGCCGACGGAATAATCTATCGCGCCGGAATTTAAAAACAACAACGATTTAAATACAGAGTGGTTTAATAAATGAAACAGGCCTCCGAATATGCCCAGCGGCGTGCCGATACCGATACCCAGCACAACATAGCCTATCTGGCTTATGGAGTGATACGCCAGGAGCCTTTTTAAATCCCACTGGGACAAGGCCAGCACAACGCCTATAACAAGCGATATGGCGCCTAAAAACCTGAAAACCGCAAGATGCGTGGCTGTAATGCCTAATACGTTAAAAAATATCCTGGCCAGCGCGTAAACACCGAGCGTCTTAATCAAAACGCCTGAAAGCATCGCTGATATTGAAGCAGGCGCTGACGGATGCGCGTCAGGCAGCCACGCGTGAAACGGCACAAGCGCAGCCTTTAAACCAAATCCCATTATAAACAACGCCGACACAAACGGTATTATAAAAACGCTATGGCTTGTTGCCAATACCCTGGCCATGTCAGCCATATTCAGCGTGGATGTAAAACCATATAAAAACGCTATGCCAAGAAAAATAAAACATGAGGCCACCGAACCCATAATGGCATATTTAAAAGCCGCCTCCAGTTCCTCTGCCTCTGTTCCGAAAGCAACCAGGGCGTAACTGGCAACGGACGCAATCTCAAGAAACACAAACAGGTTAAAAAGGTCTCCTGTAACTATAAGGCCGTTCATGCCTGTCAACATAAGAAAAAACAGCGTAAAGAATTTGGGCATATCAGTATATTTTTCCATATACCCGGTGGAATATATGCATATAAACAAGGCAACCAGATTCACAACCACCAGCATAAATACCCCAAACGCGTCAACCGCCATACAAATACCGAAAGGCGGCGCCCATCCTCCTATTTTATAGAGCAGCATATGCCCGGGCGCTGACTGCAAAAGCCTTAACGCATTAAAAGAAAAAAACGAAAGCAATATACACGGTATCACTGACAGCGCATATACCGCGTTACGCTTTACGAATTTACCTACAATAGATATAAAGAAAGCGCTAAACAATGGTATTATTACAAATAATGGAACTACATTTATGCTATTCAACCCTTCAACCTCTTTATCTTTGTAATATCAAAAGTGCCGTAATATTCATATATCCTGATGGCTATGGAAATAACAAGGGCTGTAACAGCCAGTGATATTACTATAGACGTAAGGACAACCGCCTGCGGCAGGGGGTCAACCATATTAAGCACGTTTTCCGTTCTCGCCTCTATAGGCGAGCGGCCATGCGTGCGGTATCCCAACAATACAAAAAACAGGTTCATAGAATACTCTATTATGCCAAGGCCAACTATTATCTTTACGATATTGCGTTTACGCAGGACACCGTACAGGCCTATGCAGAATAATATTAAACATAATAAATAAATCATCATTTTTTCTTTTTAGACCCTTCCAGGATTACCAGCGCCAGGAATATAGCGAAAAGCCCCACTCCCACTTTAAGGCTTATGGCGACGTTATTCAGCAGCATCGTGCCTGCGCTGAAAAGCTTAAACGGCGTGCCTTTTTCCAGTATATTAACAAAAAACGACCCTCCAAAAAATCCGGCTACGGCTATAAGTAAAAACATTAAGGCGCCCACAGCCTCGAGGTTTGAAGCGATATTTTTCGAAAGTTTGCGCGACGCGACATCTTTGCCGAAAGCAAGCATAAGATGCACAAAACTCAGCGCGATGATAACCCCGCCGGCAAACCCGCCTCCGGGTGAAATATGGCCGTGCAGTACAATATAAATCCCGAAAAGCAGTATCAGCCCGACTGTAAGCCGCGTTACTGTCTTTACGATTATTGACATGCCGGCATCAGGATTATGACGCATCTTCTTTTTCCTCTATCTTTTTTCTTCCTTTTCTGCGCAATATAGCCATAATACCTATAACCGACGCAAACAAAACCGTGGCCTCGCCAAGGGTATCATACGCCCTGAAATCCAATATTACAGCGCTAACCAAGTTTACAGCGCCTGTTTCGGTTGTACCCTGCTCTATATATCTCTTAACCACAGACATTATAGGGTCTCCAAAGGCCGGAAGCTCTTTTAAGGCGGTATACGCGAAGAAAAGAAAAACAGCTACAAACACTATTGTGGATACGGTATTAAAAAACCACCTGCCTTCTATCGCAAGAGGCAGGTCTCTGTTTATAGTAGCCCTTATCAAAATTATAAGGCACAATATCTCAACAACCAGCTGTGTAATAGCCAAGTCAGGCGCCTTAAGCACCAAAAACGCCAGGCATAAAGCAAAACCTACGGCCCCGACGGCAATAACGCTTGAAAGAAGATCCCTGGCCTCTATCGCCACTATAGCGCCGAAAATCATAAATATTAAAAGTATATAAAGTTCCATTTTACTGCCTTTCTGTTACCTCTGCAATACAAAAAATATAACTATCATGCCAAGCAGCGTCCAGATCAGATACGTAGGCAGAACGCCGTTATGCAGGTATTGAAAAAATTTTCCTATGCCAAAAACTATTGTTTTACCCTGGTCATATATATCAAAAAGCCCTTTTTCAGCCTTGGCGTATAAATTTCTTAATACAGGTAATTCTTTTATCGCGTTATAAAATTCTACGCCTGAAACCCTGTTGTCGCAAGGTATAATTTCACCACCTACAAACGCGCTATCGGCCCTTGCTGATTTTTTAGCGCCAAATAAAAGGTAATACGCCAAACCGGCTATAATACCGATTGCTATAAGTATCGCTGACATAACAGGCGCGTATCCTGATAAAGACAGCGAAGTGCTGCCTATTGCCGGAATTATAAAATATTTCAAAGGCAGCGCAACAGCGAAAACGCCGAATAAAATACAAAGCAGGCTTAAAAACACGACAGGCAGCCACATCAAAAACGGCGCTTCTTTAGTTGTGCGCGCAATATCCGGCGACGGTTGGCCTAAAAATATCGCGTGCAGCATCTTCATAAAACTCGCTAAAGTAAGCGCGCTACCAAACATGGCCGCGATAAGGCAGGTAAATATCGTGAACCTGCTGCCTCCGGCTGAAAGGCCCTGTATAAGGCCCTGATATATCATCCATTTTGAAAAGAATCCGTTAAAAGGCGGCACTCCTGAAATGGATAAAGAAGCTATAAGAAAGCATATAAAACTTATGGGCATAAGAACAGCCAGGCCTCCCATTTTATCAAGGTCTGACTCTTTTGTCCTGTATTGGACATTGCCGCCGGTTAAAAACAAACAGCTTTTATAAATAGCGTGGTTTAACATATGAAAAAGCCCGCCTGCTATTCCTATCGGGGTGGCGGTGGCAATGCCAAGCACCATATAACCCACCTGGCTTACGGCATGATAGGCAAGCAGTTTTCTAAAATCGTGCTGAATCAATGCCATCATAACAGCGCACACAATCGTGCCCGCGCCAAGAAGCATAAGAAAAATAGATACAAACGAACTGGCTGGTATTATAAATATATTCAGCGCGCACCTTGCCAGAAGATATATGCCAAGCAATTTATCCAGCGACGCAGGTAATATTGCCATAACCGGAATCGGCGCTACCTTAGCTGAGGAAGGTATCCATGTATGAAAAGGCATTGCCCCTGCTTTTGTAAATGCCGCTATCATTAAACACAAAAACGCCACAACGCCTGCCTTGCCTGCAACAGCTACATGCATGCTGTCCATATTAAATGAACCGCTCAGGCGCCACAGTATGGCTATTCCAAAAAGCATAACAGCATCCGAACCGCCTACCAATATAAATGTTTTCTTGCCGGCATCCGCAGAAGCTGCGGCATCCTGTATACCTATCAGAAGATAAAGCAACAGCCCGCCTGCGCCCCACATAACCAGAAACAAAATCATATTGTTGGCCAGCACAGCAGCGCATGAAGTTGCAACAGTTAATAACAGGTATGTATAATATGCCCCTTTAGCCTTTATATCTTTCGCGCCGCCGCCTAATGAATAGATTATCACAACAATGCCAAACAGGCATATAAACGGCACAAGGAATATATTCAAAGCGTCTATTTTAAACAAACTCTTAAATAAACTCAGGGCTTCCATAATTTCCTTGTCTTCTCTTGGCCCATCCTTACAAGATCCTGGGCAGATAAAACCTGCTTGTTAGTCTTTTTGTCTATTACAGCCATTCTCTCTGTGCAGCAATAGCACGGATCAGCAGCTGCAAGTATAATTGAAGCATCCGCAACCTGTTGGCCTACTATGCTTGCCTTTGCTGTTGGCACGCTCATAAAACTTGGCGCTCTTATCTTATGCCTTACCGGCGAGTTTGATCCGTCAGAACGCACATAATGTATACATTCCCCCCTGGGCGCTTCTATCCTGCCTATACCCTCTCCTGGCGGAACCTCTTTTATATTCGCGTCTATCGGCCCTTTGGGCATCTTTTTAAGACATTGATTTATTATTTTTATTGATTCGTAAATTTCAAGTATCCTTACCTTTGCCTTTGCAAAAACATCGCCATCCTGTTCAACTATTACATTCCATTTTACCCTGTCATAGGCGCCGTACGGCTCATCCCTGCGTATATCCACATCAAAACCCGATGCCCTTGCAACCGGCCCAAGCGCTGCGTAAGCAATAGCGTCTTTTTTTGTCAATATACCCACGCCTTTAAGCCTTGCGTGTATAACAGGGTCATCAATTATAGCGCCTTTAAACATATCCATGGCAGGCACCAGCTCTGAAACCATTTTAAGTATCGCAGGAATATCATCGTCTATTATATCGCGCCGCACGCCTCCGGGCTTATTCATTGCATAATGATTTCTGTTTCCGGTAATGGCCTCAAATATATCAAGCACAGGCTCGCGGTATTTCCACGCCCACATAAAAACAGTATTATATCCCAGGAAATGGCCTGCCAAACCCAACCATAAAAGATGCGAATGTATCCTCTCTAATTCAGCTATCACGGTTCTTATAAAAGATGCGCGCTCAGGCGCTTCTATGCCCATTAAATCCTCTATGGCCAGACAATACGCAAAAGGGTGGGAATTCGAGCATATCCCGCAAATCCTTTCAACAAGAAATGTCACCTGGTCAAACGATTTTACCTCTGAAATCTTTTCTATGCCGCGGTGGTTATAACCTATGTTTATCTCTATGTCCGTTACGGTTTCGCCGTCTACGAATAATTTAAAAAATTCAGGCTCTTCCTGTAAAGGATGAAAAGGCCCTATGGGAATAACCGTCTGGCGTATTTTTTTCTTATCACTCATTTTTAAAATCCCTTCTTAAGGGGTATTTACCCTCAGGCCACTCATCAGCCAAAAGCAAGCGCTTTAAGTTCGGATGGCCCTTAAAAGATATACCCAGTAATTCGTGTATCTCCCTTTCAATCCATTCAGCGGCAGGCCCTATCACCGGAACAAGAGAATCAATAACAGGATCATCTTTTTCTACAAATGTCCTGATAGAAATTATTTTCCCCAAATCATCAAAAGAAAAATGATACAAAAGTTCGAAATTCTTTACATTGTCAATGCCGGAAGCGATTGAAAACCTTGCTTTAAAATCCTTGTGCAGCACTCCGGCAACCTGCCTGAGGTCTGCTTTATGGATGGAAGCAAATGTCCTTTTTGCGGATTTATCCTCCAGCTGAAAAACAACATCCCCTAACTTGTCTTTTATCTGAAACATTAGCTGTTTAGCCATAAATTTTACCTTTTTACTTTTGACTTTTTACTTTTTCTATCGCTTTCACAACGCCCAATATCATTGCCTCGGGTTTGGGCGGACATCCCGGCACATACACATCAACAGGTATAACATTGTCCACCGGCACAAATGTATTATAACCGCCTCTAAATATCCCCTGGCCGCAGGCGCATGCGCCAACAGCAACCACAAGACAGGGCTTTGACGTCTGCTCGTACAATTTCTTAAGCCGCGGGGCAATCTTTTTATTTACCACTCCTGTAACTAAAAGAACATCCGCATGCCTTATGCTTCCGACTAGTACAATACCAAACCTCTCCACGTCAAAACGCGGAGTTAATAAATCCAGTATCTCTATGTCGCAATTATTACATGAGCCTGTCGCAAGATGAAAAGCCCACAACGACTTAGTTAGTGCCTTTACTTTAATAGACATCGTAAATAAATTCCTTTGGTGTGGGGTCAGGTTCGAAACCTGACCCCATTCGCGTTAATAACCCAATAAAGCTAGCCCTGCGGCAAGCGCAGCCATAACAGTCATCGGCCCCCAGAAAAATCTGGTTGCCTGGTCTATCCTTACGCGCGGATTTGTATTTCTTATAAGAATCACCGCAATTACAGCAATCGGAAAAAGAAAAAAGTTTGCGCCCATAAAAATAACCGTAAGAAAAAACGGCATCACAAAAAGATTCATTGCCCTGGTAAGTTTAAATAATGCCAACGCCGCGCCTGAATACTCAATGTAGCCTCCGGCAATAATTTCCGCTTCTGCCTCAGGAGCGTCAAACGGCACAAGGCAAAGCTTTGCCTGCGCGCACATTATAGACACTACAAAAGCCAGTACTGCCGATATATGATTTAAAAAAATTCCGTTCTGGCGCTGAAAATCCAATAATGCCGAAAAACTGATTATCCCGCCTGAAATAATAACCGGCACAAAAACAGCTATAATAAACGGCAGCTCATATGAAAGCATCAGCTTCATCTCTCTTGACGCTCCTAAAGACGCCAGAGAATTTCTTGAGGCAAATCCACCTATTATCACGCTTAATGCCGGAATCGCCGAAAGATAAAGCGCCACTATAATGTCGCCTCCAAAACCCTCGCCCGGCGCAATCAAGACAAGCAGCAAAATAACAGAAACAAGCGTAACCGCAATAAGCCCTATAACAGGCGCCATCAAAAATACAAACACAGAACCGGCCTTTGGTATTATAACCTCTTTGCCCATGAGCTTTATGAAATCCGCAAACGGCTGATACCATGGCGGGCCTACGCGCCATTGCAGCCTTGCTGTAACTTTACGGTCAACCCATGCCAAGAGAAGCCCTATAATGGCTGTAAATAAAAATCCGGGAAATATTAAAAAATAAAATATGTCTTTCATATTTTTTTAGCCACAGGCGGTTTCTGCCACGCAACACAATGAACAGCAAGATGATCGTTTAATATATATATGTTTTTTTCTTTAGATTCCTCAACCTCGCAATAAGATAAAACCCCGTTAGAGCAATTCGCAGCGCATGCCGGCGCCTCGTTATCATTTAATCTTCCTATACACAAATCACATCTTGATGACAGATAAGGCACAACCTCAGGCACTATAGTGCCGAACGGGCAGGCAAGCATGCATGATTTGCAGCTTATGCATCTGTTATTATACCTTTTTAAATTTGCGGCCGGGACTTTCTCCAGCGCCTCTTTTGGGCACGAACTGACGCATGGCGCCTCTTCGCACTGCCTGCATATATATATAAAGGTAGCATATTCAAGAAGCGCGCCTATCCCACTGTTAAAAGGATGATAAGGATAGCTGCATGAATATTTATCATCTTTGCAGGAGTTATATTTTTCTAAATCTAATAAAAGCCTCTTCATGCTAATCCCATATTTCCTGATTATTTTTTATCTGATCATATGTAAAAACAGGGCCATCCTGGCACACATAATATTTACCTATGCCACAATGCCCGCATTTACCGAGGCCGCATGACATATTCTTTTCCATGGAAAGGTATATATTTTCATCTTTATGCCCAAGATTTATAAGTTTCATTGTGGCAAATTTCATCATTATAGGCGGGCCGCAAACAACGGCTACGGAATTCTTAAGGTTAACCTTGACTTTATCCAGTAAAACCGTTACCACGCCTTTTGTTTCATTCCAGGAGGAATCAGCCTTGTCAACGCTGCGGTAAATCTCCAGAGCAGGGTTTTTCATCCAATCAGCAAATTGATCCTTATATACTATATCCTGCGGCGATTTGGAACCGTAACAAAGAATAATTCTTTTAAATTTATCCCTTTGTTCAAGAAGCGTCAGCAGGAATGAACGCAAAGGCGCCATACCCACTCCTCCTCCGGTAATCAACACTTCCTTGCCGTACATCTGCTCTATGGGATAACCTTTTCCGTAAGGCCCTCTTATTGTAACTGTGCTTGACTTTTTTAAATCATGAAACTTTTCAGTAAGACAGCCTGCCTTCATTATTGTCACTTCCATACGGTCTGTTTCATAAGGCGAACTTGACGGCGTAAAAGGCGCCTCAGAAAGGCCTTTTATGCCCAACTCAACAAACTGGCCGGTAAGAAAACTCATCTTTTCATTGAGCTTTAGCGCGAAGGTCTTAATATTGGATGTCTCTGTGATTATATCTTCTACTTTAGCGTCCTGCGATTCGTACGGATTAAGCATTAGAATTCACCGGGTCCTTTTTTAATTCGCTTAAAACCTTTCTCATATCTATCTTTCCCTGGCATGCCTGGATACACCTTCCGCATCCGGTGCAGCCGTCAAAACCGAAACTTTCATGTATATAATCAAATTTATGAAGATACCTGTGCCTTAATCTCTCGTAAACCTTTTTTCGCGGATTTGCGTTGCCTGCAACCCTGGCAAAACCCGTGTACTGGCACGAGTCCCAATACCTGAACTTGTCGCTTTTTACATCCTCGATCAAAAAACAATAACATGTAGGGCATATCTGCGTGCACGCGCCGCAGGTAACGCATGTCTTGGATTGTTCATTCCATACCTTTGACATAAGTTTCTGCCTGAGCATATTAAGAAAAGGCGCTTTAATGTCAAAATGGCTGTTAAAACCTTCAACCGTCTCAACAGCCGCTCTTCTCTTGGCCTCGCGTTTCATTAATATACTTCTGTCAACAACCTTTTTAAAAAAATCTTTTTTGGACTTTATAAATTCCTCTCCTGCCTCGGAATTTATGTCCACGATATAGCCTGCGCTGATCCTGGAAATATTTATATCAAAATATTCCTCGGGATATGGATTAGCTCCGAGCACAGTGCAAAAACACGATTCAATGGGCTTCTGGCAGTCTGAACTGATAAGCAAAAGGTCCTGCCTGCGCCTTTTATAAAACGGCTCTGCGAATTCTCCCTCTAAAAATGTTTTATCATAAAGCTGAAGGCTGTTTAAATCGCAGGCCTTAAGGCCGAGCACAGCAGAACCTCTCATGTTCGGATATTTTTTTATATTTGTGATTTGCTCGTAGAAAAAAAACAGAAATGATTTTAAAGGCTGGGTGGCGCGGTAACTGTCTAACTCAACAGAATTAAAATTATTCTCGCTCAAACGCTCAAAAGCAAGGTTTTTATCCTGCCTTACAGGCGCATATAAACTCCATTCCGGCAATGAGCTTTTCAGGAATTCATTCCACTCTAAAGTTGATATATAATAAAGCTGTCCCATACTAAATGTCTTTTAAAAGGCCCTCTGTAATGTAACTTTATAAACAATTTTAGTAGCCAATTATTAAACAACTTTTATTAAGTGTTATATTTTACAATAAATTGCCTATTTTGTCAATATGTATTTTTATGAATTTCATAAGGATGGGGTCAGGTTTAAAACCTGACCCCATCCTTATCTATCGCCTACTATCGTCTAATATAAATTTTTATTAACTTTTAATCTAAATGTTTTTTTTGCAGAGTGAAGGCGCTTTGCCTCTAACATCTTTAGTTTTGCCCTTTTTGACCTCTTCCTCTTCTGTCTTCTTATCTTTTCTATACGCTTGACATGCTCTAAGGTCTTACCCAAAATCATATGCTCTATCTTCCCTAAAAGCAGCCTTCTGGCAAGGCGCCGGTTTGAGGCCTGGGAACGTTCTTTCTGGCATTTAACTTCAATGCCGGTAGGGATATGCTTAAGATAAACACAGGTTGAAACCTTGTTTATATTTTGCCCGCCTTTACCGCCTGACCTGATAAATGTTTCTTTTATATCAGATTCACGCAGGCTTATTTTCATTTTAACCGGCCTTTTCTGAACGCGGAAAGATATTTCTGGCAAAACTGATCCTCGCCGGAAAGAGTATGCGTAGCCCTTAAAGTAGCGTAGATATTGGGATTGATTATATCAACTATGGCGGCATCAAGGCCGCTGCATACAGCCATCGCAAAAAAAGACGCGTTAAGTATCGACCTTTTTGGAAGGCCGAAAGATATATTGCTTAAACCTGCTATTGTCTTAAGGCCCAAAGATGTCTTTATCATGCCAATGGCCTTAAGAAATTCATTGCCTTGCTTGAAATCAGTTGCAACCGGCTGCACTACGGCATCTATATATAACTTTTCTTTGTTTATGCCAAAACTATCCGCGTACTTTAAGATTTGAGCTGCTGCTTCTTTTCTTTCTTCTGCGGTAACGGGAACGCCGTTATCACCCATGGCAAGCCCTATAACAAAACAATCGTACTTTTTAACAAGCGGCAATATTGCCTCAGCCCTTTGTTTTTCAGCGGTTATAGAATTAACAAATGCCTTGCCCTTGTGTACGGCCAAAACCGCTTCTATTGCTTTTGGATCCGGGCTGTCTATGCATAAAGGCAGGTTAACCTCTGACTGGACAACCTGCGCCACCCACTTTAAGTCCTCTATTTCGCTGTTTATATTTGTGCCGCAGTTTACGTCAATAAAATCAGCCCCTGAGTTGGCCTGTTTTGTTGCCTCGAGTTTTATAAACTTGGCATCCCTGGCCTTTACTGCATGAGCAATATCTTTCCGGGATGTGTTTATGCGTTCACCTATTATTATCATATTTTCCTTTCAGGGGATGGGGTCAGGTTTAGAACCTGACCCCATCCTTGCTAAACCTGCTTATTGTAACTGGCCTCTATTGTCTTTACCAAATCTGTCAATACACTGTTTACAGGCGTAGGTATCCCAAGGTCCTCGCCTTCGCGCACAATAGCGCCGTTTATATAATCTATCTCTGTTTTTTTGTTTTTTAAAATATCCTGAAGCATGGATGAAATATTTTCTTCTGTCTGGCTGCAGACGCTCTCAACTTTTTTAACCGGGTCGCTGTAATCAAGCGATATCTTTTTTCTCCTGGCAATCTTACTGGCCTCTAATACGCTTTGCTTTAAGATCTGCCTTGTGCCTGCGTATTCGGTTATAAGCCCGTTGTTAAGCCGCGTTATGGCTGCTAAGGCATTTATCCCGACATTTATAATCAGTTTTGACCATAAAACATCTTTTATCTTGTCCGATACCTTCGTGGTAAACCCGGCGCCTTTTAAAACACCTGCTATATCCTCCAGAACCCTGCGCGGTATCTTCCACTGTTTTGGCTGCTTTTTACCTTGAGGCTGCCACCTGCCTATCACTGTCTCACCTTTTCCGCAATGTTTTATATGGCCGCCTGATACAAGTGTTGCGCCGTGCGAGGTAACGCCGCCTATCACATTGTTCTCGCCTGCTATCTCGGCTATTGCCTCAACATTGCCAAGCCCGTTCTGCAGAGTCAGGCAATATGTTGTTTCGCTTATCAGCGATTTTATTGATTTTACAGCTGCCTCCGTATCGTAGGATTTTACACAAATAATGATAAGCTCTATTTTTTTAATATCTTTAATATCGGATGTTATATTTACTTTTATCTTATGCGAACCGTTTACACCTTCTATTTTTATACCTTCAGCCTCTATCAACTTCGTGCGTTTCTGGTTTGGCTTGTCAAGAAGCCATACATCCTGGCCGCTCTTGGTAAGATATCCTGCCAACAAACACCCTATTGCCCCAGGCCCTACGATAAGTATTTTCATTTGTACGAATACTCCTTTGATGGGAAAACCGATTTCTCCACTTCCTCTTTGTATGCCGTAAATGCAGCCAGCATGGCTTCTGATAAATCAACGTATCTCTTTACAAATTTTGGCTTAAACTTATCAAATAAACCAAGTAAATCATTTGTTACCAGCGCTTGGCCGTCGCAATTTACCCCTGCGCCAATACCTATAGTAGGCATGTTTAAGCTCTGCGTTATAGTGCCGGCTAATTCAGTTGGCACGCATTCCAATATTACACTAAAGCAACCTGCTGTTTCAAGCAATTTCGCTTCACTGATAATCTTTCCGGCTGTCTCGGCATCCTTACCCTGAACCTTAAACCCGCCTAATTTATCAGCTGTTTGGGGCGTTAAACCCACGTGTCCCATAACAGGTATGCCTGATTTTATTATTGCCTTTACTTTATCAAGGGCCTCTCCTCCTGCGCCTTCTATTTTTACGGCATCGCAGCCGGCCTCTTTCATAAATCTCTGCGCATTTTTTACAACATCACTAACAGCGCCTTGGCAACCTTTTAAAGGCATATCGCCTACCAAAAAAGCGTTTTTTGCCCCGCGCCGCGCTGCCTTTGCGTGATGTATCATCTCATCCATAGTAACAAGCGTAGTTGAATCATAACCTAAGACAGACATCCCAAGGGAATCGCCTATTAAAATTATATCTATGCCTGCTTTTTCCAGGAGATTGGCAGAAGGATAATCATATGCAGTGAGCAACGTGATCTTTTTGCCTTGTTTTTTCTTATTTTGCAGCTCAGCTATCGTCATAGTTTTATATTTTTAATAATCTCTCTTACCGGATCTATCCTATTTAAGGTATAAAAATGCAGGCCCGGGGCGCCGCTGTCCAAAAGCCCCTGGCACTGTTTAACAGCAAATTCAACCCCTGTCTTATGCGTAGCCTTTTCATTATCTTTTATCGGTTCAAATATAGCGCGCACCTTATCAGGTATACTGGCTCCGCAAGTTGAGCAAAAATTAACAAGCTTCTCGTAATTGACTATGGGCAGTATCCCGGGTATGACCCTGTTTTTAATACCGGCTTTCTTTAACCTGTCTATATATTTAAAATAATCGTTGTTATCAAAAAAAAGCTGCGTCAGCGCAAAATCAGCGCCTGAGTCAATCTTTAATTTCAGATATTTTGTGTCCAGTTCATAGCTTGAACAATTCATATGGCATTCCGGAAAACCCGCAGCGCCTATTGAAAAATAATCCTTATGCAGGGAGCGTATCATGTCCACGAGCTGATAGCTGTATTCAAACCCACCTGGTATTTTTTTCCATTCTTTAACACCGACGGGCGGGTCGCCGCGCAGCGCAAGTATATTTTTTACGCCTGCCTGTTTTATATTAGAGATTATGCCTGTAAGCTCATCCTTGGTATGGCCTATGCAAGTCAAATGGTGCAGCACTGAAACATCAAAGCGTTTCTGAAGTTGATCAACTATTTTAGTTGTTGTCTCCCTGGTTGAACCGCCGGCGCCGTAAGTAACCGATAAAAAATCCGGGCCTAATTTAACAAGTTCGCCTACAGTATCATAAAGCCTTGCTATACCGGCATCTGTCTTGGGCGAGAAAAACTCAAATGAATAAGTACGCGGTTTTTCTTTAAATATATCTGTTATCTTTTTTATCATCTCACTTCGGTGCCAGGCACCGCGTTTTAAGTTATTGAATTTAAATAGGTTACAACTAATTTACAGCTGATTTTGCGCTTTAAACAATTCCGTTGTATTGCGCATTAATATAGCCGTGGTTAACGGCCCTAAACCGCCTGGCACAGG
>Ga0210056_1000485_pt1 | contig 33139 bp, 34 predicted proteins | sample CryGeyCG2014_080_2_FD_183965 | JGI IMG/M metagenome (GOLD analysis project Ga0210056, IMG submission 183965) | Groundwater microbial communities from aquifer - Crystal Geyser CG07_land_8/20/14_0.80 (SPAdes) (version 2) | ecosystem: Environmental > Aquatic > Deep subsurface > Groundwater | place...
AATGCCGATTTTCTATACCTTGTCATGTTTTGGTAGCGTTGTCAATAGGAGACTTGGAATAATGCTCTCCAATTCGCCGTCGGTGTACCATTTTTATGCATCAAACCCGTTGTAGTAATAAGCGAGGCGAACCCGGGTGACGTTAAGAGCCCCTTCCGTACTCCACTTGCTCACATTGACCCTCATGTTCACCGTCCGAAACAATCGTTCTACTCGGCTCGTTGTCTTGCCCTCCAATCGATTTTCTATAGCCGTAAACATATCGCCACGGGCATTCTCAAGATACGACACCGTATGCGTAAATCCTTTTCCCCGGCAATGCGCTATGGTCTTTTCTAATCGCGTCCGCTTGGATGCGATCATCGCCTGAATCGTATCCGGACAGTCAACCAAGGGCCGAATCGCACATATTTCCATAAGCTCTGCCACTACATGCAACCATTCCTCGCTTTTTCGTTTGACGGCGTCTTTCCATAAAACATACTGCGCCTGGTAGGGAATATGCCACAAACAGCGCTGAATAAGGATGGTGACCTTTCCTTTCAGGCTTTCAAAAATGGAAGCGTCACCGTCGGTCAAAAGAAGAAAGGGGCGCTTGAATCCTTTGATCACTTCAAGACTCTTTTGAAACAGCTTATCCCATGAACCGTTGTAATTACCGATATCCATACCTGCAACCCTGATTCCACCGCCCTTTTTGTACTGCACCAATACCTTCAGTTCCTTACCTCGTTTGGGAATCCCGGTAATCCCAACGCCTGTTCCATCCGCTTCCCCTCGGGGCTCTTCATTCCCGTCCAAGGCAAAATCCATCTTGGCGCCAATCTGTTGCACCGACTTCCAGATCGTCATCTTGTCCAAAGCCCACCCGAACATCTTGCCGATCTTCGCCGATACCCGGTAGGACGTCAAGGCTCCCATCAGGGCCAACTTGCGCCGCGTTTCATCAGGAACCCTCTTCTTCGGCTCCATGCCGAGCAACGTCCGGGTGATATATTGCTTGCTGCCGCAACACTTGCACCGTACCTGTAATTGCTTGAGAGTTATCCAACGGAACCAGGTGAGAATGGTCGTTGCCTTCCCATGCCGTGTCTTCCATACAAATTCGGCGTCATTGCCACAACGTTTGCAGGCAAATGATTTTTTCTTCAAACTCATCTCATGCTCGCCGAAACCGACAAGCACTTTCTGAAAAAAATCCTCCAGCAACTGTGGCAGTAACATAAGAAATGCCTTCATGATCGATGAAAAACCGCTGTTTTGTAAATCAACTCTGAATTGACACTCAAATTCGATGGTGATATCTTTTCCTTGTGGGGTTGCTCCCATATTGCCCTCCTTCTATGGATTTTGTTTTCAACGAAACATTAATACCATATTGGAGGGCAATTACCCTTACTCAAGTCTCCTAAATTCTACGCTACCAAACTTTTAGTGACTTCTAAAACAAAGAAAAATTTTTTCACATTTTTCCCTCTTTTTTTTCATCAGAATCAGCGAATTGACGGGCGATATCCTGAAATTGTTCCTTAATTTCCAAAAAAGCGTCAACCAATTCGGGATCGAAGTGGGCCCCCCGTCCCGCAGTGATACATTTTACGGCTTCTTCGTGAGGCATTGCTTTTTTATAGGGACGGCGGCTGATCAATGCGTCGTAAACGTCGGCGATGGCCATAAGCCTGCCGGAGAGCGGGATTTGTTCTCCTTCCAATCCCTGAGGGTAGCCGGACCCGTCCCATTTTTCCTGGTGTGAGTAAGCCAGTTCCCGGGCCAACCGAAGAAAGGAGCTGTTACCCAGACGCTGCTCCGCAGCGGCAATAATTTTATAAGCATAGGTCGTATGAAGCTTCATCAGCTCGAATTCGTCTTCCGTCAACCGATCCGGTTTCAAGAGAATGTTGTCCGCCACCCCCACTTTGCCAAGGTCATGAAGGGGGGCGGATCGGAAAAGCAGTTCGATGGTGCTGTCAGTGAGTATATGCTTGAACTTGGGCCGGCGCTGGAGATGTTTAGCCAGTGCCCGGATGTAGTGCTGGGTCCGCTTAATGTGCCCGCCTGTCTCAGGATCTCGGGTTTCCGCCACGTTGGCGACGGTCTCCAGAGTCACCTCCTGTACAAGACTCAGTTCCCGGGTCTTGGCATGGAGCCTTTGATATTCACGGTAGTACTTCAACAAAGACAGCAGGGTAAAATTGGCAATGAGCGCCAAGAAAGGAAAAAGAGGCGAAAGGTATATCCCGTGGGATCCCAAACACCAAGCGGCACCCATCCAAAGACCTGCAGTCCCAGCCATGAGGACTCCTGCACAGAGAAGGGGACCGAACCAGACGAGGACGGCGGAAGTGATCGCGCCGAAGGTTGTCAGGAGCATGGCTTCTGTCCCGCTTGCCCAAGAGGGTCGCCGAATGAAGTCACCGGACAACAGGTTGTCGAGGATGTGGGCATGCACTTCGACACCCGGAAAAACAGGATCATAGGGTGTCGCATGAATGTCCTTTAGGCCTGCGGCCGTGGTCCCGATAAAAACAATCCGATCTTGAATCACCTCGGAAACGTTACCGTCTAGAATGTCGGCCGCGCTGAAATAAGGGATGTTTCGTGAAGGTCCTCTGAATCGGATCAGCAGATTGCCTCGTTCGTCCAGGGGGACCGTAACTTTGTCGATAAGCAGGAAGACGGTTCCGGTGGTTTCAACTTTCACCAAAACAGTTTTGGCTTTTCCGGCGGCCAGTATTGTTGCGACTGCCAGGCTCGGAAAAATCGAACCGCCTTGATCCACGATGAGCGGAGCGCGGCGAAGAATTCCGTCGACGTCCGGCCGGATATTGAAGAAGCCTTGCGCCGAAGCGGCCTGGGCCAGCACCGGGATGTTGCACACGGCAGAGCTTGCATGGGTGAACAAGGCCTGCTTGTCGGCGACACCTGGCTGTTGCAGCACGGGGATTGTTGATGTTTTCCCCGGACATTGAGGCCCCGTCTTTCCCTCATCGAATAAAAAACCAAAACCTAAAACGGACCTTCCCTTCCTCAAGGCTGCGGCCAGGATGCGGTCATTGTCTTTTAATTTCCCTTAGGTAAACCCCCGGCTTTGCCGGGGGACTCCCAGAGTTTGACAGTTCCGGGAAAATGCTGAAGCCTCCCAAAACGTGGACCGCTCAAAGTCACGTAGAAGGAGGCTTCATGGAAAACGTCCAAAGTTTAAGCCACACAAAGTGGGAATGCAAGTATCATGTGGTATGGATACCCAAATGCCGTAGAAAGGTTTTGTATGGCAAGCTACGGCAGCATCTTGGTGAAGTGCTGCATGATCTGGCCAGGCAAAAAGAAAGCCGGATACTGGAGGGGCACTTGCAGCCGGATCATGTGCATATGTTGATATCAATACCACCGAAGTATGCCGTTTCGCAGTTGGTTGGATACATCAAAGGAAAAAGTGCCATCCACATGGCCCGCACGTATTTGGGCAAGAAGCAGAATTTTCAAGGGATGCATTTCTGGGCCCGTGGCTATTTCGTCTCGACCGTCGGAGCCGATGAAAAGGTCATTCGCGAATATATTCGACACCAAGCCGAGGAGGATAAGCGCCTCGACCAGTTGACGCTGTTCCAAGACGATTGACCATCTTTAGGTGGTCCAATATTCTTTTATCGTATACCGCTTTGAGCGGTCCATAAAATCATACCTCCGGCTTTGCCGGAGGTCACTGATTTCTCCGGGACCTCCTGAAAACGTACTTCCACATCAAGGTCCCGCGCCATCTCTTCGGAAAGCCGCAAAAGAGATGTCCGATCCGGTTCGGCAAAGACCATATCGAAACTCACTGCCAAAGCACCACAGCGAAAAAGCCTTTCGGCCAGTTGCGCCATACGGTACCTTGGCCAAGGCCACTGTCCGAAACGTTTGAGGCTTTTTTCGTCGATGTCCACCACCACAGCAAGTCCGGTGGTTTTTTGCAAAGGGGCTGAGGTCAGGAGGGAGTCATAGAGCTTGTGGTCCAGTGCGACCGGCAGGCGGAGTTTTAGCGGATACAGTAATAGAAAGAGCGCGGTGACGGCCATTCCTGTTAAAAAGAGGCCCATCCTTCCACTGCCGGCGGAAAAAGGGTCTCTGCGGGGGCGTGATATCATGCTCCGGACCTAGTGAAAGGAGGAATGAATGAGCGCATTCCGGCTCTTATCGGATGAAGACCTCCACCCGACGGTTTTTGGGCTCATCCACTTCGTCGGCTGTAGGAATCAGCGGGTCGTTTTCACCATGGGCAAAGACATGGATCAGGGTCGGGGCCAAACCGATCTTGATGAGTTCATCCCGGACGATTTGAGCCCGCTCCAGCGAGAGCCGGGCATTTACCTCTTTTTCACCCACGGTGTCCGTGTGTCCGGCGATGTAAACGTCGCATGGGGCGCGCTTTTTCACTTCCTCCTGGGCTTGTTTCAGCTGAATCTGAGAAGCCTCGTTCAGAGAGGTGGTTCCTGTGACAAAATAGAGAATAAAGGACAAAGGCGCCTCTGGTCTGGCTTTAAGGGCGTCCTTAAAAATGCCCTGGATCTCTTTTTCGCTCATCGCCTTAATTGAGCCCGGGGCACGGTTTTCTTTAACTTCGGTGGTGGTGTAAGCTTCGGACAGGTCCTGTCTTCCCTGGGAATTAGAAACAGAGATCCGGCCCACCTTTCCGTCCGGGTCGGGCATGAGGACGACGAGACTCTTTTTTCCGGAGCACCCCATCATGAGCATGATACAGGCTATGGCCGTGAAGAGGGTTTTCATTGTCTTCGATCTTTTCTCCGGATTCCGGTTATGAATCCTTGACTTTGGCACAGAAGCTGGTTCCCCGAATACCGATGGTGGCGGTGGGAGTTTCGATGGCTACCGATTGGGGCGCTAATTTTCCGATGGATCCGGAAATATAGGCGGCGGTCCCTTTGATGATCCTGGCCAGGAACTCGAACCGATTTTGGGCTGGTTCAAAAATGTATCGACTCAAGATTAATTCCGTTTCCGGACCGATGGAAAGACGCGTGTTATCCTGGAATATGATCCCCAGGGAGGAGTCCTTTTCGGTTTTGATTACATCGTTTTGCATCACCGCAAAGCCGTCTTTGGCAACGATCCGCTCCCCGTTTCGCTCGACGAAAGCCATGCCAGCGACTTTCCGAAGTTCTCCGATGGTATCATCCGCCACAGCCGACATTGCCGGCAGGATAAGAGAAACAGCCAGCAGAAAAAATATTTTTCGTGTCATAGATTCTCCTTCTCGGTGTTATGTTCCAGACAGCAAATTTTGGATGCAAATATGGCATAAATCGCAAGGAATGTAAACAAAAGTCTTGCCTTGAACTCTATGTGTCCTGCCGATGTTTTGTCGTCTTGGCTTTAGGGTTTGGGCAGAAGAATTCGGGCGTCGGCCACGACACATTTATCCCGGGTGCATTTGACCGGGTTCAGATCAATGGATTCGATATGGTCGGAAAGGTCCATGACAAGAGCGGAGAAGTCCATCACCAAACGAATCAAAGCGGAAATGGAAACCGGTTGAGAACCCCGATGGCCCTTCAGGAGGGCTGCCCCTTTGAGACTGCTCAGCATCGAGGAAACGTCATTTTCGTTGAGGGGTGCCATACGCAGCGCGGTGTCCCCGTAAACCTCCACACCGGTTCCTCCGATCCCCACCAGAACGACCGGGCCGAACTGGTAATCGATCTTGGCGCCGACGATCATCTCCATCCCGGTAACTATTTCTTCCACCAGGATCCCTGCAAAACCCTTCATGGCACTGAATCGTCGATAGACTTCGGAAAGCCGGGCATCATCGTCGATTCCCACTACTACGCCGCCGATATCCGATTTGTGGAGGATTTCCGGCGACACCACTTTGGCCACCACGGGATACCCGATACTTCTGGCGGCCTGGAGTGCCCCTGACTCGGTTTTTATCCACTTAAGCGCCGGCACCGGGATTCCGGCCATAGAGAGCAGACGCTTGGCTTCGGGCTCCATGACCCACCCGGACTTTTGAGCCTGGATGAGGATCTCTTCGATTTTAAGATTCAGCATGGTCTGCACCTCCTGAGGGCTTCCGCCATAAGGACAGCTCCGTCGATGGAAGAAGCAACAGGGACGTTGTTGAGTTCGAACCCTTCGATAAGCATGCGATATTTTTCATGGTGCGGTACGTAGGCGATCAGAGGCTTGTTCTGGCCCCGGAATATATAACTCATGCGGGCTCCTAAATCCGAGCTGATTCCTGGGGAATAGGGCAACAGCAAAAGAATCACACAATCGATACCCGGCACCTGGCTCAGGCCGGTGGCTGCGGCAACGAAATCGTCGTCTTCGGCGCTTCCGGTGAGATCGATGGGGTTTTGCAAAGATGCGATGGCACGGAGCCTTTCCGAGAGGCTTTCCCGGATCCCTGCCCGATCCGCATCTCCAAGCTGAGGAACCGAGAGACCGTGTGTAGTGCAAGCGTCGGAGGCAAGGACACCATGTCCTCCACTGGCCGTGATGATGCCGATGTTGCCCGAGATGGGCCGGTGATAACAGCTCAAGGATTCGCAGAAGGAGACCATCTCGAACTCATTTCTAGCCTCCAAAATCCCCTGCTGAGCCAGCACTTCTGAAAAGACCCGGTAATCCCCCGCCAGAGAGGCGGTATGACTGGTCGCAGCACGGCTTCCTTCCGCGGTTTTCCCGGCCTTTAAGACAATGACGGGCTTTTGGATACCGCGGACGGTTTCCACAAAGAGCCGTCCTTCGTTTTTTTCAAACCCTTCAATATATAGAGCAATGACCCGCGTATCAGGGTCCTGGTCTAGATGATGGATGAGGTCCAACTCGCGGATGAGGGCCTTGTTGCCGATACTGACTGCCAGGCTGAGACCCACTCCTTGCTCTGAAAATTTCACCATCTGGTCAACCAGCACACCCCCGCTTTGACTGATGATGGCTACAGAGCCGGGATTGGGTCGGATGATCCGTTCTCCCGGGAGAAAAAAGGTATCGAACCGGTTGGGCGCGTAAATACCGAGGCAGTTGGGCCCGATGAACGGAAAGTCCGCTTCCCGGGCCAGACATACCAGGTTTTTCTGAAGATCGGTCCGGTTACTCTCGGCAAAACCGCCCGATACGATGACAGCACCCCCAACGCCCTTTTCAATGCACGCTTTAAGGATTTCTTCCACGAACTCAGCCCGGGCTGCAATCACCGCCAGATCGACGGCAGAAGGGATATCCCCGATGCTGGGATAAACCCGGTTGCTCTGAAGGAATCCTCCACGGGGGTTCACGGGGTACACCTTGACCGGATATCTCAGGTGGATCTTATTATAAATGACATTGGCCGGGTGCCGGTCATTGGTGAGTGACACCCCGACGACGGCAATGGTCTCGGGATGGAACATGCGCGAAAATTCCAAGTTAAACCTCCATCTAAGACAGAGAAAAAAAGATATTTACAGGCGAAAAAAACCGGGAAAAGCAAATAAAAAAGGGCCCGCCTTCAAACAACCCGGTTCAATAAAGGCATAAATGCTTCGATCGGGATAGAAACAGGTTCATGGCTTGGAAAGCAGGTAAAAGCCGATGGCTACGTCGCTGGCATCGGTGGGGTCCACCGTCGCGAATTGTGCACCGACTTCCGACCCGGTGACGCTTTTCACAACGGCGCGCTTTCGAATCCGGGACCGATTCCGGTCGTCCAGGTGAAACTCCAACCGGATTTGATCTCCGGGTTTGAGCAAGACCTTCCCGATGGTTTGAAATCGCATCCCCTCACGCGACAGATTCACGATGGTGGTTTCGCCGGTAAGGCCGTCTTTTTCCGAAATATAGGTGCCCGGCAGATGGGTCTTGACGAATGTACCATAAAAGTCCGTGTCTTTTCGATGGGATTTCCTTCGATCAAGCACGGCAATGTATGTATTTTCACACCTGCAGCGGATCCTGAGCTTGATTTCCTTTTCAGCGCCAAGATATTTGGTGGTATCAATCGTCTTTGTCCAGTTGCATTTCGGGCAGACCAGTGTGGCTATATTATTCTTGTCGACGTGAAATTTGACCTCCATGGCAATGACCTTTCCAAAAGCCTTTTTCTATTCCAATTCATGAGGGAATCGGAAGCTTATGCTGCATTCCGTTTCAGCCTTTGGAGTTTCAAATCACAAAAGCCCCTCAAAAATCAAGAGGGAAGTTCTCATAAGTGATCGTGAAGAGCGAATAAGGAGGATTTGATGGCAAAAAAACAATTATTTTCTTTATCGGTTCGCTTGGGGTTGTTTTTTTTCGCGGGAGACCCGGATGAATTTCCGGGGCACAGGGGTTATCCGCGGCAAAGCGCCCAGGGGGCTTTGATCCACCAGGAGAATGCACCCATAAGCCTTTTCCAGGTTTTCAAATGTGAGCACCTCACGAGGCGGCCCCATTCCTACAGATAGTCCTTCTTTGAGGATCAGCAGCGTATCGGCATAGAGGGCGGCTAAATTGACATCGTGGGAGACCATGACGATGGTCACCCCCTTTTCCTCCTTGAGCCGTTCCATCAAGTCCATGATCCGGATTTGGTGCGCCAGATCCAGGGAGGCCGTGGGCTCATCCAGAAGGATGATCCGGGGTTCCTGACAGATGGCCCGTGCGATGATGGCCCGCTGGCGTTCTCCTCCGCTGATGCGATCCATCTTCCGTTCCGCAAGCCCGTCGATTTGCGTAAAAGTCATGGCTGCTTCGGTAATTTTTTGATCATGGTCGCGTTCAAAGCCGAGCATCCCCAAATGCGGCGATCGGCCCATCATCACCACCTCCTTGACCGTAAAAGGAAAGTCAACCGGAAAGGTCTGGGGAACATAGGCCACAACTCTTGCCAGTTCTTTCCTGGAATAGCGCCGGTCGGATTTATCGAAGATGTCTATCCGGCCTTTTTGGTACTTTTCGATTCCTGCGGACACTTTCATGAGGGTGGTTTTACCTGAACCGTTGGGTCCGATGATGATGAAGAATTCCCCCTTTCTCACCGAAAAGGAGAGATCCTCCAGCGTAATTCTGTTCCCGTAGGAGTGGGTCAGATTCGATATGGATAATGCTGTGCTCATGTCTTGGATTTCAGGAGCAGGAAAATGAATAAGGGGGCACCAAACAGGGCCGTGATAACGCCTACCGGAATCTCTCCCTGTCCCGGGAGGCTGCGTGCCAGAAGATCACACAGTATCATATAAGTTCCACCCCCCAGGATGCAGGCCGGAACCAGGATCCGATGGTCCGAGCCGAGCAACATCCTTAAAAGATGCGGCATCACGAGTCCGACAAATCCCAGCAGACCACAGTGGCTCACCGTGACGCTGACGATAAAGGATGTGATCGACAGAAGATAAACGGTTGCGGCCACGATGTTCACCCCCATGCTCTGGGCCATTTCTTTTCCCATCAAAAGCAGGTTCATCGTATGGGAAAGCCAGAAAAGGAGGGCAAAACAGGGTATGAGCAGAGCGGCCAGGATCCCGACCTGATGAAGGTCGGCGAGGGACAGATCGCCCATGAGCCAGAAGATGATATTATGGAGACGGGCATCCTGGGTGATGGAAACGAGAAACATGATCACCGCACCACAAAAGGCGTTGATCATGACGCCGGATAGTAAAAGGGAATCCTTTTTCAGCATGCCTTTCCCGGAGGCCATCAGGAGGATCATTGCCAGCGTGGAAAGACTCCCCAGGAAAGCCAGGAGACCGACCCCGGGAAATCGGGACAGGCCCATAAGAATTCCCAGGATAGCTCCGATGGCGGATCCGCCCGAAATTCCGAGGATGTAAGGTTCTGCCAAAGGATTCCGCAAAAGGGCCTGAAACACCAGGCCTCCAAGGGCTAGCGCGGCGCCTACCAGGGCGGCCATCAGGACTCGAGGGAGGCGGATTTTCCAGATGATGGCGCTGATCATGGGATCCGCGGTTTCTTTGCCCATGACGGAGCGGATCATCTCCTGGAAGGAATTCCGGCTGGATCCCAGGGAAAGGCCGAATGCTGCAGAGATACATAGAACGACGCCGAATAAAAGGGACACAAACAGGATCCTTTGGGGCAATGATGGGTAGTTTGAAGTCACCGGATCTACCTGAAAAGCATCGGATGGATCAGTTGGGCCAGAACTTCCAATCCTTCCACCAGGCGCGGGGAGGCCCGATCCACCAGGTCGGAATCGATGAGGTGAATCCGGTTGTTTTTCACCGCCGGCATCTGGGGCCAACGCTGCCACTCGGCCTTAATCTGATCGAAACTTACCCCCCGGGTCATGGTGGTGATGATGAAAACCTCCGGAGACAGGGAAAGGATCTGTTCCCGACTGAATCTCGGATAAGGGGTGGGCCCTTGGGCCAGATTGATCCCTCCGGCAAGGGTGATGAGTTCATGAATGAATGTATCGGTCCCCGCAGAGATAATGGGGGCAATTCCGATCTGGAAGAAGACGGCGGGGCGTTGAGTCGCTCCGGCGATTTTGGAGGTGATGATTCGGGTTTTTTCCTCCATTTGTTGCACCAGGTTTTTCGCTCTGGGCATGACATCGAGAAGGTTTCCGATTTCCAGTATCGTCTCCGTCAAGGCGCGCAGATTTCGAGGGTCCACGGCGTAGACCGGAACCCCCAGACGGTCGAGACGTTCGATGATTTCTTTGGGATTGCCGTCTTTTACGGCGATACATAGGTCCGGCTGGATGGCCATGATCTTTTCCAGATCCAACTGCACGTAGGAGCCCACCTTCGGGAGATTCTCGGCTTGAGGCGGAAAGTTGCTGAACCGGGTCACGCCCTTGAGACGGTCGCCGGCATCCAGCGCAAAGACAATCTCAGTAATGCTAGGCGCCAGTGCCACAATGCGGATGGGATGCTCCGGAACCCGTACCCGACGACCCAGTTGATCCACGACTTCTTTTGCCGAGACCTGAAAACTTGCAAGCAAAAGGACTCCCATCAGGATAAAGGGCAGCATCGGCATCCATTTGTAACACCTATGACGCATTATGTTCACATAACTTATTAAAAGCGATATAAAAGTCGATCCCCGGCGTTTGTAATTATTTATCCTATCAGCTCAGGCTGATTTTGACAATGCCTCGAACGGAACGGAATGGAATTTCGTTGGTTCCTTCTTGACCCTTCGAAGCTCAATGGGCGCCTGGGTTCTTTGGTTTCAAATGGGTCTATTGGATTGAAAAAACCAGTTCCCGAAAGGAATAATTTCCCCGGTTGTCTGCAATCCGGATTTCGATTGTGTGATTGCCTTTGGGGATATCGGCCTCTGGGATATAAATCCCTTTTTCCGTCGCGTAGGGCCGGATACGATCGGTGATATCGATAGAAATCATTTTCCTGTAAAGTACTTTCAAGGTTTCTAGATCCACGGCGGAATCCGGCCGCGTTTCAAAATGCAGGTCCACCATCAGGGGCGCCCGGCAGCTTTCTCCATCCTTGGGATTGTTGACGATGATCATCGGCCCCTTCATCGGCTCCATCTGTGAAATTTTGCTGCCGGGGGCTTTCATCGGCGCATCTTCCATGGCCGCCTCTTTCTCGGTGATCAGAAGTACTGCCATGCCGGCATGGGACCAAGGTAAAAACACGGCAAACCAGATCCATACCCAAATCAGGGGCCAAACCGTCTTAAAATCGTCGCGTTTTCTGAGCTTTTCCATCTTTTTCTCCCTTGATGTCGCGCCCGAACGTTAGAAACCCTCCTTCATCAGGTATTCCAGCATATGTCGGGCACATTTTCGGTTGTATGACCGGGTTTTTATGGAAATACGCACATATTGATCCGAAAGCCCCGAAAAATTCTTGCAGTTGCGGATCAGTATCCGGTGCTGCGCCAAGTGGCTGCAGATCCGTGTGGCTTCATGACGATTGGCAAGACATCCGATCATAAAGGCGGTCCGGCTTAAAAAGAAGCGGATTTCTTCCATGGAATCAAACTGCTTTAAAAACCATGTCTTTTCCTTTTGTAGGAAGCGCCTGCTTTTTTCAATAAATTTTTGGGATAATTCCGGATGGTTCATCAAGAATAAGACGGCGGACTGAGATAAAGTGTTGGCGCTCCAGGGTACAAGCCTCCGGTAAACCGCCTTTTTCAGCCGGGGGTGGAAAAACATCAATCCCGCACGGAGGCCGGGGATTGAGAAGATCTTGGAGAGAGAATATAGAACGATCCGATTTGGAGCGTTGAAAGGGATGAGGCTTTGGGTTTCACCGCCTTCCACGAAGGGCAGATATGATTCGTCGATGATGAAACGGGTTTTCGGAAAATCGGAAAGAAGGGATTCCACCTCGTTTTTAGGGATGAGGATTCCTGTGGGATTGTTGGGATTGCAGATAAAGACCGTATCGAAGAAAGGCGCCATGAACTGAATTCGCGACATGTCCGGGATAAAGGCGTCGGTTGCGTTTCCGATGAGATGATGAACTTCGGCGCCATGGCGGAGGCAGGCGTCCTCATAGTCGGCGTAGGTTGGGCCGAGAATTAGGGCTTTCCGGATGCCCAGTATTTTCGGAAGGGCGTAAATGAATTCGGTGGTGCCGTTTCCGGCGGCTATGCCGTCAGCATCGACCCCGAACCGGGCGGCAGCAGAAATAAGCAGCTCCCCGGCATCGACTTCAGGAAGCGCGGAGATGGACCGGAGGGCTTCCTGAAGATGCGCCATCAGTTCCGGCATCGGACCAAGGGGATTGATATTACTGCTCATATCCAGGATCTCTCCGGGAGCGCATCCGATTTGCCGGGCTAAAGTATGAATGTTGCCTCCGTGTCCGATGATCATCCGAGATCTCCCATGGAAAGGATGCAAAAGAGCCCGGATTCCATGATTTCCACCATGGCGCCCATCATATCCCCGGTGATACAGCCCATCCGCCTGCGGTAAAAAAACACCAGCGCCGAGCCGATGCAAAGAAAGGCGCTGTTAACCCAGAGTGCCCGCTCACCCAGCTGCAGGGAGGCGATGACCGGAATCAGAACCCCCGAAAGGATCCATGGCCGTAAAGGTTTTTCAAAGAGGAAGGTTCCTGTTCCGCCTTCAGGGCGACCGTAGGGCAGAAGAAATATTGCCGGAATGATTACGGCCCTGGCATAGGCCGGGACGATGAAAAGACAAAGGTTGCGATGCATCTCCAGACCCATCAGGCCCGACCATTTGATCAAGAGCGCACAGATCGTCACCACAAGGCCCATGGCGCCGACCCGGCTATCCTTCATGATAGTCAGCGCTTTTTCCCTTTCCCGGTGTGCCAGAAGACCGTCTGCGGTATCGGCCAGTCCGTCCAGATGCAGCGCACCCGTGACCAGAGCCAAGAGGGCCACATCAAGGGATGCGGCGGTAACAGCGGATCCGAAATATAAAAAAAGAAGGTCGAAGAAGACCAGCACACCCCCGATCACGAAGCCGGCTAGGGGAAAAAAGAAAACCAACTTTTCGGGATCGGTCTCTCGGGGCTTTCCGAGGGGCAATAACGTCAGAAACTGCAGTGCGGCAATCAGGGGTGTCATAGGGTATCCGGCGACTTGACGGGGACCGGAATGCCCGCCACCATCCAGAAAACACGGGAGCAGGCGGCGGCGGCCTGCTGATTGATCCGGCCGGCCACATCCCTGAAGCGTCGGGCCGCGGGGTTTTCCGGAACGATGCCGGTTCCAACCTCGTTAGTGACTAAAATGAGAGGGCATTGCGCCGTTTCAATGGCTTCGGCAAGCGTTTCGACGTATCGATCGATCTCAGCCTCGTCTTGGGTTTGGCAGAGGAGGTTATTCGCCCACAGGGTGAGGCAGTCCACCAGGATCATCTCTGCCCACCGGCTCGATTCCAAAACCGCTTCCGCGATGTATAGGGGGACTTCAAGGGTTTTCCAGGATGGGCCTCTTTCGCGTCGGTGATGAGCCACGCGATCCCGCATCTCCTCGTCGGTGGGGATGCAGGTTGCCACGAAGGCTTTTTCCCCCGAGGTGCGTTTTTCAGCCATTTTCAGGGCAAAGCGGCTCTTTCCGCTTCGGGCGCCCCCGATGATCAGAGTCGAGTCTTTCATTTCAAGTTTTGATGACTTCGTAAAAAGTCCATCTGCTGCGTTGCGCTGCATCCTTCGTCATTGCGGCGTATCTATAACTACGCCTCATTCCTCAGGATTTGCGCGCCTTGCATCTGAATCTTTTTACTTTGCCATCCCAATTTTGAGTTTTTACGATTTCATCAAGTTTTGATTCAAAGGGTTCACGAAAATGGATGATATACGATCCATGTCCACATGCCGTTGAAAATGCTCAGCCAAGAGATCGTATTGTTTGTTTCTTGCGGCCGGCCCGGCTTTTTCGGGGACTTTCAGATGCGAAAGCCCCAGGGTTTCAAGCCACCGTTTGGTGATTTCCGGGGTATCGAAGAGCCCGTGGATATAGGTTCCCAGGATTCGGTGGTCGTCGGACGCACATCCGTCTTCATCATGACAGGTGCGGTCATTTCGCGCAAAGATTCTGAAAAGGGCTTTTCCCCCAAGCCGTCGGGTTTTTCCCATATGGATTTCGTATCCGAAGGCCTCGGTGTCTTTCCAGTAAAACCGGGTGCGCGTGGTTTGTTTTAAGGCCCGAAGATGAGTTTCGACGGGAAGGAAGGATAATCCTCGGCTCGATCCCGATTTGCCTTCCAGCCCCTTTTCATCACGGATGTTTTGACCCAATATCTGATATCCGCCGCAGATCCCAAGCAGGTGGCCGCCGGCTTTCACATAGGAGCAAAGAGCTTCACGGAATCCGGTTTCGTGTATCCATTTAAGATCGCTTCGGGTGTTCTTGGACCCCGGCAAGATGACGGCTCGAAACGAGGAGAGATCTTGCGCCTTTTCAATGAAAAAGACATTCAGGCCGGCGACGGCAAAAAGGGGCTCAAAATCGGTGAAGTTGGAAATGTGGGGGATACGGATCACGGCGATGGAAGCCTGTTTGGAGGATTTCCGTGAGGTTGGTCCGGGGTTTTCGAGCACCACCGAATCTTCCGCATCGATGCGGATTCCATCGTACCAAGGGAGAACCCCGAGGACCCGTTTTCGGGTCCTTTTTTGAATCCATGTGACGCCCTCGGAAAAAAGTTCCGGATCTCCACGAAAGCGATTGATGAGGATTCCGGCGATGCGGTTTCGGTGCTCTCGGGAAAGGCATTCCAGGGTTCCCACGATTTGCGCAAATACCCCGCCCTTGTGGATGTCGGCCACCAATATCACCGGGGCGTCGGCGATTTCCGCAATCTTAAAATTAACGATATCGCACTCCATCAGGTTGACCTCGGCGCAGGATCCGGCGCCTTCGATGAGCACACCGTCGTAACGCATTCGCAGCCGGTTCAATGCTGCCCTGGCTTTATCGAAGAGGGCCGTTTTGTGCCGGTAATACCGGCTTGCGGAAAGGGTACCGACGGCCTTTCCCATGAGCACTACCTGGGAACCGGTTTCATCGGTGGGTTTCAATAGAATGGGATTCATGTCCACGTGGGGAGGGATGCGGGCCGCTTCAGCCTGGACGATCTGAGCACGGCCCATCTCCAGCCCTTCGGGTGTGACACCGGAATTATTCGACATGTTCTGGGACTTGAAAGGCGCCACGCGGATTCCGCTATTGACGAAAAACCGGGCCAACGCCGTGACGACGATACTCTTTCCCACTTCAGAGCCTGTCCCGAAAACGGCAAGACAAGGTGCTTTTTTCTCATTTTTCGATGCCAAGGCGCGCCTCGACCCCTTTATCGAAGTAATGTTTGATGGATTTCATTTCGGTGACAAGGTCTGCGGCGTCGATGATCCGGCGGGAGGCATGTCTTCCCGTGATGACCAGTTCCACATCATCAGGCTTGGCCTCGATGATGTCCAGAATGTCTTGAACCGTGATGAGGCCCAGTTTCGCTGCCACGTTGGCCTCCTCCAGGATGATCAGCTGATACTGGCCGCTCGCCATGACCTCACGAATCCGGGCGAGTCCCTTCCGGGCCGCAGCGATATTCTCCGGGGAAGGGCGGCCTTTCAGGAATCGTCCCAGACCGAATTGCTCCACCTGGATTTGGTCTGAAAATCGCCTGAGTGCCTTGATCTCGCTGTACTCTCCCAGTTTGATGAATTGTCCGATGAAGACCTTCAGGCCTGCACCGACCGCCCGCAGAGCCAAGCCAAGTGCGGCCGTGGTCTTTCCTTTTCCGTTTCCCGTGTAGACCTGAACATATCCTCGCATTTCGAATTCTTCCTTGGTCGTCGATTAGAAAGAGTGAAGGCGGATTCCTTTCAATGTCCGAAAGTCTGAGCGTCGTTTTTGAAAATTCGATCGATGGTTTCTTTAAGGCTCTCCTGCCACGGTCGAGGCACGATTCCCCAGTGGCGCCGGATCAGGGAGCAATCTAAGACGCTGTATTTGGGCCGTATCGCCGGCGTCGGATATTCCTCGGTGGGTATCGGGTGTAATCTTGCCACCTTCAGAAGAGTGTATTTCCCGGCCGACTCGAATACGGTTTCAGCGAACCGATGCCATGTGGTAACGCCGTGGCCGGAAAAATGATAGGTTCCCCACTTGAGGGCCTTTTCCTTATGGATGAGTCTGATGATTTCAAGGGTGGCTTTGGCCAGATCGGCGGCACAGGTGGGAGAACCGTATTGATCGGCAACCACGCGCAGTTCCTCTTTTTCTTTCCCCAGACGGAGCATGGTCTTAACGAAATTATTCCCGAACGGGCTGTAGAGCCATGCGGTGCGAATGATGACATGGGAATTAAAAATCAAGCGAACTTTTCTCTCTCCTTCCTCTTTGCTCCGGCCGTAAACGCCCAAAGGGTTGACGGGATCGGACTCCCGGTAGGGAACCTTGGCTTTCCCGTCAAAAACATAATCGGTGGAGATGTGAATCAGGGGGGCGTTCAAACCCTTACAGATCCGGGCCAGTATTTCAGGACCCTGGCTGTTGACGGCAAAAGCCGTTTTTACGTCGGATTCCGCCTGGTCCACGTTGGTGTAAGCCGCCGCATTGATGACGACGGAGGGCCGGATACTTTTCAGGAATTTTTCCGCTGAAAAAGCGTCCGTGATGTCCACTTCGGGCAAATCGGCCGCCGCCGCATCCATGCAACATAATCGGGCCGAGTCCGCCAGTTCATGTCCCAGTTGTCCGTTTGATCCGATGATGGCAATCGTCATGATACATCTTTCAGCAGAGGAAGGGTTTCTTTGGGTATTTGTGAAAGAAGGGGGAAATGGCTGTCTTTTTCAGAGATCAAGGGGTCCTGAATCGGCCAATCGATTCCCAGCTCCGCATCGGACCATAAAATACCCCCCTCGTCGTTGGGGGCGTAAAAAGCCGAGCATTTGTAAGAAAAAAACGCAGTTTCACTGAGAACACAAAAGCCGTGGGCGAAGCCTTCCGGAATGAAGAGCTGCCTCTTATTTTTCCCGGAAAGGAAAACCCCGAGCCATTTTCCGAAGAATGGAGATCCCGGTCGGATGTCCACCGCCACATCGTAGATCTCTCCATCGATCACCTGAACCAGTTTAGCCTGGGGATGCCGAATCTGATAGTGCAGACCCCTCAGGGTACCCCGAGTAGATTTGGAAAGGTTGTCCTGCACGAACACCGTTTGGATGCCGTGTTCTTGGTACCGTTTTTGGTGATAGGTTTCCATGAAAAAGCCTCGATGGTCTGAAAATACATCCGGCTCGATGATCAGGGCGCCGTCAAGCGCCGTTGAAAAAAGGTTCATGGTACCGTTTTTCTCCCTTGAAGGATTTCAATTAAAATCGGATCCATCGACCATACCTTTTTTGAGATGATTTATCAACTGCTTTAAGATGATTCAAAGGATGCTCGTGTTCACGGGAAAACGACGCCGGTTCCCCTTTCAAAAATTTTTCAAGGCGATCTCAAGACATGGATTTGATTTTGAAAAAACAGGATGATAGAAAACATAATAGTTTTTCAAAGAATATTTATCTTAATTTTGAGAACAGGAAACGCATTTTATGTTCGATTGGCATACGTTATGGGTCGGCCTTCTCATTTTTGTGGCACGGGTAGGGGATGTCTCCATCGGAACTATCCGCACTATCGTTACGGTCCAGGGAAGGAGTGTCGTTGCGTTTTTCCTGGGGATCTTTGAACTGCTTATCTGGATCACCGTGGTCAGCACCGTGATTCACCAGATTAAGGACCAACCGCTTCTGGCGCTTTTTTATGCATTCGGGTATGCCACGGGAAACGTAGTCGGCATTGCGGTAGAGCGGCGCCTGGCTCTCGGGATCGTCGTTTTGCGCGTTATTACCCGAACCGTGGGGAAACAGTTGGCCGACCGGATCCGGGATTTGGGACAGCCCGTCACCATCTTTCGGGGAGAGGGGAGAAACGGCCCTGTGGACGAATTGTATATTGCCTGCCGGAGAAGAAATCTCGTCAAAATCCTGGATATCGTTCGTCAAGAGGATCCGGAAGCCTTCTATGTCACGGAAATGGCGAGGGACGTGCGAAAATCCGTGGGCCCGCCGATATTTTCGCCAACCGGATGGCGAGCCGTCCTGAAAAAGAAATGATCCGCGCCTCCCTCTTTTAATCACGTTTAATTCCAGTAAAACAGTGAGGTATTAATTAAAATAAGTAATAACGATCTGATTTTGTAATAGGATTTTTATTGACAAATTTTTGTCCCATGTATAAAAATAAGCCTTATCCATTTGATCCATAAATAAACTCAAAATAGAGTCTTGGGCCGATGGAAAGACGCCCAAGGCCGATAGGGCCACTTATCAATCAAAAAGGAGGGAAAAGATGAGGATTCTGATCATTTTTCTGACGCTGTTGGTCAGTGCGGCTCCGGCTTTGGGACAGTCGATGACACTGGTAACTCTCGGAGACAGCCTTACCGCCGGAGACGGGGATGAGGTGGGGGGTGGGTATCCGGTCAGGATTCTGGCAAGGCTTCAAATCACTCATCCCGGCTCGACACTCAATAATCTGGCTCAATCGGGATTTACTTCGGAGGACCTGATCAATAATGAGCTGGGTCCGGCGGTAGATATCCTGAATAGCGCTCCGGGCGACAACATCAGAATGGCGATCGTCTGGGTCGGCAGCAACGATTTGTTTGGGCTTTACAATTATGTTTGCGATTTTGATTACGGAAACGATTACACGCTATGTGAAGCCAATGATCTACAAAATTTCTCAAACAACATCGCTCATATTTTAGACTCACTGCAGGCAACCGGTGCAAGAACCTATATCGCCTTACATGATGATCAGTCCCGGAGACCGGTAATGACCAATCCGGCAAGACGTTTTGCAAGCTATGAGCGAATCAGTGACCTTGATCTTTCTCGAATGGCCCTTCAAGTCAGAAATTACAACAACGCCATTTTAGCAGCGGCGTCAGTTCGCGGTGTGGGTGTTGCCGATTTTTTCAATACCATCATTTTTGAAGATTGGGCCACGTTGAGTGAAGATGGAAATCATCCTAACGCAGCAGGCTATGATGCCATCACCGAGATCTGGTACCAAGTCGTCACCGCCGGCGGAGCAGCGAAAACGGTCCCGGGTGCCGTTTTGAAACCTCCTCGAAAATAAAAATGGGGTCTTAAAAAGTTTCTGACAATTTTGGGCCTAAACGGATGGAGTCAGAAGGTCCCATTTTAATCCAAGACATTTCGCAGTGCTTTTGCCAGTTCAAGCCGGTTGAGAGGCTTTTCGATATAATACTTGATACCGATCTGAGAGGCGGAGAAGGCATCGATCTTCTGGCTATACCCCGTGCAAAGGATGACCGGCATATCGGGGCGAACGGAAAGGATTTCCTGAGCCAGTCGGTCTCCGTTCATGTAGGGCATCGTCATATCGGTGATCACGACGTCAAAATGATGGGGGTCTTGTAAGAAAAGGGATAGGGCTTCCATCGGGTTTGTCCGTCCTTCTACACGATATCCCAGCCGTTCCAGTAATTGACAGCCGATTCCCACGATGAGTTCTTCATCATCGACAAACAGAATCCGTTCCGATCCGGTGGGAAGCGTCTCCTTTTTTTCAACCACCGATTCCACTTCTCCGATGTAAGCCGGTAAATAAATCGAAAAAGCGGTCCCTTCACCCAGCGTGCTCTCGACCGCAATCGACCCCTCATGGTTTTTAACGATACCGTGTACGACGGAAAGCCCCAGCCCCGTTCCCTTGCCGACTTCCTTGGTAGTAAAATAGGGATCGAATATCCGATCCAGGTATTTTGCCTCTATTCCGGATCCGGTGTCGCTGACCCGCAGTTTAACGTATCGGCCTGGAGTCAGGGAAACGGAACCGGTCGGCATCTGGGCGTCGACGACGTGGTTTCCGAGGCCGAGGGTCAGGGTACCCCCGGTATCCTCCATGGAATGGGAGGCATTGGTGCATAGGTTGATGAGGACCTGGTGCATCTGGGCAGGATCCGCCAAAACGGGATCCACGTTTTCTTCGATTTGCGCGGTCATGGCAATGTTGGAGGGGATGGATGCCCTCAGCAACTTGAGGGATTCCTTGATGAGGGGGGACAGTTTCAGGGGTTTGCGCTTCTGCTCGATTTTCCGGCTGAAGCTTAAGAGCTGCTTCACCACGTCCCTGGCCCGCAGGCTGGCTGTCTGGACTTCCTCCAGATGATGCTTGACCGGGCTCCATTCTTGCACACTTTCCAAAGCCAACTCCGCATTTCCGAGTATAATCCCCAGGATGTTGTTGAAGTCGTGGGCAATGCCGCCGGCCAGCGTTCCAATGGCTTCCATTTTTTTTGATTGTAAAATCTGCTCCTGGAGGCCTTTGATCTTTCTTTCCGAAAGTATTTTCTCCGTAACATCCCGACCGATACCGCTGATGAAAGGGTCTCCATCTTCGGGTCGGACCAAAACGCTCCGGTATTCCATATAGACTTTGCGGCCGCTTTTGGAACAGAAGACCGTAACGCCTTGATGGCTTCCCTTTTCAAGGATTTGTTTGAGATATTCTTCTTGGAAAAGGGTTTTCAATTCGGGTTTCATGAAATCCGAAGCCATTTGTCCGATCAGCTCTCCGGGCTCATACCCCAGAATATGGGCGAACGAGGGATTAAAGGAAAGAAGTCGTCCTTCCAGATCCTGGGTGTATACAAGGTCACTGATGGCATTAAAAAGGTCCCTGAACTTTTTTTCGGATCGATAAATTGCTTCTGCGATGCGTTTTCGCTCGGTGATATCCTCGGCGACGCCGTCGAAATACTCTATTTTTCCCAGGGAGTTTTTGATGGCCACAATGGATGTGGAGGCGACAAAGGGGGTTTTGTCCCTTTTTATAAGTTTGAGTTCTTCATTGCGTACCTGGCCCTGGGCGGTCAGCTTGGCGATAAGCCGGGTTAGGTCTTCAGGATCCTGAAAAATGTCCGATGGTTTGACTGCAAGGAATTCCTTCCGGGTCTCATATCCGAACATGCGGGCCATGGCGTAATTGGCTTCGAGGAATTGACCCTTGGAGAGGGTAGAAGTCCGGTATACGCCGATATTAAGGTTTTCCGTGAGTCTTTGATACCGGGTCTCCCTTTCATGAAGCTTTTCCTCCGCTTCCTTCCGATCCAGGATGTTGCAAATACCCTGGCCGCTGATTTTGAGGAGCGAAACGGTGTCTTCGGACCAGAATTTGGGTTCTTGTACCGAGTCAAAACCCAAAAAGCCTTTGATATTTCCGCCGCTTACAACCGGGACGATGACCAGGGATCGGATGCCCAGCGTCTTGAAGTAATTCTGTTCGAGCAGAGCCTCCATAGACAAATCATCGACATCCGGAAAATGGAAGGTTTCCATGGCGAGCATTTTCTCCCAAAACCATGGCAGTTCTTCCTTTGCTGATATTCCCTGGAGGCCGGCGATCTGCGGTTCTATACCCGGGGCACACCATTCATGAGTATTGTCGATCAGCCGCCGGTCCGGTCTGACCTGAAATAAATAGGCTCGATCCACCCCGGAGAATTTCCCGATGGCTTCCAGGGCCTGGTTGATCTTGACATCCGTTTTTCCGGCCTCTACAAAATTTGCGGAGATCCGGGTGATGATTTGCTGAAACCGAATCCGGGACTCGAGGGCCTCTTCGGCTTTTTTGCGCTTGAAGAGGTTCTGGATCCAGTTGTCGAGGATGGTGTCTTCCGAAACAAACCCCAGGCGCTCCGTTGGTGGAATGTGATAGAAATTATCAAAAACCTGCGAGCCGATGATGACGACCGCATGGGCGGTCAGGGCGTGCAGGAGGAAGACGGAAGCTATTTTACGCCGATCGAACTGGCACAGACAAAGGACCTTGTTGTTGAGCACCCAGGTATCAAGGAGGTCCCCAAATCGTCTGAAGGCTTCAGATTCGGATATTTGGGAAACCCAAGAAGCCTCCATGATTATCCGAAGTGTTGAATATCCGGCATCCAACGCTTTCTGCATCTGATCTTTAAACCATTCTATGGCGGTTTCCGGATCGAACTTATTGCTTTTAAGGAGGGCTTCCTCGGCTTTGACGATGGAAAACCGGCCGTTTTCCGCCAGCGGCACCGGATCCAGTCCGTCAGCGGCAAGATACGACAGGATCATTTCAGGGGTCTGGTCGTGGGTGATATAGAGTATTTTTTCGCCCCGTTCCAGGCCAAGGCGAATGAACGGTGTGAGCACCGTCTGGTGCTCGACATCGTTTTCATATAGGAAACAAAGGTGGGCACCAGGCCTCAAGTCGGCAAGGGCCTCCTTTAACGATATCGTTGATTGGGGGTTATTCATCCGGCATCCGCCAGGAAAAGGAATCTTTTTTTGCTTGGATCCATTGGATCCTTATGCTTTATTAAATATTCGGAATCCCGAAAATTGTCAATGTTGACGAAATCGTAAAAAGTCGTCACCCCGTTGAAAAACGGGGTCCAGAGGTTTCATAAGTGCTTGAGAACACTGGATTCCGGCTTTTTCCGGAATGACGGAAGGAGAACATTTTCGACTTTCTACGAAGCCATCAATGTTGATGAAATCGTAAAAAGCTATTTTTTGCTCGCTTCGTGATCATTTTTGGGAGATGCTCACGGCTTCTCTAAATTTCAAGAACTCGGCGCAAGCGCCTCAAACAGCTTGAAATTATTAACGCTCAGCCGTTCGCATCTCTTTTTCCGAAAATGCTCCAATCTCGCTTGCAAAAGCTTTTTACGAAGTCATCAATGTTAACCTTGCTGTATTTCGCTGTGACCTCCGGGTTTTCGGCTTCAGAAAGTCAATCCGACATCCGGGGATTCCCAGGAGATGGAGGCGGTTGTGGCCTGGATGACCAGCCGGGCCATGATCTCGCCGAAAAGGGTATGCTTGCCGCAGTACCGGATCCGGTGCCGACCTTCTCCACATGCCAAAGCGATGGCATCGGTGCCGGTTCCGGTGGCGATGGCGTCGGAAATCCGGCTTCGAACTCCGCAGGCCTGCATGGCTGCCGCTTTGGCCTCCGTGGCGAGTGTGATCGTCTCCACCATTGCCGCAGGCGTCAACGCCGCCGAGGTGACGATAGCCGTGTTGATTGTCCCGGCTCCGGGCATGGTGTTGTCGAGGCTTCGGTATTCGGAACGATCCCCCGCCCGCATGGGATTGGAGAGTCCCGAAGTCACCAGTACGATCGTTTTTATGCCATGCACCTGGTTTTGGGCCATTCTTAGGGAGTTCATCGATGCAGCCGTCATCATACCTACTGTCACCCCCTGCCATCCAAAGCGGTCACAATACCCGGTCAGGGTTTTTTCCGGCGGCTCCAACGGCGCGTTCGGATTTTCGGGGTGTTTGGGAACCCTGAGGTTTAAAATGGCATCCGCGTGCACCCAGCCGCCATTGAGCACAGCCGAGCTGAGTACCGGAAGGGTTTTTTCGAAGACCAATCGGATATGGCCTTCGGTTCGTTCGAGTTGAAGCTCGAAGTGCGTAGGAATTGTAGTCATGGTTTGCCTATAGAAATCATAACGGTCAAAAAAACAGAATACGATGGGTAAAGCAAAGCTTTTTCCAGAACGTATGCTTCGCCCACATCTTGCAATCGACATCGCTTTGATCATTTTTGCGTTGAAACTGATTTAATTTTTCCATAGGTTATGGAAGAAATTTCATGAAGACACAACAAAAACATCCGGATAAATCCCTTCCCAAGCCTTCGTGGTTGCGCCTTCGACTTCCCTCCGGAGGGGCATACGAGCAGGTGCGGTCCCTGGTTTCCGACGGCCGGCTTCATACGGTCTGTCAGGAGGCTCAATGCCCCAATATCTGGGAGTGCTTTTCTCACAGAACGGCAACTTTTCTGATCCTTGGAAATCACTGTACGCGAAACTGCCGGTTTTGCGCAATTGAACCGGGTCCTGGAGACCCTTTGCAAGCAGATGAGCCTCAACGTGTCGCCGAAGCAGCCCGGAAGCTCAATCTAAATTATGTTGTCGTCACATCGGTGACCCGCGACGATCTTCCGGACGGGGGTGCAGGTGTTTTTGCCGAAACGATTGGTGCGGTCCGGAAAAGCATCCCGAAGGTTAAGGTGGAGGTTCTGGTTCCGGATTTCAAAGGATCTAAAGAAGCCTTGATGACGGTGATAGAAGCGATCCCCGATGTGCTTAACCACAACATGGAAACGGTCCGCAGGCTGTACCCCAGGGTCCGTCCCGAAGCCGACTATGAAAGATCCCTGCAATTGATTCGACGAATCAGCGAAAATGCGCCGGCCATCCCGCCCAAATCAGGACTGATGCTGGGATTGGGTGAAACCGCAAAGGAGATCCGGGAAACGCTCAATGACCTCCGGTTAGCGCAATGTCGAATCCTGACTCTCGGTCAATACCTGCGTCCCAGCAAAAACCATCTTCCGGTGACCCGATATATTCCCCCTGAGGAATTCGAAGAGTGGCGGAAAACTGCATTGCAAATGGGGTTTGAAGAGGTGGCCAGCGCACCGTTCGTGAGAAGCTCCTATCGAGCGGATCGTCTGTATCGGGGAGCGGCAAACAAAGGGAATGAAGTGTAGACGGCAACCGGCTCGGTCGATCTAATCTTGAAGAAACAGGGCGGCGTCTTTTGAAGCCGTTGGCGTTCATTTCGTTCTTCATCCGGATTTTTCAAAAGCAGCCGCCGGGTTTGCTTGAGCATGTCTTTTTCCGATTGGGTCGTGGCGTGATCATAGAGTCTGCGTCCGAAAAAGTACGCTAAAACCGGATGAACCAAAAGGCAAAAAGATATTCGTGACCGCAATCCCCGCATCGAATCCGGGCAAAACCATTATGCGAAACCCCGCAGTCCAGATAGCGATAGACCACTTCCTTGATATACGAGCGAAAGGAACCGTATGCCCTCCCAAATCGGTCTTCATAGATGTGTTCGAAGACCTCGAAATGGTCTTCGACACATTGGTAATACGAAGAGCTTTGGGGGTTGCATTGACGGTAAACAGCTCCGGACACAGGTATGTCACCTCGATTTCCGATTGAAAGATCTTAGCAGCAATATCCATGTCGATGCTACATGTTGGGCTTCTGTCCAGAGATGCCCACTCTATAGGATTAAGGTGTTCAAAAATCCCTTGACAGGTCAGCGTTAATTGCTTACAAAATTCAGTCTTTAATTCTGATAAGCATCCCACGGAGGATTAAAACATAATGAATGAGTTACTTGCCCCGGGGGGGAGCCTTGAAATGGTCGAAACGGTATTTGCCGGCGGTGCAGATGCAGTTTATGTAGGGGCAAAGGGTTTCAGCCGCAGGAAATGTGCCTGGGAATTGGAAGACAGCGAGATCAGGGAAGCCATACGCATCGCCGATAACCACGGCGGCAAGGTTCGGGTGGCGGTTAATGCGGAGGTTCAGGAAAAACTTTTCATGAGGGTGCTAAACAAAGCCGCCAAATGGGCCCAGTGGGGCGCCGAAGGCATTACCGCCAAGACACCCGAACTGATGCGGCTCATTCACCGGAACCATCCGGAACTCATCATTCATGCCAGTGTGGGCTGTAATATTCAAACCCGAAAAGAGATGGAATTTTACCGTGACGCCGGTGCAACACAGATCGTGGCCAGCACGGAAATCGATTCGGTTGATAAATTACACCGGTTCAAAGAGAGTGCCGACACCGTCGGTGTTCTGACCGAAGTGCTGATGCACGGCAATCGTTGTATCGGTGGTGTGGGCAACTGCCTTTTTCACGAAATCACCAGCGACTCTTATATTCGAAAAGTTTACCACGATGAGGACGGTAATGAAATCGAAGAGTTCGAAGGCTGGCCGGACAGGAGCGGCAGTTGTTTCCGGTTCTGCCTGCTGACGGATACGCAGCGGGAAAAACTGATGCGTCGCAAGGGAAAAAGCAAATTGGAAATCACCCGCACCAATGACAGAATCAGACAACGGCCCAATATTGCATTTGCCGTCAGGGGTAACGAACTGAAACAATACATGGACCTGGGCCTTCGGACGCTGAAAATTCAAGGCCGTGAGTATCCGGTGGACCTGATCGCCCGCATGATCCATGCCTATCGGATACACATTGACGCCCACAGACAGGGTAGAGACATCCATGACCCGGAACTGATTGCAGCGGATGAAGAAATCCGGCTCCTGGCCCTCGACCGCGACATGGTCCGTATGCAGAAAACCGCAGAACTGCATCAGCAGATCCGGGGAATATGAATAAACTAAAAGTTCGAAGTGTCTCAAGTTAATGCAATTATTATGAATCCTTTATTTCTGGAGGTGCGGACATGATGAAATTATACCTCGTGCGTCACGGTCAAACCGCTTGGAACTTGGGAGAAGTTTTTCGCGGAAGAGCGGATATTCCCCTGGATGAAACAGGAAAAAAAGAAGTGCATCTGGCCGGCGAAGCCTTGAAAGGCGAAATCTTGCATGCCGTTTACAGTAGCCCCCTGTCCCGCTCCATGGAAACTGCTGAAAATATAGTAAAATTTCAAAATATTCCGGTCACCCCGCTTGAGGCAATTATTGATATCAGTTATGGTGAGTGGGAAGGGAAACCCCTGGTTGAGGTACAAGAAAAATACCCGGATCTTTACTCAACCTGGCTCAAGGAACCTCACAAAGTCCGCTTTCCCGGCGGAGAAAGCCTGGATGAAGTCAGCTCCCGCACGATGGGAGCCATAACGCGGCTGGTGGAAAAACATAAGGACGAAAACATCGCCCTGGTCGCTCACCGGGCACCCAATAAGGTCATCTGTTGTGCCCTTCTGGGGATCGACAACAGTCACTTCTGGCGAATTCAACAGGACACGGCCAGTACGAACCTTTTTACTTACAAGGACGGGGTATGGATCGTCTCGTTCCTGAACGACACCTCTTATCTCAAGGTTTTGGCAAAGCCTGCTCTGTCCGATTTTTAATGTAACAATTTCAGTAGTGTCCCAACGTCGAAGTTTCAAACTGATATAAATGATTGATATTAATTAATAATATTATAGATATGGCATTTTTTGATTTGAAATTCATTCGGGGAAAATGGGAAGTTCGTCCATTATTCAAGGAGGAACAGGCCCATGAATTTAGCGAAAACCATTTTCGCCCAACTGATGGATTTTCTTCCGTCATACGAGTTTCATCGATGTGTTCAACAATACAATGGAAATTACAAAATCAAAAGCTTTTCATGTTGGGATCAATTTCTATGCATGGCCTTTGCCCAGCTCACCTATCGAGAGAGTTTGCGCGATATTCAGGCGTGCCTGAGGGCAGCTCAGCTCAAGCTCTATCATCTGGGCATTCGTGGAAAGGTTTCCCGAAATACGTTGGCCCATGCCAATCAGGTTCGAGACTGGCGTATCTATGCCGACTTTGCGCAAACCCTCATTACCAAGGCCAGAAAGCTCTACATCAACGATTCTTTCGGCATCGAATTGGATCAGACTGTTTATGCATTGGATTCCACGACCATCGATCTGTGTCTTTCTCTTTTCCCCTGGGCCAGGTTCCGGAAAAGAAAAGCAGCCGTGAAGCTGCATACGCTTTTGGATTTGCGGGGAAGCATTCCCAGCGTTGTGATCATTACACCCGGCAAAGTCCACGACGTCAGAATCCTGGATCAGCTCGTTTTGGAGCCCGGAGCGATTTATGTTGTCGATCGCGGTTACATCGACTTTGCCAGACTTTACAGAATCCATCAAACCGGTGCTTTCTTTGTAACCCGCACCAAAAACAACTTCCGATTCCGACGGCTGTACTCCCAAAAAACAGAGTCGGAATCTATCCGATTCGACCAGATCATTGTCGCCCACAATTTTTATGCCAAAAGAGATTACCCGGCCAAAATGAGGCGAATCCGCTACCTGGATGCCGTCACCCAAAAACGTCTCACGTTTTTAACCAACAATCTCTCACTTCCCGCATTAACCATCGCCGATCTTTATCGGTATCGATGGCACGTGGAATTGTTCTTCAAATGGATCAAACAGCACCTGCGCATCAAAGCATTTTACGGCACCACGGAAAATGCGGTCAAAACCCAAATTTGGATCGCCATCACAATTTATGTGTTGGTCGCAATAGTGAAAAAGCGGCTCAAACTGGATCAAAGCCTCTACACAATTTTACAGATTCTGAGCGTGACTCTTTTCGAAAAAACGCCCATTTTACAAGCATTCACAGAGATGCCCTACACAAATCAAATATTACTAGCTGATAAGCAACTGAAATTATTTGAATAACGTTGGGACAGCAGTGTAACAATTTATATTTTCAGAAAGTTGGATATGTTAAACAGGTTTTCTATCAATATCGAATGATGAAAAAAACCGGTGTCTTTTATCATCCCAGCTTCAGCCGAAGGAGCTATCTTACCCGAGGAGCCCGGCTGGAAAATTTTCCGGAAGCCATTGAGCACCTTCTGGCCAGGGATAATGTTACGTTCTATGAATCGCCTCCCATCGAAGAAGAATGGATACTGAAAGTGCACACACCTGAGCTTGTCCAGGGCGTAGCGATGGATCCTCTCTGCTCCACTGCCCGGCACTCGGTGGGCGGCGTGGTTCTGGCCGGCGAAAAAATCTGTACCGGCGAAATCGACAATGCCTTTGCCTTCATCGGTGCGGGAGGTCATCATTCCGGCAGAAACTTCTTTGGCGGCTACTGCTGTTTCAACGATGTGGTCATCATGATCACCTACCTGCGTGAAATTCACAGCGTCCGTCGTTTTGCCGTTATGGACACGGATGCTCACCATGGCGACGGCACGCGGGATCTGCTCGGAAACGATCCGGATGTGCTCCACGTCTGTTGCTGCAGCATGGACTTCGAGTCGCCAGACGGCACCAAGGTGGACATTAAGGCGCCCGGCAGTTTCTGGGGACTCTGGGGATGCGGGAACGACAAGAATATCGATCAGACCTATGCCGAAAAGATAAAAAATGAGTTTTATCCAAGAGTTATGGATTTTAAACCCGAATTGATCATCTGGTATTTCGGTTTCGATACCCACAAGGGAGATTATGGCAGCCTTGGGCTGAGTGGGCGCTGTTACCAGGAGATTGCCCGCTTTATGCTGCAACTGGCTGACGAGGCAACCGGCGGCCGATTGGAAGTGGTGCTGGCAGGCGGTTCCCGAACGGACATCGCCACTAGCGTCATTCCGCCGATTATACAGATACTATCAGAAACTTAGCAAATTCTAAATATCAAACAATGACCAAAATTCAAAACTCTTCTATGATATTGATGAAGGAACATGCAAAACTGTTTAGGTCATTGAATTTTGATGAATTCGTAAAAAGTCTTCGAATCGTCATGCAACCTGGGCACGATTCACCTAACGGCGTGTTTGGCTCGGAGGGTTGGCATCATCGGCATGATCGGCATGACGTAGGTTTCTTTCTTCAACCTGCGTCGAATCTCTGAAGGTGAGGCCACTTCAAAGAATCCCTCAACAGCTTCAACCAGATTCAGCCGGGCTTCTTCAACGGTCTTGCCTTGACTGACAACACCGAGTTCCTGACAAGTGGCTACATAGCCATTCTCTTCTCGCTCAATCACAGCAGTAAGTTGCAACATTTTGCTCATACGTAACTCCTTGGAACGCGACTTATATTCCGTTTACCCAATGGTTCGCCATCAATCGTTGACACAGGAACTGTAGTTTCAAGTGAAAGGTCTTTCCTCATGGTCTTTGGTTCGCGGGCCTAACAGTAGTATTAGGTGTAAATTATTCCACCTAATAAGATATTAGAGACTAAAAGTGGAAAATACATTTGAACTTACTAAAGAGCTTTTCTTTCAATAACTGGCAATATTTTGAGATCATTCGATTTTTGAAGATTGTTTTCGATATTCCTATTATTATTGGAAGAAGGGATCCTCCTGTCAATATTTTGGTGCTCCATGAGGAAAAGCACGCTTTAACCGAATGAACCTTTTACTATTTTTGGTGTTATCAAAAGGCAACTATCGGCGCAATTTTATAAGAAATGCCCTTTTTCGGAATCGAAGTGGTTTTGAGGGAATATATTTTTTATAATAAATTCAATACATTTTAAAGAGATTCTCGAATAAATTCTCACACTCGTGAGAAAAGGATCATTTATCCCTAAGTCTTAAACTATAAAAATGGATATTCTATCATTACTGAATAGGTATTAAGGAAAACCCCCCTTTATTACATATAACGCATTGATATTATCATTGAATGCCCCCGGCGTGAATCGAACACGCGGCACAAGGATTAGGAATCCTTTGCTCTATCCACTGAGCTACGGGGGCGCAAGCGTTGATAAAGCGTCTGTTTATCAAACATTGCCCCCGGCATCAAGGGATACCTGATTCCGGAGAGATCGGCTTGTTCCGAATAATCGATGATTCCAGGGATGACCACCGGGGAGGTGCAATCCCCAAGGAGATACACTTTCTCGGCCAGGTATCGGTTGCGATCATGAATTCCTTTTTCCGCCCTGTCCGAGATCGATTACAAAACCCGGATCATGAGCGGCAGGGCGATGAAGTTGCCCAGCATACTCCCCAGATTGGTGAAAGCCACTACGAGCAGGATCCGGGTGAAGGCATTTTTCCAAAACCCCTTAACGGAAAGGATGTCCTCAGGCAGGCTCTGGAAGTCTTTGACTTTAGGCCGCCGAGAGAAAGCCTCCACCATACCGGACACCCATCCGGCGGCGATCATGGGGTGAAGGGAGGCAAATGGAGCGGCGATCACGGCCGAAACAATGGTGAGCGGCCGTGCCAGAGCCGCCGCGGCCCCGAGGCCGGCCAAAGTCCCGTTCGCTAGTGCCCACCATGAAAGCATCTTTAATCCGGCGCTACCTCCGGAAAAGAAAAATGCCGACATAACGAGTCCCACGATCAGCGCAGGAAAAATCCACTTGAAAAGTGATAACCCCCGACGTCGAGGAGGCAGCGATTCCAATTGGCTGATGTCCGCCGTTTCATTCCAGTGGGAACGGATACCGGGTAAATGTCCGGCCCCCACGACGGCCACGATCTTTTTCCCGGGAGCTGTTTTAAGCTTTTGGGCGATATAACAATCCCTTTCGTCGATGAGGATTTTTTTGACGACGGGTAGCTTTTTCCCGATGTCCGTCAGGAAGGCCTCGATCATATCCTGCTGTTTCATCTTCTCAATCTCCTCTTCAACGATTTCGTCGGTTTCAAACAACGAGGCGACCAGTTGAAAGAGGAGTTTGATCTTGGTAAAAAAGCCCATGGCCCGCCAGACCCGGGTCAGCGTCACGCGCAGGTCCCGGTCCGCCAGGTACACAGCGGCACCTACGTATTTGGCCGATGCCACGGCCTGGATCATCTCTTCACCGGGCCTGACCCCCAGCGTTTTGGCGATCCTTTTTTGAAAAGAGGCCAGCAAGAGGTTAAGAAGCAAAACAGCCCCTTTCTTTTCGCGGATGACTTTAAAAATATCGGTGTCTTCCCAGGCCTTTTTCTCCGTGAGAGATTGATACCGGGAGGGGCAAAGCTCTACGGCCACCGTATCCGGTTTTTCCCATTCGATGACCGACTGGACGAGGCGGGCACTGTCCCGGGAGACATGCGCGGTCCCCAGGAGGAGGATCTCCTTCCCTTCATAGGTCATCGGATGGACCAGTGCGTCTTCTTGTTCAGTTTCCATTTCTTCTCAAATTCCGGTATGTTTTCTTTACAAAATAAGTTAGAAATATTACATATTAAGAAAAACAGCGCAACGAGTATTTGTAAAAAGGGCTGCCGATAACCCGAGAAAAAGAAAAGGTTGACCGTCGATCGGTGGAAAATATGGGGGATGCCTTCGGGTGAAAATCTATGACGACATTTTTTCCTGGGAGGGGTGGGGCGGTATGCTGAGGCTGGCAAGCGGCCGATGTCGGCTTCGCATTTTTGATTTATCCCAAAACCAGGGGAGCCGAGGACTGACCCATCTCAGGCCGATTATCATCTTGGTAGCGGATGTCCCCGAAAGCCGCATGTCGGTGAGAAGCTGCGCCGGCCACATCGCCACCCTGGTTACCCAGAAATTCACCATCCATCCCAATCGGATGGTGTATGTGGAGCATTATCCCGCAGTACGTTATGGAACACAGGATGAACATCTCATCCCGGAGAGATATGATGGGGTTGAATTTGTCTGGGTGGAAGGCAAGGCGATCCGTCCGACCTGGCGGCCGCTGGCTTCCCCAATGCTGGACATCGTCAAGAAAGCAGCGGAAGCAGAGTAAGGATGGAAGAGATCCAGGTGCGGGAACGCTTGATTCAAAAGATCCAGTCTGACGCTTTTTCTTATCTTTTGCGCCCCGACTTTGCCGGAAAGTTCGTTCTCAAGATATATCGGGAGGCGCAGTAAACGACAATGCTGGATAAGTTTCAGTCACACAAGCCTTGGGACAAAGGGCCTTCGAGGTATTGGGTCGCTAAATGACGGATCCCCTCCAGCCGGCAGTCCGCCTCCCGGCATATCTTCTCCAAGGTGACTAGGATTGTTTCCGCCTGTTTTTTATCGCCCATGGCCGCATAGGATAAAAGACCTCGCTTCAGATAATCGACGCCTTGGATGATGTCGCCCTGCCTGATGTATGCATTTCCTATGGCGGCAAGATCATCGGCGATTCCCGGTAAATTCCCGGAAGCGCGATCCGCTTCTAGGGCTGCTGCCAG